>OLSP01003723.1_pt1 | contig 10229 bp, 8 predicted proteins | sample 1672941 | NCBI WGS metagenome assembly OLSP01 (sample SAMEA3136739, study PRJEB25190) | human gut metagenome | reverse complement strand
GCAGCGCGGACGGAACTCGCGCAAGGAGCCGCAGCTTCAATTGTGCGGTGTTGCCTTAAGTATACCATGAAAGCGGTGGAAACACAAACTTCGTTTGCCGAAAAATCGCCGAAAAAGCCACATTTTCCTGTCTCACGGTTTTGCAATCCCCCTGTTTTCATGGTATACTGATTATACTTGTCAAGTGGAGGTATTTGACTTTGCGAATCATGCATGTAATGGGCGGCGGCGATGTAGGCGGCGCCAAGACCCAGATTATGAATACTGTAACCGGACTGAGCCGCAATAACGAGGTCATGCTCATCTCGTTCCGCGCAGGTCCGTTTGCGGATGAAGCGCGCGAGCGCGGCATTGATGTGCGCGTGATCGAGCGGCACAATCCGTTCCGCGCGGCACGGACCATGCGCGACCTGGTAGATGCGTTCAAGCCCGACATTATTCACTGCCACGGCGGCCGCGCCAACCTGATGGGCGCGATGGTGCGCCGCAGCCGTCATGTTCCCATCGTGACGACCGTCCACTCGGATTACCGGCTGGACTACCTCGGCAGTCCGCTCAAGCAGTACACGCTCGGCACGGCGAATGCCATCGCGCTGCGCTTTCTCGACTTCTATCAGCCGGTCGCAGACCGTATGGCGCGCACGCTCATCGAGCGCGGCTTTGACCCGGAGCGCATTGTAAAAATCTACAACGGTATGGATTTTGATCGTCCGGAGGGCGAATTTGACCGTGTGGCCTATCTGCGGGACACCTACGGAGCCGAAATTGAGGACGGCGACGTGCTGTGCGGCATTGCCGCGCGTCTGACCGCCGTCAAGGATATTGCGACCACCATCCGCGGCTTTGCCGAGGCGCTGAAATCCGCGCCGCAGCTGCGCCTGTTCATCGCCGGTGACGGCGAGGACGAGGACATGCTCAAAAAGCTGTGCGACCAGCTCGGCGTGCGCGAGCGCGTGACATTCTGCGGCTGGGTATCGCCGGTCATGCCGTTCTTCCGCGCGATGGATATCAACCTGCTGTCCTCGGTGTCCGAAACCTTCCCGTATTCCATTCTGGAGGGCGTTTGTGCCGGCTGTGCGACCATCTGCTCGGATGTCGGCGGCATGCCCGAACTCATCGACACCGGTGAAAACGGCTATATCTTCCCGGTCGGGGACGATAAGCGGCTGGCGGAATATCTGATCCGTCTGGGCAACGATGCCGCGCTGCGGCAGAAATTTGCGGATGCGCTGTACGAAAAGGCTTCCCGCGATTTTTCGCGCGACAAGATGTGCGAACGCCAGATGGAAAACTACCGTCATCTGCTGGCACGGTTCCATCGTCCGAAAAACGAGCGTGAGAGCATTGTCATCTGCGGCGCGTACGGACGCGGCAACGCCGGTGACGATGCCATCCTCGAGGCCATTGTGCAGGAGATGCGCCAGCTCGATCCCGAACGCACCATCTGCGTTATGTCACGCAGACCGAAGGAAACGCGCCTGATCTACCGCACGAACGCCATCTATACCTTTAATGTGTTCTCCGTCCTGCGCAAGTTCCGCCATGCCGCGCTGTATATCAACGGCGGCGGCTCGCTGATGCAGGATGTCACGTCCACCCGCTCGATCTGGTACTACTGCTACACGCTGTACGCCGCCAAAAAGCGCGGCTGCAAGGTAATGATGTACGGCTGCGGCATCGGTCCGATCAACCGTCCGGGCAACCGCCGGATGGCCGCCAGGACCATTGACGCATCGGTTGACCGCATCACGCTGCGCGATGACAATTCCCGCGCACTGCTTGCCGAAATGGGCGTTACCCGGCCGGATATCCGTGTTTCCGCCGACCCGACCATCATTCTGACGCCGGCGCCGCGTGAAATCGTCAATATCGCCCTCGAGCAGAGCGGCATTGACCCAAACGGAAAGTATATCGGCTTCGGTCTGCGCAACTGGAAGGGTCTGGACACAGCTCTGCCCGAAATCGCGGCTGCAGCCAACTATGCCTACGAAAAGCACGGCCTGACGCCGGTTTTCGTACCCATCGAGTTCCCGAGCGACCTCATGCCCGCAGAACGTGTCGGCGCACTGCTACACTGTCCGTGGCACGCCGTGCGTACCCGACAGCCCATCGAAGTCACCATCGGCATCCTCTCCCGCATGAAAACCGTGGTTGGCATCCGACTGCATTCGCTGATGTTCTCCGCCGGTCAGGGCGTTCCGGTCGTCGGCATGAGCTACGATATCAAGGTGGACGGCTTCCTGAAATATATCGGCAGCCGCACCTGCCTGCAGCTTTCGTCCGTCAAGGCGGAGCCGCTGTGCCGCCTCATTGACGAATGCGTCTCCGGTGCGCTCGATAACGAGGTGCACCGCACTGCGGAAATGCTGCGAGAAAGAGAGTCCGAGAATGTGAAGGGTGCAGCGAAGCTGCTGAACATTCCCGAAAACTAAACCGTAGGGCGGGGTGCCCTACGATACATGATAAAACAATCCACTAAAGGGGTTATATAGATATGAAGAACCACATCGTCTGTCTTTCGACAACGAACTACCATCCTCTGCCGACGCGCAAGCAGAACGTGATGAGCCGTCTGCGCAACAGCGAAATCCTGTATTTTGATCCTCCGGTGTCCATGATCGCACCGCTCAAGGACAAAAAGGCCTCCGCATATATCGAAAAGTACAAGCAGCCCGGCGAAAAAGTCGAGGGACACGAAAACATCACTGTGTACGCACTGCCGCCGGTACTGCCGTTTTTCAACAAATTCCGCTGGATCAACAAAATTAACCAGAAGCGGCAGGCGGCGTTCATCCGCGAAAAGATGCGCGAGCACGGCTTCGGCGACGAGACCGTGCTGTGGTGCTACTCGCCGTCCTCGTGCGACATTATGGAGCACCTGCCGCACGCCAAGCTGGTATACGACTGTGTAGACCGTCATTCCGCGTACAAGGGTCACATCAATCCCAAGGTTGTGGACAAGATGGAGCACGATCTGGCCAAGCCTGCCGATCAGGTATTCGCAACTGCGGTCGGTCTGGCAGAGACACTGGAAAAGGTCAACCCGACTACCCAGATGATCCCGAACGGCGCGGCTTACGAGATCTTCTCGCGCGTACAGACCGAGAAGGACACCCTTCCCTGCCCGGAGGACATGAAGGATCTGCCGCATCCGATCTACGGCTTTGTCGGCATGCTGCAGGAGTGCATCGACTATGCACTGATCGAAAAGCTGGCGAAGAGCCGTCCGAACGCGACGATTTTCCTGATTGGGCGCACGCTGCCGGGTGTTGACCTGACAAATCTCAAGCAGTACCCGAACATCGTATTCCACGGTCTGGTGCCGCAGCCCGAGCTGCCTGCATATCTGGCGCAGATGGACGTCTGCCTGAACGTATTCCGTGCCGGTGCGCTCTCCAAGGACGTTTCGCCGCTCAAGTTCTACGAATATCTGGCAACCGGCAAGCCGATCGTTTCCACGCGCGAGCCGCTGCAGGTCGAGGATTTCAAGGATGTGGTCTACATTGCCCGCAATCCCGAGATGTTCCTGCCGCTGTGCGATGCCGCTGCCAAGGAAAACCGTCCGGCATGGACGGAAAAACGCCTTGCCTACGGCGCGCAGTGCTCGTGGACCGAGCGCGTGCACCAGATGGAAGAGGTGCTTTACAAAAAGGGCGTTCTGCACGAAAGTGCAGAGGAGTAAAATTTATCTTTGGGCATTTACACGAATCCCGAAAAAAGCGGGTAAAATACTTGCATTAACAAGTTAAATTGGCTAAAATAAATATGTATCGTCACCGTTGGTTTTAAGAAAGAGGTGTACTCATGACCGGCAGCGTATTTTTGAACCAGACTGCAGCTGAACAGTTTTTTGTTCTCGGGCATTCGTGCATTCTCTCGGGCATCGGTGCACATAAATGAGCGATTATAGGGCACGGGTATACCCGTGCCCTCATTTGTTTTTGTAGGAGGAATAACAAATGAAAAAAGTTCTCGTTGTCATGGGATCCGACAGTGATCTCAAGGTAATGGAAAAGTGTGTTGACCGTCTGAAATCGTTCGATATTCCGACTGAGGTCCGCATCTGCTCCGCGCACCGCACCCCGGCAGTTGCCGAGCAGCTGGCGAAGAACGCGGCAGCCGAAGGCTTCGGCGTTATCATCGCGGCAGCCGGCAAGGCCGCACATCTCGGCGGTGTACTGGCGGCTTACACCACGCTTCCGGTAATCGGCGTGCCGATGGCCACCAGCGTCATGGGCGGCATGGACAGCCTGCTCTCCATCGTGCAGATGCCCAAGGGCATTCCGGTGGCAACCGTTGCGATCGACGGCGCAGACAACGCCGCTATCCTCGCAGCACAGATGATTACCCTGTCGGATGACGCGCTGGCACAGAAGCTCGCACAGTTCAAGGCCGATATGGCAGCGGAAGTTACCGCAAAGGACGAAAAGGTTCGCGCTCAGTTCGCGTAATCTATATAGGTATCTCTGATACCGCATCCCCGCAAGGTAAAGGCATTGGTGCCGCTCCCATTGGCAGCTAAAATGTACAACCTGCAAACACTTAGCAGCACTAAAACTCCCGCGCCGCAGCGCGCATTAAATCCAACCACAGGTTCGTAAAAACCGGGAGTATGTATCACGGTTTTTACACAAGTGCGTGCAAAAGTTTCAACCACCGGGCGGAACTTTTGGTAGCTTAGGGCATATCCGAACACTGTTCGGTATGTCCCCTCGATTGAAAGCGTGCTTTCAATCGAAAAGTCGTTTCAAATTAACACTACTTATACAAATGGAGGAATTGGACATGGAAAAGAAAGAACAGCTGTACGAAGGCAAGGCTAAGAAGGTATTTGCTACCGACGACGCAAATCTCGTAATCGTTGACTACAAGGACGATGCAACCGCATTCAACGGTGAGAAGAAAGGCACCATCACCGGCAAGGGCGTGATCAACAACGTAATGAGCAATCACATGTTCCAGCTGCTCGAGCAGCAGGGCGTGCCGACCCACTTTGTTGAGCAGCTCTCCGAGCGCGAGACCCTGGTAAAGAAGGTCTCCATTGTTCCGCTGGAGGTCATCATCCGCAACATTTCCGCCGGTTCCTTTGCAAAGCGTTTCGGCGTGGAAGAGGGCATCGTATTCGACGAGCCGACCATCGAGTTCTCCTACAAAAACGATGAGCTTGGCGACCCGCTCATGAACGCTTACCACGCTATCGCACTGAAGGCTGCTACCCGTGAGGAGATCGAGACCATCAAGGCAATGGCCTTCAAGGTAAACGAGGTTATGAAGCAGTACTTCGATACCCTGAACGTCATCCTCGTTGACTTTAAGCTCGAGTTCGGCAAGACTGCGGACGGCAAGATCGTTCTCGCAGACGAAATCTCTCCGGATACCTGCCGCCTGTGGGACAAGACCACCAAGGAGAAGCTGGACAAGGACCGCTTCCGTCGTGACATGGGCGGTGTCGAGGAAGCATATCAGGAGATCATGAAGCGCGTTATGGGCAAGTAAGCCCATCCGCAAGGCAAGATTCGGACAAGAAAAGGCTGAAGAATGAAATATCGTATTTTAAGAAAAAGCAGCACTCCGTTTGACAAGGTGCATGAGGAGTGCGGTGTATTCGGTATCGCAGCGCCGGAAGGCAAGGAGATTCCCGCCGCGCACGACGCGTATACTGCACTGTTTGCTCTCCAGCACCGCGGTCAGGAGGCTGCCGGTATCGCCGTAAACAAAAACGGCGTGATCCACTGCCACAAGGATGTCGGTCTGGTCAGCGCCGTGTTCAATCAGGAGATTCTGGACAATATGCCCGGCTCGATGGCTATCGGTCATGTGCGCTACTCCACCACCGGTGATACCCGCCGCGAGAATGCGCAGCCGATCTCCATCACCCATGTAAAGGGCAATCTTGCGGTTGCGCACAACGGCAACCTCGTAAACGCAGGCGAGCTGCGCCGCGAGATTGAGCTGGACGGCGGCATTTTCCGCTCCTCGAACGACACCGAGGTTCTGGTATACACCATTGTTAAGGAACGCCTCAAGTGCGGCTCTATTGAAGAAGCCGTTATGAACACCATGCACCGCATCGAGGGTGCCTACTCTCTGGTTGTTATGTCTCCGCGCAAGCTGATCGCGGCACGCGACCCGCACGGCTTCCGTCCGCTGTGTATCGGCCTGCTGGACAACGACTGCTACATTTTCGCTTCCGAGACCTGCGCTCTGGACGCGCTCGGTGCAAAGTTCATCCGCGATGTAGAACCCGGTGAGGTCTGCGTTGTCGAAAACGGTGAGCTGCGCTCCATGCACTGCGGTATCGAGTGCAAATCCTCCGCGTGCGTATTCGAGTACATTTACTTTGCCCGTCCGGACTCCATCATCGACGGTGCATCGGTTGAGCTGGCCCGTCAGGAGGCCGGCAAGTATCTGTCCATCGAGCATCCGGTCGGCGCTGACGTGGTTATCGGCGTACCGGATTCCGGTATCCCGGCAGCCATCGGCTACGCGAAGTTCTCCGGCATTCCGTACGGCGTGGGTCTCATCAAGAACCGCTATATCGCCCGCACCTTTATCCAGCCGGGTCAGGACAAGCGCGAGCGCTCCGTACGTCTCAAGCTGAATGCCCTGCGCACCGCTATTGAGGGCAAGCGCGTCATCATGGTCGATGACTCCATCGTCCGCGGTACGACCTGCGGCCGTCTGGTAAAGCTGCTGCGCGACGCAGGCGCGGCTGAGGTTCACATGAGAATTTCGGCACCTCCGTTCCGTCATCCCTGCTTCTTCGGCACGGATATTCCGGAGCGCAACCAGCTGCTCGCACACAACCGCACGGTTGAGGAAATGCGCGAGATCATCGGCGTGGATTCGCTCGGCTTCCTGTCGCTCGAGGCCTGCCGCAAGATTGCAGTCGGCTGCAAGCTGGGCTTCTGCGATGCATGCTTCTCCGGCGAGTACCCGATCCCGGTACCCGAGCAGGTGGATAAGAACATGTTCGAGACCGAGATTCCGCTCCCCTCTAACAAAGACTAAACCTGAATGGAAAATGATGATTGATAATGAAGGTCACACGCCTTCATTATCAATTTTCCATCTTTAATTATGAAAGTGAGATGTTAAGAATGAGTGTAAGCCGTTCTGAAAGCTACAAGGCTGCCGGCGTTGACGTTACCGCAGGCTACGAAGCGGTCAAGCTGATGAAGCCGATGGTAGAAAGCACCTTTACCAAGGGCGTTATGGGTACGCTCGGCGGCTTCGGCGGCCTGTTCCGTCCGGATTTCAATGGCATGAAGGATCCGATCCTCGTTTCCGGTACGGATGGCGTCGGCACCAAGCTCAAGCTGGCGTTCCTGATGGACAAGCACGACACCGTTGGCATCGACTGCGTTGCCATGTGCGTAAACGATATCGCCTGCTGCGGTGCACAGCCGCTGTTCTTCCTCGACTATGTTGCAGTCGGCAAGAACCACCCGGAGAAGATCGCACAGATGGTTTCCGGTATCGCAGAGGGCTGCCGTCAGGCAGGCTGCGCGCTGATCGGCGGCGAGACCGCTGAAATGCCGGGCTTCTATCCGGAAAATGAGTACGATATGGCAGGCTTCTCTGTCGGCATGGTCGATAAGGAAAAGATGATCGACGGCACCGGCATCAAGGCCGGCGACGCGCTGATCGGTGTTGCCTCCTCCGGCGTACACTCCAACGGCTATTCTCTGGTTCGCAAGACGCTCGGCATCAACGAGAAGTCTGTTCGCCGCTACATCGACGAATTCGGCAAGACCCTCGGCGAAGAACTGCTGACCCCGACCAAGATCTACGTTAAGGCGATCCAGTCCCTGATGGGCAAGGTTGAGGTCAAGGGCATCAGCCACATCACCGGCGGCGGCTTCTATGAAAACGTGCCTCGCATGATGAAGGAGGGACTGACCGCAGAAATCGATACCTCCGCCTACGAGCTGCCCGAGATCTTTAAGCTGCTCTCCGAGGTCGGTGAGATCCCCATGCGCGATATGTATAATACCTTCAACATGGGCATCGGCATGGTGCTGGCTCTTCCGGCAGGCGAAGCCGAAAAAGCGCTGAAATTGCTGCGTGAAGCAGGAGAAACCGCCTGCCGTCTGGGCGTCGTCACAACTGGCGAGGACGCTGTTGTGGTGAAATAAGTCATGAAAAACATTGTTGTACTGGTGTCTGGCGGCGGCACAAACCTGCAGGCTCTGCTGGACGCCCAGGAGCGCGGCGAGATCCGGGACGGCAAAATCATCGCCGTCATCTCCTCCACCCCCGGCGCGTTTGCCCTGGAGCGGGCCAAAGGGGCCAACGTGCCCGGCTATGTCGTAAATCGCAAGGACTACGACAGCCGTGAGGCATTTACCGGAGCGCTTCTGGACAAGCTGTCCGAACTGAACGCCGACCTGATCGTGCTGGCAGGTTTTCTCTATATCCTCTCTCCCGCCTTTGTTGAACGGTATGAAAACCGTATCATCAACATCCATCCCGCCCTGATCCCCTCCTTCTGTGGCGACGGATTTTACGGACTCAAAGTGCATGAAAAGGCGCTGGAATACGGCGTGAAGCTGACCGGCGCCACCGTGCACTTTGTCTCCGCCGAAGCCGACGCCGGTCCCATTATTCTGCAAAAAGCCGTTGCCATTGAAGAGGGTGATACGGCGGAAATTCTTCAAAAGCGTGTGATGGAACAGGCCGAGTGGAAGCTGCTGCCCGAGGCGGTTAGCCTGTTCTGCCAGGGACGGCTGCATGTTGAAGGCCGCATTGTACACATTGATCAAGCCGAATAAAAAGGAGCGACAGAGATGAAAACAATTGACATCCAGCAGGAGCTGGAACACAACAGCTATCCCGGCCGCGGCATTATCCTGGGCCGCAGCGCCGACAACGAAAACGCCGTCATCGCCTATTGGATCATGGGCCGCAGCGCCAACTCCCGCAACCGTGTATTCACCGAAACTGAGGACGGCATCCAGACCGAGGCCTTCGACGCCAGCAAACTGGAAGATCCTTCCCTGATCATCTATCATCCCGTGCGCTGCCTCGGGGACGGCACTACCATCGTCACCAACGGCGATCAAACCGACACCATCCGAGATGGCCTGCTGGAAGGGAAAACGTTTGCCCAGTGCCTGCGCATCCGCGCCTTCGAGCCAGACGCACCCAACTACACCCCTCGCATTTCGGGTCTGATGCACAAGGACGGCACCTATGCCCTGTCCATTCTGAAAAGCGACCGGGGCGATCCTTCCTGCTGCTGCCGCTATTTTTTCGGCTATGACAATCCCACGCCTGGCGAGGGCCGCTACATCTCTACCTACATGGGCGACGGCGATCCCTTGCCCTCCTTTGAGGGCGAACCCAAACCCGTGCAGATCGCAGGCAAGATCGATGCCTTCGGCGAACTGCTGTGGAACGCTCTGAACGAGGACAACAAAGTCTCCCTTTTTGTGCGTTATATCCATCTGCTCAGCGGCGAAACCGAAAGCCGCATTTATAACAAAAACATCTGAACGCCATGCGCAGACCGTTTGAAGTAGACCCCAGCGCGCTGCGGGATTTTCATCCTGTACAGACGCCCCTGGCCGCGCTGGCGCAGACCCTGCCGCAAAACTATCCGCCGCTGCACGGCGCGCCCTGCAGCCGCGAAACCTTTCTGGCATTGCTGTGCGGCATTGCCGCCCTGCGTAAAACTCCCGGCATCCCCGGACCGTCTGAAGCCGGTTCCGACGTGTTTACGACTCTGCCGCAGTGCGCCGGCGAGGCGCAGGCCGTCGCCTGCCGCGCCCATTTGAAAACCGTGTTCGGCATCACCGATAAGGAAAGCCTGCGGGATTTCTGTAACCGGGAGATCCGCGTCCATGAAAACTATCTGGATTTTGAAAGCTTCTGGGAAGGCCGTCCTGCGTTTGCTCTGGAAGAACTGAACACAGGTGGGAGGGCATGGTTCTGCAATGCCCGAGATTTTGCCGCCCAATTCTATCCGCTTCTGGGCCGGCACGGCTTCCTAGGCTGGGACATCAGCGAATGCATGGGCCACCTGCGCGCCGCCTATGCCTGCGGCCTGCTTCGGCGGGAAGAACTGGACGAACTGGCCGACTATTGGCTCCAGCAAGCCGCTACATTTGAAAATTGGACGGACTACGCCCTCAGTCTGGTGTGCGGCGCATTCTACTGGGATTTCCGCCACGGGGCCGACAACGCCCAAGTGGAACAGGACGCGGCGCTCTGGATGAATCTCACCG
>OLSP01003719.1_pt1 | contig 10235 bp, 10 predicted proteins | sample 1672941 | NCBI WGS metagenome assembly OLSP01 (sample SAMEA3136739, study PRJEB25190) | human gut metagenome | reverse complement strand
CAGCGAACGGCGGATCATAGACGGCACAAATCGAACAGGAAACGATGCGTGTCACAAGCCCTGACTTTTTACGTCCGGCATCTTACTCCTCTCCATTGAAGCAGTAGGTGCAGATATCACACGGCTTGATCCCAATTGACTTGATCAGGTCATCGAGTCTGTGATAACGCAGGCTGGTGAAATTCTGGATGCGGCAGATTTCATCGAGCATTGCCTGATAACGTTCGCTGTTCGGATCTGCATATTCTTCCAGATATTTTTCTGCATCTTTTCCTTCACGTTCCAGGATCACTCTTCTGGTGATCAGATCCAGTTCAGATTTGGAACGGGAGAAGTTCAGGAATTTACATCCGTAGAGCAGCGGAGGGCACGCCGGTCTGACGTGGACTTCTTTGGCTCCGCTCTGATACAGGAACTCGGTTGTCTCACGAAGCTGTGTACCGCGGACGATGGAGTCATCGATCAGAAGCAGCTTTTTGTTTTTGATCAGGGCATGTACCGGGATCAGCTTCATACGGGCGATCAGTTCTCTCTGACGCTGGTCCGTCGGCATAAAGGAACGCGGCCAGGTTGGTGTATATTTAATGAAAGGACGGGCGAACGGAACGCCGGATTCATTGGCATATCCGATAGCATGTGCAATACCGGAGTCTGGGACACCGGCTACGATATCCGGATCTACTTTTCCTTTATCTCGTTTTGCCAGCAGTGCACCGCAGTTATAACGCATTTCTTCTACGTTTACGCCTTCGTAACTGGAAGTCGGATAACCATAGTAAACCCACAGGAAAGAACAGATTTTCATTTTCTTGCGAGGCGGAACGAGCGTTTCCACACTCTCCGGGGTGATGTATACAATCTCGCCGGGACCTAATTCTTTTACATCTGTGTAGCCAAGGTTAATGTAAGAAAAATTCTCGAAAGCCGCACAGTAAGCACCTTCACGGTGTCCGATGACAAGTGGAGTTCTTCCGTAGATATCTCTGGCAGCATAAATGCCGTCTTTTGTCATGATCAGCAGTGTCAGGGAACCGTCAATGGCTTCCTGGGCATAGCGGATACCGTTCTCAAAGCTGTCCTGCTTGCAGATCAGTGCGGCAACGAGTTCCGTGGCATTAATCTGACCGCCACTCATCTCCTGAAAATGTGAATGACCGTTTTCGTAAATCTTATTCAGAAGTTCGTCCGCATTGTTGATCTTTCCGACCGTTGTGATCGCAAAACTTCCAAGATGTGACTGGATCAGAAGCGGCTGCGGTTCGTAGTCAGAAATACAGCCAATGCCGAGATTTCCGGTCAGTTCTTCTACATCGCGTTCAAATTTTGTACGGAACGGGGAATTTTCGATGTTGTGGATCGAGCGGCAGAAACCGTCCGCCCCATGTGTAGCCATACCGCCGCGGCGTGTTCCTAAGTGAGAATGATAATCCACTCCGTAGAACAAGTCCATGATACAATCTGTTTTTGAAGCAACTCCAAATAGTCCTCCCATTATTGAATCTCCTTTGTCTGAGTCTGTCCGTTCAGAATCCCGAAATACGGGAAAATATTCCAAACAGCGTATTATATAATGTCATGATGCCGGAAGCAACAAAACGGATTCAAAAATGCCTTTGACATTCTTGCTGTGGCTTGCGGGCATCACGTAGAGTGTAACATAAAAAAATTCGGGTGTCAAAACACCCGAAAAATTTATTCCATTGTGCCTTCACGGTAAGCCTGAAGCAGCATTTTCAATCCTTTAATATCTTCCAGAATCTTTTTGCCGGTGTCGGTGTTACGTACCATCAGCCGTTCCCGCTCCGTTTCGACCAGTTCAGATCTGGATTCGATGTCTTTATTTTCGGTCAGTGCGGCATAGACGCTCTGGAATGGCTGGTGGGATTTGATGCGGATACCGTGCGAATTGAAGATCAGCGTGTATCCGGCGATACCGGTTGTTTTGTGATAGCTTTTGCAGAATCCGCCGTCGATCACCATCAGACGGCCGTTTGCACGTACCGGGTGTTCCCCTCTGGAGGTGCGTACCGGGGTGTGTCCATTGATGATATGTGACCGATCAGAATAAAGATTAAATTCATGAAGGATCATATTGCAGATTTTTTCCTGCTCGTAGTACTGATAATAAGGGTTGGATGCCTCATGCCAGGTACTTTCGTCTTTTACATAAGTACGCTCAAACGTTTTGATATTTCTGCCGGACAACGGTGATTTTCTGCCGCACCAGAGATACCACATAAAATCCAGTTCTTTTTGTGTGGCATCTTTAGACCAGGCACGTCTGGCAATCCGCTCGGCATAATCCAGATAATCACGTCCGCGGTAACGTTTCTGGTGGAATACAACACCTTCAAGATTGCCGCTTTCATCGAGAGGTACACAGCCGTGGAAGAGCAGATTTCCATTAAAAATGCGGTACATGCTGCCTTTCTGATAGAGAAAATCCATATGCTGACGCAGACGGACACTGCCGACAAATGCCATGCGAAGCCCTTCCATTACCTGCTTTTCTTCGACAGTCAGTTCGTAAGAAACTTCTGGGTTGGAAGGGTCAAAGGAAACCGTCGGAAAAGTTTCTTCGCAGATCTCGTAGTCTGTGCCAGCGATGCAGACGGTGTGATTTTGAACGTTGACCTGGTGGAGCAGCAGTTTGTCAGTCATCTGATAATCCGGGTTTCGAAGAATCACCTGCCCTTCCAGTTTGAATAAAAGGACAGAAATGGCCTTTAATGCCGCTTCCATCGGCTCTGTATCCGGATAAAGCTTTTCAGCAAACAGCGTCAGATCACGCAGGCTGATACCGTAGCTGTTTTCCAGAATGCGGATGTTATGATATTTTAAATTGTTTCTTATGACGGTAGCGATACATGCCTCACTTCCGGCAGCGGCACCCATCCAGAGAATGTCGTGATTTCCCCATTCAATGTCCAGAGAGTGATAATTCATCAAAAGATCCATGATCCGGTCGGCACATGGCCCGCGGTCAAAAATGTCTCCGACAATGTGCAGATGATCGACGGCGAGGCGTTTGATCAGGGCGGCGAGCACTTCGATAAATGCATCGGCACTGTCAAGTTCCAGCAAAGTATCGATGATATTCTGATGATAGGCAACCTGATTGTCGTCCTCATCCTTCTGCACATGGATCAGTTCATCCAGAATATAAGCGTACTCATCCGGCATCGCTTTACGCACTTTGGAACGCGTATATTTGGAGGAGAGAAGGCGGGCAATCTCGATCAGCTCGCCGAGGATCACACGGTACCATTCTTCGTTGTTGCGGCTCTCTTTTTTCATCATCTCCAGCTTTTCGACCGGATAGTAGATCAGCGTGCAGATTTCTTCCCGGTCGATATCCGAGAGCGTTTCCTCGAAAAGCAGATCCACTTTCTCGCGGATCACACCGGAACAGTTATTCAAAATATGGCAGAAAGCTTCATATTCTCCGTGCAGGTCGCTCATAAAATGCTCCGTGCCTTTTGGAAGACCGAGAATTGCTTTCAGATTGATGATCTCCCGACATACAGCCTGCTCCGTCGGATATTTTTCTGCAAGCAGTTCCAGATATTTTTCGTCTTTCATAGTTCAAATCTCCATGATGTGGGTGTCAAAAGTCCCCAACTATGATGCCTACGGATTGTTCCGTGCGTTGCACTCCCACAATCCTCCCCAGTATTCGCATATCGTGGGATTATCATCCCACTTTTATGCTCATATCGGGGCGGGTCCCAAGGTCTTTCATCCACCTATGAGCAAGCTCACGTGGATTTAGACCTTTTGACCCTGGCATCATCTCCATATTAAAGATGATGCGGCATTATTTTTCTTTGCGTTCGTAATCTTTTAAGGAATTGATCGCCTGTCCGGACAGTGGAATCAGTGCGATCATATTGAAGATGGTCATCAGTCCGATGCCGACATCCCCGAGATCCCAGACAAAGGTATAGGCGGCAAGTCCGCCGATAAACAGCATGACAAGTGCCAGGATTTTGTAGGCGGTCTGTGACAGCCAGTTGTCCCCGAACAGGTAGGCAACGTTGGAACGTGCATAGAACAGAATGCCGATAAACGTTGAAAAGCTGAACAGAAACAGGATCACGGCGATAAAGATGACACCGAATTCTCCCAGGTGATACTGCATGGCACTCTGAAGCAGATCCATACCCTGAAGTCCGGCAATTTTATCGGACGGAGCCAGCAACATCAGCAGCGCAGAACAGGTACAGATCAGGATGGTATCGATAAAGACACCGAATGCCTGCATCAGACCTGCTTTTGCCGGATGGCTGACATCAGCGGCAGCGGCAGCACATGGAGCAGATCCGCTTCCGGCCTCATTCGAAAACAGACCGCGTTTGATCCCGTTCATCAGCACGGCACCGAATCCACCGGCAGCCACCTGACGAAGACCAAAAGCTTCTTCAAAAATCCGCTGGAACACAGAAGGGAGTGCACCGATATTTTTGAGGATGACAAACAGTGTGATCAGGAGATAACAGCCGGCCATGATTGGAACAACGACATCCAGGACGTGAACGGTGGCATTTTTGCGAAGAACAACAATCGCAGCCACAACGACGAGGAAGATCGTGGTGTACAGTGGCGGAATGTGAAATGCATTCTTCATGGCAGAACTTACGGAGTTGCTGATAACCTGACTGATGCCGCACCAGCAGATCAGGCCAGAGATCGCAAACAGAACCGCGATCAGGCTGTAACGTTTCTCTTTTGCCGGTCCGTTCTGCTTTTTCGTTTTTTTCTTTGTCATAAAATCGTGGATGTAGTAGGCCGGACCGCCGCGGTAGCCGCCGTAGAGCGGATCCTTCTGGCGGTAGATCTGAGCCAGTGTGCCCTCTGCAAAAGCAGTGGAGGAGCCAAGCAGAGCAAGAAGCCACATCCAGAATACCGCACCGGCACCGCCGGCAGAAATAGCAGCGACAACGCCGACCAGATTGCCCATGCCGACACGGGTGGCAGTGGCAACAATAAGAGCCTGAAATCCGGAAATACTGCCCGCCTGAGAATGTTCGTTTTTCTCCATGGCGATCTGGATCATATGCGGAAACTTGCGGATCAGGACAAACCTGGTGCGGATTGTAAAATAGATCCCTGCCGGAACCAGAAGAAGCACCAGAAGTGAGATGCCGATCGAACTGCCGCCCGGAAGCGGCAGCGTGATCAGATCACCCCATAAAAAATTGTAGACTGCGGTAATGATATTCATAATAAAAATCCCCCTGTAAAATCTTAGATGCCTGTAGCAGATATGAAATGATGTCGCCTTTGCAGGCGGCGAGCAACAAATTAATATCAGCAGCGGAATTCCATTGCTCCTCTGATATTCTTAAATTGTTGTCAAAATGACTAATAATGGTAGCATCTCGTGGTGAAATATAGTATACTTCACTTATATAGATTTGTAAAATGAATGATAATGATTTAAACCATCGAAAAAACCGATTAATCAGTGACAATGGAAAAAATATTGTTCCGCCTTTTGATACAAGGAGAGCCAATCATGGATATGAAAAACATTAACACCTTTATTTACACTGCCGAACTTGGCAGTTTCACAAAAGCCGCCGAGCTTTTGGGCTACTCACAGTCTACGGTCTCATTTCAGATCCGGCAGTTGGAGGAGGAGCTTGGCACCGTCCTTTTTGAGCGGATCAACCGCACAGTGACACTGACAGACCGGGGCAAGGAAATCCTGCGTTACGCCCATCGCATGAAGCAGCTTGCCGGTGAGATGCAGGAGATGGTGCAGCCAAAGCAGGAAGTGCGTGGACATCTGCGGATCGCCATGTCGGATTCGCTGTGCGAGGAGATTGCAGAAAAACTGTTTGTTCTTTTGCAGCGGAAGTACCCGGAGGTTACGATGAAAATCGTGATCGCCGGCACGGATGAGATGTTCCGACTTTTGAATCAGAATCAGGTGGATTTTGTATACACGCTGGACCGTCACATTTACCACAGTGATTATGTGATCGTCACAGAGAGCCAGGAAGCAGTGCATTTTGTGACAGGATATCAGAATAGCTTGAACGGAAAGAAGCAGATTCTGTTGCAGGAACTGATCTGCCAGCCGTTTATCCTCACGGAAAAAGAAATGAGTTACCGCAGGATGTTAAGTGAATATCTGGCGAGCTGTTCCCTGGAGATTCAGCCGGTTTTTGAGGTGGGAAATACAGAACTGATCTGCCGGATGCTGGAAAAGAACGCTTCCGCAATCTCGCTTCTGCCGGATTATGTGACAGAAAAGGCCGTACAGGAAAAAAGACTGGTGCGGCTGGATGTGAAAGATTTTCAACTTGATATATGGAAACAGCTCTTATATCACAGAGATAAATGGATTTCGCCGCAGATGCAGGCATTTATGAATGTGATAAAAGAGGTGCAGGCATGAAGAACTTGATGCCTGCTATCAGAGGGAGGCGGATATGCAAAGGCAAATTCGGAGTTCTCCTTTTTCTGACTGATTTACATTACAAAAAGATTGACAAAGAACGCTTATGCATGTATAATAATCACAAAATAGTTTTAAATAAATTCTATCTAACTTTCATTGCCGTTCGGCAGGAAAATCCAACAAAACTTCATACCTGCACAGAGCGACTTGAAAAATAAAAAAGTGACATTTTAAGAAAACTTTTTGACAAAACAATATTTGCAAATGGTTTGTTGCAAAATAAGTTTCACGATTTGGATATCTCAGGCTGTTTTGTATCAGGAAAATGTCAGCAAAGCTGATCAGAATTGCGTGTCAGATTTCACGTACATTCCACTTGAATCAATACAAAAAGAAAAGGAGCAGCCTATGGGAGAAAAAGATATTACCGAAAAAATGCTGGAAAGAAAAAGAAGTCGAATGGGCAATCTACGGAATCGAAAACCAAAGCAATGTAAAAAAATATATGCCGTTTCGCATCATAGGATATGACGGTGCGGCATATCGCAGTCAGTTGCTTCCGCAGCGATTTTAAAGTTGTGGCAAATTTCTTTGTTCAGAAAAGAAAGCATAAAGACTATATACCGGATGATCCGACGGAGATTAAGCATGTAGATGAAGTACTGAAACTACTTCAGGTCATGACTGGGGATGAACGATATCAGACAATATTTCAGAAAGAGAAAGGAGTGCACAGTATGTGTGATGTAGCAGAAAGACTCGAAAAAATGGGAATGGAAAAAGGAATGGAAATTGGGAAAAATACAGGTATTCACGAAGAGAAAATTCGTGTATATAAGAAACTTCTTGAAAAAGGATTTTCAGAACAGGAGGCACAGGAGATAACGGAGCTGCAGGAGACACGTGGGATGTAAAGCTGTTAAAAATACCATTAAATATTGATTCAGGTATTGAAATACTAAAAAACATAGTGTATCATTTAATCTAAAGAACGGATTTATTTTATAGAAGAGGAAAATTAAGAATACAAAAGGAATGGTGGAGTATGATTATCTTTTTTGGTAGCTTTGAGATTATTGTTATACTGCTTTTGATAGTTGCGTGCATTGCGTGGGGTGTGGAAACAGTTGGAAAGTTATTGCCTATCATTTTTGCAGTGGCTTTGATTAAAAATTTGGTACAGGATATTGTTTTTGCAATTTTTAAAAATCGTAAAAATGTTTTTTTGTCTTTACTTTATCTGATCATTGATTTTGTTAGAATGGCATTGTTTTTTTATACAGCGAATTTTTGCGTGACGAGATATGCTATGGGAGGAGCGGCTTATCTGGACGGTATATTTGGACTGTTAGTTTATCTGCTGGTGGGAGGATTACTGTTTATAGTAGGCGAGCTTTGCAGTGTACAGCATGGAATGAAGGAAAGTGTTAAAACCAGTGAGGTGATACTTGTCGATTTTTGTATTCTGGTTTTATTGTTTTTGATCTATTTGTTTTGGATGCATTAAATTGGGCGGAAATTAAGAACTTAATGAAATGTATAGAAAAATAAAAAAGAACGGAAGATCTGCGGCAGAAAACAACTGCCGTGGATTTTTTCTTCTTTCTGTACGAATCTGGTTTGAAATAAGGCTACCGCAATCCCACTGGCTTTAGACGGTGGGTTAAGGTAGCCAAAAATCAGAAATTATAGTATACTCATGGCATGTGTGCGAGCTGTGAAATCAGCATAGCTGATTTCCCCTAGCGAGCGGAAGAAATTCTGTAAGCTTTGGTAAGCTGATAATCATACAATAGGAAAAAAATCCTATCAGGTAAGGTCTAGCCAACCGCCTGTACCGAGTCCTTGGAACCGAAATGGTAACATTAGGTTTAAGCGTAGGACAGGGAGCAACAGAGCTGAAACGAAAGTGAAGTGATTGAGCTGGGAAATTAGTATGAGGTTGGAAATGGTCGATGTGTTCTATGCCACAGCAGACAATACTGTTATAACCGATAAGGCAAGGATATAATGGCATTCCCCCAGTCTGAGAACTTGGCGAGGTTGATGATAAGTATGTTATCGGAACAGCTGAGATCCTGTCATTTCCTTAAAAAAAGGTATGGAAACCAAAACAAAGAAATGCGTTAGGGATTCAAATGAATGGCAGGAAGTCCGACACAGCCATATTATCGCAGAAGTCTGTGAAAGCAGATGGAGAAAAGGGCTGTGCACTTTATAGCTTCAAGAACAAAGAACTATGCAGACAAAAGAGAGCTGATGAACATGGTGAATGAGTTACTTGGAATACAGTATAATATCGCAAAAGCAAACAGAACCGACAGAAAGGTTCAGAATCTTGCAGCCTACATCAATGCGGATATGCTGAGAGCAATCCATAAGACTATAGACAGAAAAAAAGCGTATGGGATTGATAAGGTGACAAAAGAGGATTACGAAAAGAATCTGGAAGAAAATCTCGCAAATCTTGTGAAAAGGATGAAAAACGGAAGCTATCGCCCGAATCCAACAAGGCGTGTTTATATTCCGAAGGAAACAAAAGGCAAAATGAGACCGCTTGGAATCTCCTGTTATGAAGATAAACTGGTGGAAAATGCGATTGCACAGATACTGGAGCAGATTTATGAACCGAAGTTTTATAATGAGAGCTTTGGATTCCGCCCGAACAGGAACTGCCATCAGGCAGTAAGGGAAATCATAGAGATGGTGCAGTATCGAAAGACAAACTATGTGGTAGAAGCAGACATTAAAGGTTTCTTTGATAATGTAGACCATGAATGGCTGATGAAGATGTTGGCACATGATACAGCAGACCGGAAATTCCTTGAGATCATAGAGAAATTCCTGAAAGCCGGAGTCATGGAAAATGGCAAATATCTCGACAGCGAACGGGGAACCCCACAGGGAAATGGAGCAAGTCCGATACTTGCAAATATATATCTGCATTATGTATTGGATAACTGGTTTGATGTAATTGTGAAGAGACAGTGTAAAGGAGAGTGTTATCTTATCCGATACTGTGATGATTTTGTCTGTTGTTTTCAGAACCAGTATGAAGCAAAAATATTTAAGCAGAGGCTGGAAGAACGCTTTGCTAAATACGGACTGGAGCTGGCGGAAGAAAAGACGAAGATATTGGAATTCGGGAGGTTTGCCAGGCACAACAGAAGAGCAAGAGGAGAGAGAAAACCAGATACCTTTGACTTCCTTGGTTTCACGTTTTATTGCGGAATGGACGGAAAGAGAGAGTTTTTCCGTTGTAGGGTAAAGACGAGCAAAAAGAAATTCCGCAGTAAAATTAAAGCAATGAAAGAGTGGATAAAGACACATAGGACAATACCATTGGAATTGATATTTAAAACAGTGAATGCAAAATTGCGGGGACATTACCAGTATTATGGAGTGACCGACAATACAAGGGAAGTGAAGAATTTCCTAGTACAGACAAAATGGTTATTGTATAAATGGCTGAATCGGAGAAGCCAGAAAAGAAGTTATACGTCGGATACTTTCTTTAATGGACTGCTTCGAACATTCCCATTGTTAGAACCAAGTATTAAAGTAAGTTTGTTTTATAGATAAAGTATGAAATATAAAGTGAAAAGCCGTATGCGTTAATAGTGCACGTACGGTTTTGCGTAGGGGTATGGGGAGTAATCCCCATATCTACTAGAGGAACCTGGAGATCTAAAAACAGACATAAATACTTATGATGTTGGGGTCAAAAGATGCCATACGAATTGTTCCGTACTTCGTACTTCCACAATTCTACCCAATATTCGCATATCGTGAAGCTTACGCTCCACTTTTATGCTCATATCGGGGC
>OLSP01003716.1_pt1 | contig 10247 bp, 10 predicted proteins | sample 1672941 | NCBI WGS metagenome assembly OLSP01 (sample SAMEA3136739, study PRJEB25190) | human gut metagenome | reverse complement strand
GCATCAGTCTTGGCACTGCTTTGCAGCAGCAGTACGCTGCATGCGCAAGACTTCATAAATTTGTAACTAAAAAAAGTTGAGTTATGAACTATAATAAGAAAATCGAATACGGTTAACGATAATTAGCATAGATATGCAATTATCTCATTCACGGAAGCTCGTCGGGGCTGACTGCGCAGCCCCTTGCTGCATGGCGTTCCCTCCGCAGGAGCTATTATGGCTTTTCAGACTTGAATCCATCGACATATGGCTTTTCTTGAGTGACTACCGCAAAGGCTTGCCTTACGAGTTTGTTGGCGACTGCAACAACCGCCACTTTTCCCGGCTTGCCGTTAGAACGTAATCGGTCAAAACACGCCTTGCATTCGGCATTGCATCGCAGAGATGCCATGGCAGCTATATAAAGCTGACCACGTAAGGAAGAATCACCGTTGCGATTGATGTGACCTTTGACATTGACTGACGTACCGGATTGTTGGTAAGTAGGTGATAAGCCCAAGTATCGGGTGAGTTGCTTGGCATTATCAAAGTACGTGAAGCCTCCCGTAGCCATTATCAAGGCTGCCGCCAGCGTGACGCCGATACCTTTAATTGAGGTAAGCAAGTCGATCTGCTTCTTGTACTCGCTTTGTGCCAAGGCTGCTAACTCTTCTTCCAATCCTTTGGTTTGCTTTTCAAGAAAGACGATTGTCTTCTCAATGGCTTTCTTGCATTTAGGGTCGAAGAAAGGGAGGGCTTCCATGGAACCTTTCAAGTTCTGGGTGGCTATAAGTTGCTTCTTGAGTTGGCGTATGACTGTTCGCTTCTGTTTCAAGGTAAGGATGGCATCGCTACGAAGTTTGTAAGGAGCAGGCTGCATCCTCTCCCCATACAAGGCTATCAGGCGTGCATCCGTCTCATCTGTCTTGGTAACCGAAAGCATCACACGGGCGAAGTTCTTTATCTTGAGTGGGTTCTCCAGACTCACTGTGATATTTGCTCGCGAAAGAAGATAAACAAGCAGGGAACTGTAATTGCCGGTTGCTTCCAGCACACAATGATGCTCATTGGCAGACAAGGTTTGAATGAACTCGTGAACGCCTTTAGTGGTATTCTTGAAAGTTTTAGTCTTACTGTTTTTGGCAGAAGAATAAGCAACGACGAAAGTCGCCTTGCTGACATCAATTCCAACGTAGGTCATAGTCTATAAATTTTCTATTAAACAACATCTATACATCGTGAGCCATCATTGCGAATACGGGGTCAAAGCCCATTGAACTATCCGGTTTCTGATGTGAAAGTGTGGGGGCTAAACATAACTCTCGGACTTTATGTCCATGGAAGTATCTGCCTTATTCCACACTTTGATATTGTAAATTTATGCAAATATATAACGATTAAATAATATACAATGCGCGCTCGGCGTGCAGCCCGGCGAGGGCCGCGGGGGCGTCCGCGCCGAAGCACAGCCGCGTGCCGCAGACAAAGCTTTGCATGACATCGCCTCTTTTCGGCGATAGTATTTCCGCCCGGCCGGAAAACATGTGACAAAATTGAAAATTTATGCCCGCCGGGTTGACACCGGCGGGCATTTGTGGAAAAATAGAAGAAAAATGGCGGGGCTGACGAACGGCCGTTGTAGGGGCCGGGCTGTCCCCTCCCGGCGCAATGCTGTCGACTAATGCAGGCTGTCGATAAAACGGTGAAAGCCAAAGGTTTGTCATTGCGAGGGCGCTTTGCGCCCGTGGCAATCTCGGGAAGGCACTTCCAGTTCGTACAAGGTGCCGATAAAAACGCACCGACCGATTGCGTCTGTAGCGGCGCTCACTGCGCAGCCGTTGGCGGCTTTGCCGCCTTACGGATGCGGCGTGCCCCTTGCGGGTTGTGAGCGCCCTGTACAGGGCTATTCAACCGCGCGAGGGCACTGGTGCATCACGGCACCACCCTGACGTGTCATTGCGAGGAGCGAAGCGACGTGGCAATCTCGCAGGGTCCGGCCACATTGTGGGAAAGCTATCGGCGAAATCGCAACTGCCTTCCCGAGATTGCCACGGCCCCTTCGGGGCCTCGCAATGACAAGTCGGGAGCCATTACTGTTTTATCGTCAACCTGCGCCGGTTGCCGGTGCGGAGCCGGGACCGGCTGTCCACTCCCCTGCAATGGCCGATGGCGAAAAAAACTCCCCCTCCGGAGCGTGGTAACCGTGCACGCGGCGGACGGGGAGGAATTCTCAAACGCCCTGCGGGAACAGGCGCTCCTGCAGGCGGCGGGAGCCAAGGGCAAAATACAGCGCCGTGCCGAGCACGAGCAGGACGGCGGCCTCACCGGCCGCAACGTAGAGCGCGTTGAGCCAGAACGGGATCTCGCCGATGTAATACGTCAGCTCCCAGCCGACGAGCACGGCGTTCCAGACCGCGGGCATGAGCAGCGCGGGCAGCGGGATGCGCCAGAGCGCGGCACGGCGCAGCAGATACATGCACGTTGTGGCCAGCAGCGTCGCGCCGGTGCCGACGAGCCAGTCCAGCGGCAGCGCGCCCGCGTTGGAAATGTTGAACAGCAGACAGCCGACCGTCAGGCCGGGGATGGCTGCCGGAGTGAACAGGGCAAAAATGCACAGCGCCTCCGACGCGCGGAACTGAATGGCGGCCGACGTTGTGCCGGGCAGCAGCCAGTTCTGCAGGTAGGTCAGGGCCACATAGAGCGCGGCCAGGATCGCGCCGTGCGTGATCATACGGATCTGTTTTGATTTCATGTTTTCTCCATTCCGGGACAAAAAAGGCGCAGCATGGACGCTGCGCAGCTGTCCATAGTCTTATTTTACGACAGGATGGTCTCGAACTGTCGATATTCGGTTACGATGGTATTGTAGCGGAGTTTGCACCGACAGTCAAGTGTATTTTGTGTTAAGAAGTCCATGATTTTACGCGGATTTAACTTCATTGCGGTGTCAGGCTTTACAGCGAGCCGGTATGATAAGCGCGTAATCCGAAATCAAAGGAAACAATCAAAAAGGAGTTTTGAGTTATGAAAAAGATCTTCAAAGCAATTCTTGCCATCAGCATCATCGGCGCCATGGCGCTGGGCTTCGCCGCCTGCGGCGGCAACGGCGGCAGCGATGCCATCGCCGTCATCTCCCGCGAGGAAGGCTCCGGCACCCGCGGCGCGTTCGTCGAGCTGACCGGCGTCGAGGTCGACAAGGTCGACAAGACCGTCGCCACCGCCGAGATCAGCAGCTCCACCGCAGTCGTCATGCAGACCGTCGCCGGCAACAAGGCTGCCATCGGCTACATCTCCCTCGGCTCTCTGGACAACACCGTCAAGGCCGTGAAGGTCGACGGCGTCGAGGCCACGGCCGACAATGTCAAGAATGGCACCTACCCCATCTGCCGCCCGTTCAACATCGCCACGAAGGGCGACCTGAGCGACGCTGCGAAGGACTTCATCGCCTTCATCCAGAGCGACGAGGGCCAGCAGGTCATCACCGATAAGGGCTGCGTCTCCACCGGCTCCACCGGCGCCTTCACCTCCGGCAATCCGACCGGCACCGTCGTCGTCGAAGGCTCCTCTTCCGTCACCCCGGTCATGGAAAAGCTCGCCGAGGCCTACATGGCCATCAACAGCGGCGTGACCGTCAAGGTCCAGCAGTCCGATTCCTCCACCGGCATGACCTCCGCCATTGAGGGCCTGTGCGACATCGGCATGGCCTCCCGTGAAGTCAAGGACAGCGAGAAGGAGCAGGGTCTGGATGTCACCACGATCTGCATGGACGGCATCGCAGTGGTCGTGAACAACGACAGCACCGTCGATAACCTGAGCCTTGAGCAGATCCGCCAGATCTTCACCGGCGAAGTCACCGACTGGAGTGCCGTGAAGTAAGGAATTCCAAAGGTAACGCACAGCGGGAGCCCGGCTCCCGCTGCCTGCGCGTTTCGCGGGCAGCCATCGATGCGCGCTGTAGGGGAGCGGACAGCCGGGCCCGGCGCAACGCTGCCGACCCGGACAGGCTATCGTTAAAACGGTGAAAACCAAAGGCTTGTCATTGCGAGGAGGCGTAGCCGACGTGGCAATCTCGTGCAGGCAGTTGCAGTTCGTACAGGCTGCCGATAAAACCGTACAAACCAATTGCGTCTGTAGCGGCGCTCCCTGCACAAGCCCGCCGGGCGAGAGAAAAATGTAGCGGCGCTCAGTGAGCGCCTTGTACGGGGCGATTCAACGGCAGGAGGGCTCTGGTGCACCACTGCACCACCCTGACGTGTCATTCCGAGGAGGCGTAGCCGACGTGGGAATCTCGCAGGACCCGGCCGGATTACAAGAAGGCCTCGGCGAATACGGTAACTTTACGCGGCGGGGCGTCGAGGACGCCGCCCCCTACAAGACGTGTGCGTTCGACGATAGTACACGGAAATTTGCAACTGCCAAAGGCGCTCACTGAGCGCCGCTACAGACGCAATCGGTGCGTGCCATTTTAACGATAGCCTGTTAATTGCACCGGTGCTGCGCCGGGCCCGGCTGTCCCCTCCCCTACAAACCAAGTGCTTACCCCCCACGATCCTGTCTTCTTTCAGGAGGAACTATGAAACACAATCTCCACGCCATTCGGGAAGGGACCATGAAGGTCGTCTTCCTGCTGACGGCCTGCATCTCCATCCTTGCCGTGGCGCTCATCTGCATTTTCCTGTTTGCCAACGGCATCCCCACCATGCATAAGATCGGCCTCGGAAAATTCCTGTTCGGCATGGTCTGGGCGCCGAATCAGGACCTCTACGGCATCTTCCCCATGATCATCGCCAGCATCCTCGTCACGGGCGGCGCGATCCTTATCGGCGTCCCGCTGGGCCTGCTGTGCGCGCTGTATCTGGCGCGCTTCTGCCCGAAGCGCCTCTACAGCGTGCTGAAGCCCGCCGTCGATCTGCTGGCCGGCATCCCGTCCATCGTCTATGGCTTCTTCGGCCTTGTCGTGCTCGTCCCGGCCCTGCAGGCCATGTTCGGCAGCGGCAAGAGCATCGTCACGGCCTCCATCATGCTCGGCATCATGATCCTGCCGACCATCATCAGCGTCTCGGAATCGTCCCTGCGCGCCGTGCCGGAGAGCTATTACGAGGGCTCGCTCGCGCTGGGCGCAACGCATGAGCGCAGCGTGTTCTCCGCCGTGTTCCCCGCCGCGCGCTCCGGCATCCTCGCGGGCATCATCCTCGGCGTCGGCCGCGCCATCGGCGAGACCATGGCCGTCGTGATGATCGCGGGCAACCAGCCCATCCTGCCCAAGAGCCTGCTCAGCGGCGTGCGCACCCTGACGGCCAATATCGTGCTGGAGATGGGCTATGCCACGGACCTGCACCGCGAGGCCCTCATCGCCTGCGGCGTGGTGCTGTTCGTGTTCATCCTGCTCATCAATCTGTGCTTCTCCGCCGTGAAACGAAAGGCTGACGCAACATGAAAAAAACGGAACGTTCGAAACCGAGCGCCGGGCGCACGAGCCGCGCGTCCTACCGCCGCCATCCGATGTCGCTTGTCCAGCGCATCGCCGTCACGGCCTCTGCCGTGATCACCTTCGCCATTCTCGTCGCGCTGCTGGCCTATATCCTCATCATGGGCGTGCCGAACCTGAAGCCGAGCCTGTTTGCCTGGCATTATACGTCGGACAACTGCTCCATGACGCCCGCTATCATCAATACGCTCCTCATGGTCGTGCTGTCTCTGCTGCTGTCCGTCCCGTTCGGCATCGGCGCTGCCATCTACCTCGTGGAGTATGCCAAGCGCGGCAATAAGCTCGTCAAGGTCGTCCGCCTTACGGCAGAGACCCTCTCGGGCATCCCATCCATCGTCTACGGCCTGTTCGGCTACCTGATGTTCGTCATCGCCCTGAACATGGACAAGTCCATGCTGGCAGGCGCGCTCACGCTGGCCATCATGGTCCTGCCGACCATCCTCCGCACGACGGAGGAGGCCCTGAAGGCCGTGCCCGATTCGTTCCGCGAGGGCAGCTTCGGCCTCGGCGCGGGCAAGCTGCGCACGGTGTTCCGCATCGTGCTGCCGTCCGCCGTGCCCGGCATCTTCTCCGGCATCATTCTGGCCATCGGCCGCATCGTCGGCGAGACGGCCGCCCTTATCTTTACGGCAGGTACGTTCAGCGGTGTCGCGGGCGGTGTCATGGAATCCGGCCGCACGCTGGCGGTGCATATGTACTGCCTGCTCAACGAGGGCCTGCACCGCAGCGAGGCCTATGCCACGGCCGTTGTGCTGCTGGTCATGGTCATCGGCATCAACGCGCTGTCCGGCGCCGCGGCAAAGCGAATTGCCCGGCGCACGCAGTGAGCGCAACAGGAAGGAGTTCCCATATGGAACAGGATAAGATCGTAATCGAGCACCTCAATCTCTGGTACGGCAGCTTTCAGGCGCTGAAGGACATCAACCTCCGCCTGCCTGCCAATGAGATCACGGCCTTCATCGGCCCGTCCGGCTGCGGCAAGTCGACGCTGCTCAAGTCCCTCAACCGCATGAACGACCTCGTGGAGGGCTGCCGCATCGAGGGCACCGTCACGCTGGACGGCGAGGATATTTTTTCCCGCAAAATGGACGTGAACCTGCTGCGCAAGCGCGTCGGCATGGTCTTCCAGAAGCCGAATCCCTTCCCCATGAGCATTTATGACAACGTGGCCTATGGCCCGCGCACCCACGGCATCCGCTCCCGCGTGAAGCTCGACGAGATCGTCGAAAAATCGCTGCGCGGCGCCGCCATCTGGGACGAGGTCAAGGACCGCCTGAAAAAGAGCGCCCTCGGCATGTCCGGCGGCCAGCAGCAGCGCCTGTGCATCGCGCGCGCTCTTGCGGTCGAGCCGGAGGTTCTGCTGATGGACGAGCCGACGAGCGCTCTCGACCCGATCTCCACTTCGCGCATCGAAGAGCTTGCCATGGAGCTGAAAAAGGATTATACTATTGTTATGGTCACGCACAATATGCAGCAGGCCGCCCGCATCTCGGACAAAACGGCGTTTTTCCTGCTGGGCGATATGGTCGAATTCGGCCCGACGGAGAAGATCTTCTCCATGCCGCAGGACCGTCGCACCGAAGATTACATCACGGGGAGGTTTGGCTGATGCGGATCCGGTTTGACGAGCAGCTGGAGCTGCTCAATCGAAAGCTCATTGAAATGGGTGCGCTGTGTGAGGATGCGATCTCCGCTTCCATGCACACGCTGAAAAACGAAGCGGACAAAAAGAGCGCGGAGAAGGCTGCGGCCCTCGAGCGCGAGATCGACCACAAGGAGCGCGAGATCGAGAGCCTGTGCATGAAGCTCCTGCTGCAGCAGCAGCCCGTTGCGCGTGACCTGCGCACGATCTCCTCGGCCCTGAAAATGATCTCCGATCTGGAGCGCATCGGCGACCAGGCCTCGGACATCGCGGGCATCACCGGCTACATCGAGGATGAGCAGCTCAAGTCGGGCACGCACATCTATGAAATGGCCCGCGCCGCCAGCCGCATGGTCACGGACAGCGTCGACTCCTTCGTCCGCAAGGACCTCGGCAAGGCCCGTGCCGTCCAGAAGGAGGACGACATCGTCGACGGCCTGTTCGACACCGTGAAAAACGAGCTGGTCGGTCAGATCACCGAGCACCCGGACCTGAGCGGCGAGTGCCTCGATCTTTTGATGATCGCAAAGTATCTCGAGCGCATCGGCGACCATGCCGTGAATGTGGCAGAGTGGGTCGAATATTCCATCACCGGCGCACATGCCGGAGAGTAAGGGGAACTTTTTATGATCTATTTGCTGGAGGACGACAGCGCCATTCGTGAGCTTGTCGTCTACACGCTCTGCAGCACCGGGCTGGAGGCCACGGGCTTCGCCGCGCCCTCGGAGTTTTATGACGCCATGGAGCGCGCCCTGCCGGAGCTGCTGATCCTGGACATCATGCTGCCGGAGGAGGACGGGCTTTCCATCCTGCGCCGGCTGCGCGCCAGCCCGCGCACGGAGCACCTGCCCGTCATGATGCTCACCGCGCGCAGCAGCGAATATGACAAGGTCATCGGGCTGGACGGCGGCGCGGATGATTATCTTACAAAGCCGTTCGGCATGATGGAGCTGATCTCCCGCGTGCGCGCTCTGCTGCGCCGGGCGGAGTTCGGCCGCGAGCGCCGCGAGACGCTGCGCTGCGGGGACATCGAGTGCGACACCACCACGCACACCATGCGCGCCTGCGGCGAGGAGCTGACGCTCACGCTGAAGGAATACGAGCTGCTGCACCTGATGCTCGAGCATCCGATGCAGGTCTTTACACGCGACCGGCTGCTTTCCAGCATCTGGGGCTATGAATTTGACGGCGAGAGCCGCACCGTGGACGTCCATATCCGCTCCCTGCGCCTGAAGCTCGGCGCAGCGGGCGGCCAGATCGAGACGGTCCGCGGTGTGGGCTACCGCCTGCGGGAGACTGCGGTATGACAAAACGAATTTTCCGGTCCATTTTTCTGGTGGCCCTCGTCGTGCTCCTGCTGAGCGTAGCGCTGCTGTCCGTCGTGTTTTATAACGACTATGCCGTGCAGTACCGCTCGGAGCTGAAGAGCGAGGCCCTCTCCATGGCCCATGCCATCAACGGCGGCCTTGCGGAGGAGGACTACCTGCGCTCGCTGGAGCAGGATAAGATCTCACCGATCCGCATCACCTGGATCGGCGCCGACGGCACCGTCCGCTATGACAACGAGGCCGCCCCCGCGCAGATGGAGAACCATGCCGCGCGCACCGAGGTGGCTGATGCCCTGCGCTACGGCGCGGGTGAGAGCGAGCGCTATTCCGCGACGCTGTCCCAGAAGACGTTCTACTATGCCTGCCGCCTGCAGGACGGCACGGTGCTCCGGCTGGCCGGAACGCGTGATTCCGTGCTCGGCATCCTGCTGCGCATGCTGCGACCGGCCGTTGCGGCCGTGCTTGTCGCCATTGCGCTGGCGTGGCTGCTGTCCTATCGTCTGTCGAAGCGCATCGTCCGCCCGCTGAATGCCCTCGACCTGGAGCATCCGGAGCAGGCGGAGGCCTATGACGAGCTTTCCCCCCTGCTGGAGAAAATTTCCGCCCAGAACCGGCAAATCGCCGCGCAGATGGACGAGCTGCGCCGCCGCCAGACGGAGTTCACCGCCATCACGGAGCACATGAACGAGGGCCTGCTCATCGTCGACGCCCGGACGAACCTGCTGTTCTGCAATCCGAGCGCGCGCCGCCTGCTGCAGATCGAAAATGTCGAAAAGCAGTCCGTGCTGGCCGTGAACCGCAGCGAGGACTTCCGGGAGGCCGTGCAGCGCGCTCTGTCGGGCGAGCATGACCTGCGCACCCTGACGCTCGACGGCCGCATCTACCAGCTCATGGCCAACCCGGCTATGGAGGACGGCCGCCTTGCGGGCGCGGTGCTCGTGCTGCTGGACGTGACGGAGCGCGAGAATCGCGAGCAGCTCCGCCGCGAATTCACGGCGAACGTCTCCCACGAGCTGCGCACGCCGCTGACGTCCATCTCCGGCTTTGCCGAGCTCATCCGCGACGGCATCGCAAAGCCGCAGGACGTGCAGCACTTCGCCGGGAACATCTACACCGAGGCCCAGCGCCTCATCGCTCTGGTCGGCGATATCATCCGCCTGTCCCAGCTCGACGAGGGCAGCGTGGGCAGCGAAAAGACGGACCTGCGCCTCGACGGCATGGCCGCGAGCGTCGTCTCCCGCCTGCAGGATGCAGCCGCACAGCACGACGTCACGTTCCGCACGGAGCTGAAGCCCTGCCGCGTGCACGGCATCGCGCAGATCGTGGACGAGCTGATCTACAATCTCTGCGACAATGCCATCAAGTATAATCGCAAGGGCGGCAGCGTGACCGTCAGCACGGCGGAGGAGAACGGCCAGCCGGTCCTCCGCGTGGCGGATACCGGCATCGGCATCCCGGCGGCGGAGCAGGACCGCGTGTTCGAGCGCTTCTACCGCGTGGATAAGAGCCATTCGCGCGCCATCGGCGGCACGGGCCTCGGCCTGTCCATCGTGAAGCACGCTGCGGCCTATCACCACGCCCGCGTTGCACTGGAGAGCACCCTCGGGGCCGGTACGACCGTCACCGTCACCTTCCCCCGCCCCGGCGAGGCGTAAGAAAACAGAACGAGCCGCTGCGGTTCTGCCGCAGCGGCTTTTTGCGCGCAAATGTTATTCATGTTTGTAGGGGCCGGGCTGTCCCCTCCCGGCGACGCACTTCCGACCCGTATAGGCCGCCGTCAAAATGGCAAACGCCCCCGAATTGTCATTGC
>OLSP01003699.1_pt1 | contig 10297 bp, 12 predicted proteins | sample 1672941 | NCBI WGS metagenome assembly OLSP01 (sample SAMEA3136739, study PRJEB25190) | human gut metagenome | reverse complement strand
TTCGGACAAACGGTTTTCAAGACCGCCTCGTTATGACCGCTTCGATACCTCTCCGGGTCATTCGGCTCATCTTTTGAACTTGCCGCGCTTCATCAGCGCAAGATGTATTCTATCAGAGCTTTACAGGAATGTCAACACTCTTTTTCGTTTTTTTTACTTTTTTTGTAAAAAGCCTATTTTTTGTTGAAAACAGCCGGTTTCCGACCTAGAAAAAACATGTCCAAATCCTTTAACTGTGCAGATATTTTTCTGCGAGCGGAAGATCTTCCGGTGTTGTCACTTTCAGATTACGGTAGCTTCCCTCAGTCAGTTTCACCGGATGATCTGTAAATGTCTCCACCACCATCGCGTCATCCGTAATTTGGATTCCTTTTTCCGCCAAAGTATCTTTTTGTTCTGCAAGCCGGGCATAAGCATCATAAATCAACCCAAATGAAAATGTTTGAGGTGTCTGCACCTGCCATACGCGATCCCTGCGGGGTGTCGTTTCCGCAAAGCCGTTTTCATCCGCAATTTTAATCGTATCCTTTACCGGCACTGCGGCAACACACGCATGATATTTTTGGGCATCCTGAAAACACCGTTCCAGAATATCCTCCGATACCATGGGTCTTGCTCCGTCGTGAATAAACACAATTCCCTCTACCGCTTCTTTTGGCAGGTTTTCCTTTACCGCCTGCAGTCCCCTCCAGACGGAATCATAGCGTTCTTTTCCACCTGTGATCACCGAAGCAACCTTCTGAAAGCCATAGGGACGCAAAATAGTCTCCTGACAATAGGAAATCTGTTCTTCACTGCCGACAGTCAGTATGATCTTATCTATCTGCGGAGAACGTTCAAAAGCAAGGAGCGTATAGTACAGAAGCGGTTTCCCGTCTATTTCAAGATACTGCTTTGCAATCCTTGTTCCCATCCTTTTTCCGGAGCCTGCCGCCAGTACGATTGCCGTACAGAATGTTTTTTTCATCAGATTCTCTCTCCCAGTTTCAGATTCGGCACTGCGTTTAAGTCCCAGCCATGCCGGACACCCTTTAAATACTCATAATATCCTGCCGCCCCGATCATTGCAGCATTATCCGTGCACAAAATCGGAGATGGTCTGAAAAACTTCACGCCCTGTTTGCTGCACGCGCTCTCCAGTGCCGCCCGCAGATGGCTGTTTGACGCAACACCTCCTGCAATGGCAAATTTGTCCACATGATACCGTTTTACAGCATCCATCGAGTGTTCTACCAAAACGTCCACCACCGCTTTCTGGAAGGAAGCGGCGACGTCAGCCTGATTGATTTCAATGCCTTTCATCTGGCACCCGTTTAAATAGTTCAAAACAGCAGACTTTAAGCCGCTGAAGCTGAAATCATATACGTTATCTGCGATTTTGGCACGCGGAAATATAATTGCCTCCGGATTGCCTTCGTTTGATACGCGATCGATTTTGGGCCCGCCAGGATATCCAAGTCCGATTGCGCGCGCAACTTTATCAAAGGCTTCTCCGGCTGCGTCATCCCTTGTTTTTCCGAGGATTTCATATTCCCCGTAATCCTTTACCCGGACGAGATGGGAATGTCCACCCGATACGACGAGACATAAAAATGGCGGTTCCAGTTCTTTATTTTCAATATAATTGGCGCTGATATGCCCCTCGATATGATGCACACCGACAAGCGGCTTGTTCGCAGCAAATGCAATTGCCTTTGCTTCCGCCACACCGACTAAAAGCGCTCCGACCAGTCCCGGCCCGTAGGTCACTGCGACCGCTGTAATATCGTCCAGCGTACAGCTTGCGTCCGCAAGCGCCTTACGGACAACCTGATTTATCTTTTCAATATGCTTGCGTGACGCAATTTCCGGCACTACGCCGCCGTAAAGCGTATGCAGGTCAATCTGCGAATAAATGACGTTGGAAAGCACTTCCCTGCCGTTTTTGACGACAGCCGCCGCCGTTTCGTCACAGGAGCTTTCGATCGCCAGTATGAGCACATCTTTTTCTTTTGTATCTGTCATGTCCTTACGCCTCATTCTTCCTCAAATGCAAGATCCTGGGTCCATCCGTCCTTTGCCGCAAAGGAATCCGGAAATATTTTGCGCACGCCGCCCATAAATTCCTCCGGATGCACCAGTGACGGACTGTAATGGGTAAGCCACATCTTTTTCACCTGTGCACGCTTCGCCATGTCCGCAGCTTCCAGAAACGTCATGTGCTTATGTTCTTTTGCCTTATCTTTCTTTTCCGGCTCCCCGTACATGCCTTCGCAGATAAAAAGATCCGAACCTGCCGCATGCTTTACAATGCCTTCCGTAGGTCTGGTATCCGTACAGTAAGTGACCTTCAGTCCCTTTCTGGCTTCTCCCATGACCATATCCGGCGTATAGATTTTCCCATCCAGCTCCAGTGTCTCGCCTTTCTGCAGCTTGTTCCAGTAGCGTCGCTCAATTCCAAGCGCTTCCGCCTTATCCAGCTGGAACTTGCCTGCACGGTCAATCGAAAGACTGTATCCATAGCAGACAACATTATGATTGACCCGAAAAGCTTCTATTCTCAGCCCATCAAAACACAGGGTCTGTTCATTTTCTTCAAATTCAATACATCTGATGTCAAACGGAAGCTCCGGTGCAATCACACGGAGCGCATTCACCGTCCTGGTAAGCCCTTTGGGACCGATTACCGTCAAGGGTTCTGTCCGTTCTGCATTTCCCATTGTTAAAAGCATTCCAGGCAGCCCGCTGATATGATCTGCATGAAAATGAGTAAAACAGATCACGTCGATAGGCTTTGGGCTCCATCCTTTTTCTTTCATCGCAATCTGTGTACCCTCTCCACAGTCGATCAGGATACTTTTTCCATTATAACGAACCATCAGAGACGTCAGCCACCGATATGGCAGCGGCATCATTCCTCCGGTTCCCAAAAGACAAACTTCAAGCATTCTATTCCTCATTTCTAAATGATAAAATATCTGTTTTTCATTCAGAGAAGCTCTGTCGCTTCCTCTTCCTGCGGTGCAATCAGAAAGCTTTTCTTTAACTCCTGATAGCATGTCTCGCACAGGTCAAATTTGACTTGTGTTCCATCCATTGCGCTAAAATAGCCAAAGGTCTGACATACCTGCAGGCAGCCTTCTTTCAGCACTCCGTTTTCTACCTTCAGCGGTTTTCCGCATCGGTTGCAGATAACAGACTGCAGCACAGCTTCATTCTGTTTCCATTTCCGCATGGCAACCTCCTTTTCCTGCTCATTGTAGCGCTTCTTATGCACAATAAACAGCGGTAAATTATCCCTGCGTTTCCTGCTTTTTCCATAAAATCAAAGCATCTTCCTTCGGCGAATCATAAAAATTGGGACGCACGCCCTCGTCCAGAAATCCAAGCTTATGATATAGTCCAATTGCAGCCTCGTTGGATCTGCGCACTTCGAGCGTGAAATTTTTCACGCCCCGTTTTTTTCCGTTTTCCATCAAAAAAAGAAGCAGCTGTTCACCGATTCCCTGCCGTCTGAGGGTCTGATCCACCGCAACGTTGCAGATGTCCGCATCCTCAAAGGACTGCCACAGTCCGCAGCAGCCGACCAGCCTGCCATCCAGCCACGCGCCCGCATACCACGCATTTTTATCTTCCAGCGCGTCTTCCCACGCTTTTTTGCTCCACGCTTCCTTTAAACAGGACGCCTCCAGCTCTGCTGCTTCCTTCGCAGATGTTTGCGGAAGCTGTCCAAACACAAGCATGCCCTTTTTGTTTTCCGTGTCCGTTTTTACACTCATTTGGTGATCCCGGCTTTCATCAGCTCACGATGCGCCTCGTCTGCTTCCATCCGTTCGCGCTCTGCCTGGGACATGCGCAGATATTCCGGTGCAAAATCGTCAGAGCTTACCGTTTTGCCTGCTGCCGCCAAGCTTTGTCCTAAGACAGCAACACACGCCGCACGCTGTCTGTTGCAGCTTGCAGGTGCAAATTCACACTGCCCCTGCAGGATTTCCTGCACTTTTTCCCGATAGACCGGAACACCATCCCCCAGCAGAACCACTTTTTTGCCGTATTTTTTGCATTCTTCTTTCAGTCTGCCTACAAGCTCTTCTACAGAAATCGCGCACTGTTCCTGGATCACCTGCATCTCACCGTTCACAAACGTATAAATTCCAGTATATACCTGTCCTCTGCGCGCATCCATCATCGGGCAGATCAGCTGTTCACAGCCGTACAGGTTATAAGCGAGGGCATCCACCGTCGGTACTGCTGCCAGCGGAATATCCAGTGCAAGTCCGAGCCCCTTCGCCGTCGCAGAGCCGATTCTCAGCCCTGTAAAGGAGCCGGGACCTGCCGCAACCGCAATCAGGTCAATGCTCTTTAAATCGAGATCCACCATCCTGCGCAGTTCATCCAGCATCGGAAGCAGCGTCTGGGAATGTGTTTTTTTGTAATTCGTCGTATATTCCGCAATCAAAACATCATCCTGTATCAATGCAACCCCAGCCACAAGGCCGGAGCTGTCCAGTCCAAGCACCTTCATGCTTCCACCTCCGTCACTGTAATTTTTCGGTAATCAAAGCCTTTTTCCAGGTCTTTTTCAATTCGGATTTCGGTATATTCTTCCGGAAGGATCTCTTCAATCAGGTTCGCCCACTCAATCAGGCAGACACCGTCCCCGTAAAAATAATCCTCATAGCCGATTTCGTCCATTTCCTCCACATCGCCGATGCGGTACACGTCAAAGTGATACAGCGGCAGGCGTCCTTCCTCATAGACCTGCAGAATCGTAAAGGTGGGGCTGTTGACTGCCTCTGTGATGCCAAGCCCCTCTGCCAGTCCCTGTGTCAGCACGGTTTTGCCAACGCCAAGATCTCCTACCAGCGTGTAGACAGTTCCCGGTTCTGCAGCTTCACCGAGCTTTTTTCCAAATACGAACGTATCGTCCGCACACAAACTTTCGATGATCATCGCTACCTCTTTTCTGCCGCCTTTTAAGAGCGGATCTGCACCTTTCCAGGCTCCATATGGGAAGAAATCATCGCGATTACCGCAGACTGTTTCTCGCCCAGATCCTTTCTCGGGAAAATGCTGGCATGAATTTTGTCTGTATACAAAATCAGGCTTTTGCCTGTGGAAACCGCGCGGTACATATCTTCCCATTTCTGAAACTGCTGCGTCTCCTTCTGGGAAACCTCCACGCCCTCTTCGGTCATCTTATAATGAAGAGGCTCCTTAAAAACGGGAAGCAGCGCCTGTTTCTGCGCACGCAGCCATAAAGACACCGGCTGATACAGTAAAACCACCGCGCCGAAAATCACATAAATCGGATACCGCTGCATCATGCCCGCAACAATGCCGAGCGCGCCTGCTGTACTTCCCAGAATCCCCGCAGCCTTTGTAAAGGTATGGCGGAGCATATAATCGTATAACGCATTCGCATCCACATGTACGTCAAATTCCAGTTCCATCGCTTCCTCCTGCGTCTCTTTCTTACCTTTATCAGATTACAACAGAAAAAGAGGACGGTCAAGCAAAACCGCCCTCTCAAAAGGTATGCATATGCCTGTTGCTGCAGCGTTTACTATCTATCACGCTTTTGATTTCCGGATCACTCGTCTCCGAGATCCGGCGTATCACACAGGATTACTGTAGCTTTGTGTTTCCCTTCTGTTTCGAAAATCAAAAGCTCGTTTTTGCCGGGCTTTAATAATGCGCCAGGCAGATAGAGACGGCGCTGGGGACCTTCTTCCCAGAAGCGTCCGAGATTAAAGGCGTTTACAACCACGAAGCCCTTGCCCCAGCCTGTCATATCCAGGAACGTATCTGCAGGCTCGTCTACGTTAAATTCTACCTGATAAAAGGCAGGAAGTCCTTCTTCATAACCGGCTTCAAAGTTCAGCTGATCCAGGTTCGTCATGGGCAATGCATACTGCTTCCAGTTATGCTGTGCAAAACGGTCGTTAATCATAACGCAGCCGTCGATACCTTTTCTCTGCCAGTTTAAGTACGGTCCGTAGTTGACGCGTCCCATGTTCTCCACCAGAATGTCGAGGTGCATATTTTTCCCATGGAACGGTCCTACCTCATGACGCACCTCCAGCTCCCGGTCGTATGCTGTCATCGCGCGCTGTTTATCAATGAACGCGATTGCGCGGTCCGCCGCTTTGAATAATTTCAGGCTGTTTAGCTCTAAGCTGGATTCCAGAACAGCAGAATACAGCATGTAGCCGTAACTCTGTCCCATCCGTTCCATCGCCTGCGGCGTTACACTCTCCTGCGGCTGCGCCAGATCCGGCAGGGCATGGAACAGATCGGTCTTTGCCACAACGGGCGCTTCTCCGTATGTGCTGCGCTTTACCGGTGGCAAGAGCTCTACTTCCTGCTGTGGCTCAAACTCTGCGATCACCTTCTTGCATTTTTTGTACTTTTCAGTAATCTGACCGTCCTCTGTCAGCAATGCATCATAATCGTAGGACGTTACATCCGGTGTCAAAAACTCTCCATAGTTAGAACCGTTCATGAAGCCGAAGTTCGTTCCGCCCTCCGCTACATACAGATTGACACTGCCGCCCTCTAAAACCTCACGAAGTTCCTTTGCCGCCTGATCTGCATCCGTTGTATGATGCTTTCCGCTTCTCCAGGCATCAAACCACCCTACCCACAGCTCTGCGCACATGCAGGGACCGCCGTGATTATATTTTTTCAGACAGTCAAATGCGATCTTCCCTCTGCTGCCAAAGTTTGCCGTCGGAAACAGGTCCTCCACCGCTGTATTCTGAAAAATATCATCGGCCGGGCCATCCGACTGGAACAGCGGCACATCGATTCCGCCTTCGCGCATCATATCCCGCAGCGCCTTGATATATTTTTTGTCATTTCCAAAGGTACCGTATTCGTTTTCCACCTGCATCATCAAAACAGGTCCGCCCTGTGTGATCTGCAGCGGCGCAAGATAAGGCATCAGCACCTTGTAATAGTCCCGGACGTGACGCAGATACCGCTCGTCGCTCGTCCTCAGCGCCATATCACCGTCTGCAAGCAGCCATGCCGGGAATCCGCCAAACTCCCATTCCGCGCAGATATACGGGGACGGACGCAGGATCACCCACAGTCCGAGCTTCTGCGCAAGCTTTACATAGCCTACAAGGTCTGTCAGCCCGTGAAGCTTTTCCCCGGTAAAATCAAACTCGCCCTTTTTCGGCTCGTGCAGGTTCCACGGTACGACCGTCTCTACGGTATTGCAGCCCAGCGCCTTTAATTTTAACAGGCGGTCTTCCCAGTATTCCGGAAGTACCCGGAAATAATGCATTCCGCCGGAAATAATCCGAAACGGGTTTCCGTCCAGATAGAACTGATCCTTAATTTCAAATGTGTGCAGCTGTTCCATTTTCCCTCCCATTTCTGCGCACGTTTTTTTGCGCATGCCAAGTTTGTGTCAAGTGCGAGCAGACACAAATCTTTGCCCTCTCTTTCTGCCAGTTTATTCATGCCGGAGTGCTTCAATCGGACTCAATTTTGCAGCCTTTTTTGCAGGATAGATTCCGAAGAAAATTCCAACCGCTGAAGAAAACAGCGTCGCGCCCAATACCGTAGACAGCTTCACCTTTGCAGAAAAGCCGATCAGGCTGCAGACGCCAAATGCGCCCAGTACGCCCAGCAAGATTCCGATCAATCCTCCCAACAATGTAATAATTGCAGATTCGGACAAAAAATGCAACAGTACAGAACCGGTTCTTGCACCGAGCGCTTTACGGATTCCGATTTCCCGCGTCCGCTCCGTAACTGATACGAGCATGATATTCATAACGCCAATGCCGCCCACCAGCAGAGAAATCGCCGCTACCAAAACAACAAAAATCGTGATGTAATTCAATACGCTGTTGACCTGGGCAAGCGCATCGTTAAAGCTCTGCACTAAAATAATTCCCTTTCCGCGCACATTATGGCGTTTTTCCAGAAGGCTCACGCTGTCCTTCGCGATCTTCGAGGTATATTCATTGCTTTCCCCAATAATGTAAAAGTCTGAAAAATCGCTCACATAATAGCCGAAGGTTTCCAGCGTCGACAGCGGGATCTCCATGGTCTGCATTCCTCCGCTCGTCATATTGATCAATGCGGCGCTGCTATCCTGCCGGATACCGATCACTTCAAATTCCTGGGAAATACCGTCGATATCCAGATTCAGCGTCATTCCGACCACATCCGTCGTGCCAAATAACGTCCTCGCCGTGCTCTCCGGGATCACGCAGACCTTTTTTGCCCCATAATAATCATTTTCTGTAAAGAAATGTCCTTTGATGATCGGGTCTTTGCTATAGTCCTTCAAGCCAGCCGTCCCGCAGCTGAGCATGATATCAAAGCTTCCCTTCCGGGTACTCGTGGAACCATATACATTATAGACCGGCGTAACACTCTTTACGTGAGCCACCTTTTCCTGAATTGCATCAAAATCTTCTTCACTGAAGAAAACCTGTTCCTCCTGATTTTGCTGCATATCCGTATAAATTGCGACCTGTCCGCCAGCCATATCGTTTAACTCGCCGTTTACCTCTGACTTGATGCCGTTTCCGACCGAAATAATCATGATGACAGAGGAAATACCGATGATAATACCCAGCATCGTCAGAACAGACCGTCCCTTATTGCTCCTGATATTCATCAGCGCAATTTTGATATATTCCCAAACCTGTGACATATATTCTCCTTTTGCTTACTGCATCACAGGATTTACCTGCAGTCCTTCCATCAGATCCATATCCGAGGAAATCACAACAGTATCCCCCTCGCTGATTCCTTCTTTGATTTCAACATCCATATCGCTGGAAATCCCAGTTACAACGTTCTGCCGCACAATCACACCGTCTTTTACCAGATAGCAGAAATCGCCCTCCTTATCCGTGTTGACCGCCTCATAGGGGACAAGCACGACGCCCTCTGCGGAACCGGTCAGGATCTCCGCCTTTCCTTCGATGCCGAGGAAAATATTGCCGTCCGGATTTTCGATCGTCACATCCGCATAAACGACCGGTGTATTCTGGGCGTTATTCTGGGCAACGCGATTGATCCTGCTCACCGTTCCCGAATAGGAAACGCCTGCGACCGTCACCGTCGCGCTCTGTCCCTCTTTGACCTTTTCCAGATCATATTTGCTCAGTTCAACCGTTACCTGTACCGCGCTGCTGCTCTGGATGGTGAACAGCTCGCTGCCCTTTTCCACGCGGCTTCCGGCTGCAGTCTTAATCCCGCTGATGATTCCGTCAAAGTCCGCAATAATGCCTTCCTGCGCCTTTTCCAGATCGGAGGCTGCCTGATCGGCATTCAACCTTGCGCTTTCTACGCTCGCCTCTTTGCTCTTTTTATCATAGCCGTTTAAAATGCCGTTCTCGGAGGAATCTTTTTTGCTCTCGCGTTTCTGAATTTCCTCCTGCATATCCTCCAGCTTTTTCTGCTCAGCGTCAATCAGACGCTGCTTCTGCAGAATCTTTTCGTCGCTGTCGATCATGCTCAGCTGGTTCGCCACATCCGCACGCTGACTGTTGATATTGTCAATGACTTCACTGATGGACTCCGTATCGCCGCCGTATGCCTGCTGCTCGGAAAGCTTCCGGTTCTGATAGTTCTGCTCCTGCATCAGCTTCTTGTCCCATTCGTTTAGATCCTTGCGCTTTGCGTTCTTGTCATCCTCCAGCTCGTATTTCAGACCCTGAACATACTGCTCCTGATCTTCCTTCATCTGTTTTAATTCATCGAGACCGATGGACGCGTCGGAATATTTATTCTGATTTTCGTTGCTCTGCTGCATAGCGCTCTGATAGCTGCCCTCGCTTGCTTCCGCATCCAGGTCCGCCTTTTTCTTCGTCAGCTCCAGATCCGCTGTGTCGAACGTCACCAAAACCTCTCCCTTATGTACCGCGTCGCCCTCTTTGACATTGAGTGCCTGCACAATCGTGCCGACCGGCGCATAGTAGGTTTGCGTTTCCGCACTGCCCACCTTGCCGCTTGCAGAAAGCGTCTCCTCCACATCCCCGACAGCTGCCGCCTGACACAGAACGCTCGGAAGCACCTTGCTGCTGCTCGCTTTCACATACAGCCCTACGCCAATGACCGCTACTGTAACAATCGCTGCAATTCATGCCTTGCGGTGCTTTTTCCCGGTTCCGGACGCCTTTTTGACTGCCCGCTCTTTTTTCTTTGCTGCACGTTTTTCCTTTGCAGTCTGTTCTGTGCCGATTTCCTGCGTGCTCTCCATTTTATCCATCTGATCGCTCATTTTCAGTCTTTCCTCTCATTTCTGCGCACGCTTTTTGCGCATGTCGAGTTTGTGTCAAGTGCG
>OLSP01003691.1_pt1 | contig 10312 bp, 5 predicted proteins | sample 1672941 | NCBI WGS metagenome assembly OLSP01 (sample SAMEA3136739, study PRJEB25190) | human gut metagenome | reverse complement strand
TTGTATGCAGTCTCTACTGCACGGTCCATAGCTGCTGCAACTGCAAGTGCATCGACTGCTTCCTCATACTCAAGCTTCATAGCTGCCCAGGATTCGGCTGTGTAATCAGCTTCGTTAAGTGCATCTGCTGCTGCAATAGCTGCTGAAAGCTTTGATGTATCACTTACAGGTGCTTTAACCTTAACGATATTAGCATCAGTTGCTTCAAAATCAATTGTAGTATCAGTATATCCTAATGCATATACAGTAAGTGACCAGTAACCTGTTCCATCATATCCTGCTGGTAACTGGCAGCGTGCTGAATCTGTAAGTCCAAGCTGGATTCCCATTGATTTGTGCATCCAGTTGTCTGCTGCGAATTTAGTACCATATGTAGCAACTACATTTGTTCTTGTTGCATCATTTCCATAGTATGTCCACTTAACAGCCTGCATCATAGCACCTAATGCGCCATAACCATCACCATTAATATCAACTCTTAAGAACTCGCCATATGAACCTGTAGCTTCTTTTACCGTAGATGTAATGTTAGCAGCTTCACTGATATCCTGCTCTGCAAATGACTTTCCACTTCCAGTCTGTCTTGCAGAGAATGAATATGTTCCATCTGCATTCTTAACTGCTGTCTTAAGTCCGTTAGTATCTGCATTAACATCTGCTGTATACTCATATGAACTAAGCTGGACCTCACCGAATCCTCCGTATAACTTCTCACCATTCTTGACAACTCTGTAATGCTGCTCAAAATCAGCAAGATCAGATGTCTTAACCTTAACCGGAACATACTTAATACCAGTTACTTCATAAGAAGAAAGCTTAGATGTTGTGCCATCTGCATTAGTAATTGTTCCCTTACTATATGAAAGCTGTGTACCATCTGTAAGTATCATCTGTTTTCCATCACTGCTCCAGCCGGCAAGCTCATACTTCTTACCATCTTCTGTATCAATTGTTGCCATGCACTGGTAGCTTCCTCTGTGAAGACCATGATTGGTTGTAGCTCTTGTTACTGTATCAAAAGCACCTTTATCATACTCACCATGTGTATCCTTCTCATTAGATGTTGTTACATCTCCTGCGTTATATACGCCCTCGTTAGCCCAGTATTCCTGCCATGTAAGTCCAGCATATACATATGAATACTCATCATCTGCTGCATGTGTATCAGACACAAGAGCTGGAAGTGCTGTAACTGCAAGAACAGTAGCGGCTGCAACAGCAGCAATCTTAGTAAAAATGTTCTTCCTCATAATTCCTCCTTGTTTTGCGAAGCAAAATCCGAACCCATTGGTGAGGAGAGGAATTTTGCCTCCTTATAATTTTATCTATTACAAATCTGCTCTACTTCTTAGCAGATTTATAAGCATAGTAAAATGCCTTCTTTATGGCATTGCTTGATTTAGTAGCACCAGAAACACTGTCAACGCCTGATGTACTCTGATTTGCAAGAAGCTGTGCAGGAACCTTTGCATTTGCCATATTAAAATACTGTACGTCCTGTGCTCCTGCTTCTGAAGTTGCTGTAACTGATGTAATCACATCTCCCGATATGACTATTGTAACCGTTACATTGTAATTATAAGTATCACACACAGCAGAACCCGTATATGTTCCGTCTGCTTTAAATGTGGTATTAGCCGGTGTATCACTGCCTGAACCGCCGCTCAGCTCTCCACTATTGTCAGAACCATTATCCGGCTGAGCTGACTGATTACCACTGTCAGAACTATTACCTGATGAATTACCAGAAGCATTATCCGAACCGGAATTATTGCTATTTCCCGACACTTCATTTCCTGCACCACCAGCCGGTGAGTCTGACTGTCCATCCGATGAAACTGATTCTTCCAGACTCTCTTGTGTTGTTCCTTCGGCATCTGTCTTATCCGTACTGCTCTCAATCTCTTTGACCATTGCTGCAACTGTCTCTTCGTTAAAGAAATCGTTCCATTCCTCATTGTCTTCCGATGCCGACACTGTCTGTCTTCCTGCAAAGCACGACACCGTCATCACTGCACATATAACCAATGCCAGTCCATACATAACCGTCTCTGGTTTCTTACCGTATGTCTTTCCGGCTCTTGCTGCCTTTACTGATACAGCCTTTGCTATTCTCATAGCTGCATAGCCTAAGAAAACTATGCTGTAGATAACTACATTTGCAATATACATGCCAAGTCCAAGTCTCGCATAAGGTATGTTAATGAGCATAATGTGAACATACATAAGACCATAAAACACATATGCTGTGCGCTGTAACTGCTTCCACTTCTTAGCCTGCATCTTCTTTCTTACAGCCTGAAATGAAGTTACTGTAAGCACAATCATTATTATGATAAGCACAAGGCTTATTATTGCTGCTGTAAGCTGTGTTGCTGATAATGCCTCCGGCTTAATAAAAAGCATTTTAAAATATGTTATTCCATATGTGAAATTATGACACAGGACAAGTATTGCCGCTGTAATTGACAATTCGCCTCTTATCTTCATAAGCGGTGCAATCAGCTTGTTGCCCTTAGGCAGTGCGCCAGTGTACATTACTGCAACAAACATTGCCGTTCCAATAGAGCCTTTTGCAAATATTCCTAATATATTGTTCTTTACAAACAAAGGCATTGGCAGAAACTCAAGCAGGAATACTGCAATAGAGATTACCGCTGCCCCTATATAGTAGATACCCGCGTGTTTTTTTAGTGAACCTTTAAGAAAATATATGAATAAAGATACGATTATAAGTGATATTATTAATAACATGTCTGCTCCTTCTAGTCTTTATATCCACGGTTAGTTTTCATAAACAAAAGTAATTTCATCTATCTTTGATTAGTTTTTTCTAACTGTTCTATAGAATATATTTTAGTCCCTGCATTTGTCAATACAGACTGTTAATAATAATTCTCATTAAAGCTGTCTGGTAATTATTTCCGTGTTCATATTTGTTGAAAAACTGTCAGCTATTCCCTCTGACACATATACTTTGATTCCATCATAAAGTATCATCTCAAAATCAAGCGAGCCACTTCTATACAACTCTTTCGCACCATCAAGCCCCATTACAAAAAGCGCAGTTGATAATGCATCTGCTGTAGTTCCATCTGAACACACAATTGTAACAGAAGTCAGGTCGCTCTCTGATGGATAACCTGTCTGCGGGTCTATAATATGATGGTATACATGTCCGTCCTGCTCAAAATATCTCTCATATCCACCTGATGTTATAACTGCCTTATCAGCAGTGCTTAATACACCAAGATAACTGCTTTCACTGTCAGGATTCTGTATGGCAACCCTCCAGTCCGAGCCATCAGTCTTAGTTCCTAGCACCTGCACATTGCCTCCAAGATTAATGATTGCGTGCTCTATGCCGCAGTCCTTCATAATCTGAATCACCCTTGAAGAAGTATAACCTTTGGCAATTCCACCAAGGTCAATGCTTGCACCATCTGACAATGTCACCTGCTGCCCGTTAACCTCCACATTTGTATAAGAAACATGCTTAAGTACATCCGCAATCTCGCTGCTTTCAGGCACTCTGTAATTCTTGGTGGTAAATCCCCACAGCTCCATAACCGGGTATATCGTAATATCGAAAGCACCTTTAGTTTCTTTAGATACCTGCATTGCCCTGTTCATTATAAATGCGGTTTCTTCCGATACTTCACCGCTTCCATTTTCATTTATCTTAGTAACATCACTGTCCTCATTTCCTACCGAAAACATTGCATCAAGACGGTTAATCTCCTGAACTGCTTTACTTACTGCTTCCTCTGAATTGCTGCCATATGCAGTAAGCGACATATATGTATCCATTGCAAATATTTCCTGTGTACTCTGGGCTGTATCGTCCTTCTCTGGCTTGTTGCCACCACATGCCGTCAGAACAGCCGCTGCAAGAATTACTGTAATTCCTGACAATATATACTTTCTGATATTATATTTCATGCTTTTAAGTTTTATCCTCCATCTTATACTGGTTAGTTCTATAAAACTTTATAGCATAATAATTAAAATGTCAATCACATACGGTCACACATTCACCACGCAAAAACACCCGCAATATAATTGCGGGTGCTCCTGTAAAGAAAATTCTTATGAAATTAGATATCTTTTCTTCTTCTCATGTATACTGCTGCCATTCCAAGCAATGCACAAAGGCTTGCTGTAGTTAATGCGGCATACATTCCTGCATGGCTCATATCGCCTGTCTTAACTGTTGTATCTGCTCCTGTTGAAGTTCCTGTTGAATCATCTGGTTTCTCTGCCGGATTCTCGTTATCTGATGGATTTCCTTCAACATATTCAGGGTTCTGGTTGTTCTCACCTTCCCATGTAACATTTAAGTTATGAAGCATTGTTGTATTCTGCCATCCGCCTGAACCAACTGTTCCTGTGTGCTGGATTGCAACACCACCAAAGCTGTTCACTTCAATGTCTGCTGTAAGGTCAACTACATGTGGATATCCCTTAGCTGCCTGATCTGCCAGCTGTTCTGTTGGTGTCTCAACATGAGCAGTGAGCTTATTACCTTCAACCTTTAAGCTGATTGTACAACCTGTTGCATAGCAGCTTGCGATAACCTCATCAGAGATTTCTGTTACTGTTCCGTTGTCATATTTTACAAGTACAAATGTTACGGCATTAGATGATGCTTTAGTTCTTACTATTCTTAATCCGTATCCTGTAAGTGTTGATGTATCGAACTTGAGAAGTACATCCATATACTGACCTGCACTACCAAATCCCTGACCTGCTGTCTTAGCCGGGTCAACTACAAGCTCAAGTGACATATCACCATATGTACCCTCAACTGGTGTGTACATAATTCTTGAACCCTGTGTTCCTTCATATAATCCTGCCCCTACACAGCCATTACCTGTTGTTCCATATTTCCAAGGCTCTTCTGTATCAGCTCCCTGCCAGCTTCCGAAGCTCTCTGTATCTGCTGGACGGTTGTAATCTACTGTCCAGAAGCCAGCTTTGATTTCTGACTGCTTTATATTAGGGAAGTTAGAGAAATCTGTAGAAAGGTTCTTGCTTCTTACATCTTTCACTCCGATTGCATTGTCATATACTGTATTTACTGGTGTTCCATAATCACTTCTGATATTCTTAGATTCTACCTTAGCCATGATGTAATATCCAACATCACCTGCTGTTAACTTATATGTATATTCTGGTGAATCGTTTCTTGTTACTGCTACAAGTACCTTATTGCTTCCCTCTGCATCTGTACATCTGTACCATGAGATTGCAGACATGTCTTCTCTGCTTCCTAAATCAAGTGAGTAATCTACTTTAAGACTACCCTGTCCGTCATTAGTAATAACTGGTGTCTTGATATACTCTGGTGCATCAAGTTTGCTTGGCTTTACAGTAATTCCAACTGCTGCTTCAAGACCTGACTCTGTAGATGCATTTATAATGACCTTCTTAGCTGCATCATCATTATTAGTACCTTCTACTTTGCATGTTCCGTCACCATTATCTGTTAACTTCACATATGCCTTATCTTCGTCTGATACGCTGTATGTTATCTTCTGTGTTGTATCATTAGTTCCATAGAAATAGTTAACTGTTCCTCCTATTGAAGCTGTTTCCTTTCCAGATTCAATCTCTGTGACATCTGATGTTATTGAAAGCTGTGTTGCAACTGTGTCCTGTCCGGCTGCTTTAATTACATCCTTAACTCCTAATGGATCCCAGTCATCACTGCCCTTTAAAAGATTGTATGTGTTGTAATATGTCTTACCACCTGACACAATCTTGTAGGCATCAAGTACCGACTTGCCTGTAATATCAACGGTTTCTTTAGCTCCCTCGCCACCGATTGTGATGCTCTGTCCATTATGAATTATGTTGCTCTGATAACATTTTAATGAAGTTGATGGTGTTTTAGTCCATCCAATTGATATAGGTACACTTAAATTACTGTTATATACACAGTCTACTGCGGTAATTGTGCCGCCTTCCTTAGTAAAGAACTGTGTAGGTTCAGCTTCAACATTTAATATCTTACAATTAAATGTACAACCTAAAAATGTTGAACCTGTACCATATGATGAATATAATGGTCTGTTTCCGTAGAAATCAAAATCGCATCCTACATATACAGCATTTGCATTAAGGGCATCATCTGTACTTTCAAAATGACAGTTGTTATAAAGACTTCTTGATGCTCCATTTATTGGGTCAAGATTAAGTCTGCTTATGAAGTTACAGTTATCTGCAAACATCTTGTCTCCTGAAACATCAGCAAGCTGTGCCTGTGTGATTGTCTCTGTTCTCTTTGCCTGATTAAGCTCACTCATAAGCGGATAATCAAGGTCAACGCTACAATAGTTACCTATTGTTATGTTCTTAACTGTAAGTGCACCGCTGCAGTTGAATCTGAACATTGTGTAGTTACCGTTAGAGGCATGTGACTGTCCTCTGTTTCCTGCTAATACAACATTATCAGGATTTCCTGTAAGACCTTTGATAGTAAGATATTCTGAATTAACAACCATTCCATAAGGTACTGAATATCCCTCGGTCTTCTGTACTGTATCTGTTGCTGCCGGATCATCAATCCAATACACATATGGTGCAACATATACTGTCATTGGTTTGTCTGCTGTTCCATTCTTTAATGCATCTGCTGACAATGCCTTAGTAATATCGTTATATACATATGGGTACTGGGCAGCAAGCTCATCTGATAACGATCCATCAAGATATATGGCTGTCTCCGACAACTGGATTGTCTCACCCTGATACTTAATGTAAGTTCCACCGAATTCAACCGGATCAGAACTGTCCATTGGTGTGTAACCTTCTAATGTTTTGTTAATGTCTTTTACTGCTGAATACCTTGCAGTTTTTACTCCTGTTTCCTGTGCAAATGCATAGTATCCCTGTAATGGAGCTAAGTTGCCCGCAACAAGAACACCAGCCATGACACTGACAGCAACAGAAGCAATAATTTTGTTTCTTCGTATCATATTATTCCTCCTTATATTAAATTGTTTCTGCTTCTTAAGATGCTTTCATTATATTCACATTGTATTTTTATTAATACAAAAAAACAGCTCGAAATCTTCCAAAATCAAAAAAATATGTAAAAAATCAGTAACATTTTCTCTATAAACGACCTATAATCAGTATATGATTTTGCTTCGTAAGATATTATTCATATACCAAGGAGACGGCAATGTACCATTTTATTAATGACAATTTCCACACGGATATTGCTACTGTGCCACCATCTTATAAAATGAAACATTTTCATGAACATAACAGATGGGAGCTGATGTTTATATATTCTGGTTCCTGCATCCTTTATGTAGGTGATGAAATATATATGTTAAATCCGGGCGGACTTGCTCTTATCCCACCAGACATGGCGCACATGACTACTTACCTCGCCGGAAGTGACCATACAAGATATGTGTTATATTTTAATAATGATGATTTAAAGTTGATTGCTGATGATTCCTCTCAGGATATAGAAAGCATTTTCCATAAACATCCTGTTATCCATATACCAGAAAGACGACTTGATTATATATCATCAATTATCCAGAAGATTTCTTATGAACACAATGGTGTAGATAGTCTGTCTTTATCTTTCATACATTCTTATTTTCATGAACTTATACTTTTTATTCTACGCTGTCAGATGTATGAAGATAATGTTATTACGAAAATGGATACAGGTAATGAACTTATCCAGAAGGTTATTGAATATATTATCGAGAATTATCACAATGACATAACTATGGCTGCTACTGCCGATCTTTTTAATATGAGTGAATCGAGCCTTTCCAAGAAATTTAAGGCTTTTACAGGCTTCAGATTCAGAGAGTATCTTATTAATGTAAGAACGCACGCAGCAGCAGACCTTTTTGTCAACACCAGCCTCTCTATTACTGAGATTGCTGACAAATGCGGTTTCGCCGACAGTAATACTATGGGCGGCACATTTAAAAAAATCATGGGCGAAGCGCCCGGAAGCTACAGAAAGAGCCATTAATTATATTTTTTTATTTTGGAATGGAGGTTATTATGGCAGATTTTATTTTACTTGATGAAGATTTCTCTGATTTTCCTATTGGTGAATTTCCTTATGATAAGAATCATTCAGCAATGGGTGAGTATCATTTTATCCATTATCCTGGATATTATGGTAAATGGTATGACCCAGTATGCAACCACACTTATAACGGTCAGGGGGCTTCCTGGATTATTTCTGAATATAATGGAAAACATTTTATGGAGCAGATGCGTATCCGCAATGACAAGCCACACCGCACATTTCCTATGCTCACAAGCGGTGACAGATTTTGGCGCGATTATACTATAACTGCAAGTGTGCGTATGTTTACTACCAAATGGGGCAATGCCGGCATTGGTTTTTGTTGTCAGAACTCTGCTAATCTTCTTGTCCTTGTTTTTGAAGATCATGAGTTAAGACTTGAGTATCGTCATAAGGAAGAGGTTAGTATTATTGAATCTGCACCTTTTGATTATAATTGTGATGATACTTATGTACTTAAGGCTGAGATTAAAGGCAGCCATGTTATATGCAGTGTTGATGATAAGGTTTATTTTGACCTTGACACTGAATATGCAAGGCAGGGTGGCAAGGTTGCCATTACTGCAACTATCCCAACACAGTTCGGTTTTGTAAATGTTACTACTTCTGAAAGTACTGCTGCTTCTATTGATGCTGCAAGAAATGCTTATAAAGCTGAATGTGAAGATGCACAGGCACATTATCCTAAGATGAAGCTTCTTAAGAAAATTGACCTTAAAGGCTGCGGCACCGGAAGACAGCTTCGTTTCGGTCATCTTCTTGGCAATGGCGAGTATCAGATGGTTATGGCTCAGTGCCAGAAAAGAGTAAACCGTGATGCTTATGGAACAATCAGCTGTCTCACCGCATTTGACCTTGATGGCAATATATTATGGCAGCATGGTGAACCTACTGATAATCACGACATTGGAACTATATCAGCAGATATGCCTATGCAGATATATGATATTGACGGTGATGGCTTTGATGAGGTTATTACAGCCAAGAATTTTGAAGTGCTGATTCTTGATGGCAGAACAGGTGAAGTGAAGAAACGTGCCAAAACACCTTTCTCTACACCAGAAGAGGACGGAACTATTATCGGTGTTCCTGATAAAATCTACGCATTTGACAGAATTAATCCTGATGGTATGCGTATATGTAATTTCCGTGGTCTTGAAAAGCCACGCGATATTCTCATTAAGGACCGTTATTGCAGGGTGTATGCACTTAACGATGACCTTGAGGTTATGTGGCATTTCCAGAGTGATAAGAATACCGGACATTTTCCTTTTGCAATTGATATTAACGGGGATGGACATGATGAACTTTTAGTTGGTTATAACATGCTTGACTGCCACGGTAATAAAATGTGGACTATGCCTGTTAATGAAGACCATATTGATGAGATTGTTCCAGGCAGATTCGAATCAGGACCACACAAAGGTACTAAATTCTTTGCCTGTGTTGCAGGAAAGGAAGGCTTCCTGATATCTGATTTTAACGGAAAACTTCTTAAAAAGGATGGCATAGGCCATGCCCAGCGCGTCAGTCTTGCTAATTATCTTCCTAACCGCCCGGGCTATGAAATGGTTGTTGTTAATTTCTGGGGACACCAGGGAATTATATATTTCTATGACAGCGAGGGTAATCAGTTATGGGAAATGGAGAACGAGCTTAATGGTAATCTCTTAACTCCTGTAAACTGGACTGGTGACGGTCAGGACTTCATCCTTCTTAATGCTGATGTAGAGCGCGGAGGAATGATTGATGGCAATGGTATCCAGGTTGTTAAATTCCCTGATGATGGTCATCCTACCATGTGTGCTGAAGCTGTAAACCTCTGCGGCGATACCCGTGATGAGATTGTCACATGGGATTATGATTCAATGTACATATATACACAGGATGATGCACCTAAGGATGATGTATATGCACCTTTCAAGTATCCTGATTATAATGCTTCTAATTACCGCGGAGAATATTCTTACCGTGAGAAATGGTGGTAAATTAAAGAATATAAAAGTAGCAGGATTGCTGAGTATATCACGCTTTGCAATCCTGCTGTTTTAATTTTATTGTTTCTTAATCACTCTCTGGTTGAAAGCATAGCGTAAATAACTGGCAGAAATATAAGTATAAGCTGTAATGGCGACCCTTTCATTATAATTCCGTATACAAATATAATAACAAGACAGGCAATACTTATGCAATCTTTTCACTTACATTTTCCAACCCATACAACATCTCTGGATCTAT
>OLSP01003686.1_pt1 | contig 10319 bp, 10 predicted proteins | sample 1672941 | NCBI WGS metagenome assembly OLSP01 (sample SAMEA3136739, study PRJEB25190) | human gut metagenome | reverse complement strand
CTGGAAGAAGCGCATTACATCCAGATGGCCAATGAAACGTACTGGTCCGTATTTTCTGAATTTGATTCTTAACTTCATAATTTCTGTCAGATTTCTATGAGGCCTTCCGTGAAAGACCTGAAATTTTCCTTTCTTCGTATTTTTCTACACTCTATAATGTGTCGCAAAAGCATACCCCTTACAATCATCCTCTGGGCTCCACACAGATACCGCAGCCGAATCTGGCGGCACCGCAGCCCTGACATGCCTGTTTGCAGTTCGGTGAGATCGTCTCGTTTTTCGCTTTCTGCCATTCTCTCTCCAGAAAGGCTCTGGATACACCGCAGTCCAGGAAATCCCAGGGCAGGATCTCGTCCAGAGGCCGTTCTCTGTGGGAATAGAAATCCGGGTCCAGACCACAGGCTTCAAAAGCTTCCATCCAGACATCGTTGTGGAAATACTCACTCCAGGCATCGTAGAAGCAGCCCTTGTTATAGACATATAAAAGCACCTGGGACAATTTTCTGTCACCTCTGGCCAGAACACCCTCCAGAACGCTGACATCCGCTTCGTGCCAGTTGTATTTGATGCTCTTCTGGTTCAGCTGCTCGGAAATGGACTTTCTGGTCAGATATGCCTTTTCCACGAACTCTTCCTTGGTACACTGGGGCGCCCACTGGAATGGCGTAAAGGGCTTCGGCACGAAGAAGGAGGTACTGGTAACAATCTGCACTCTGCCGTTGACACGTTTCTCCTTCGGCACCGTATCGAAGAAAGTGGCCGCAATTTTGTTGGAAAGCTCAGCAATTCCCCGGATATCCTCTTCGGTTTCCGTGGGATGTCCCAGCATGAAGTACAGTTTGACTCTGGTCCAGCCGCCTTCGAAGGCAAGGGCGGAACCCTGTAAGATCACTTCTTCAGTGAGTCCTTTATTGATGACATCCCGCAGTCTCTGGCTGCCGGCTTCCGGAGCAAAGGTCAGACTGGATTTCTTCACATCCTGTACTTTGCTCATGACATCCAGAGAAAAGGCATCGATACGTAAAGACGGCAGGGAGATATTGATATGTCTCTTATCACACTCTTCAATCAGGAAGTCAATCAGCTCCGGCAGCTTGCTGTAATCGCTGGAACTTAAGGAACTTAAGGAAATCTCCTCATGACCGGTGTTTTTCAACATTTCCATGGCGTACTTTTTCAGAACTTCCACATCCCTTTCTCTGACGGGACGATACAGCTGTCCTGCCTGACAGAAACGACAGCCGCGGATACAGCCTCTCTGAATCTCCAGAACGACTCTGTCCTGTGTGACTTTGATATAAGGAACTACCGGCTTCATAGGATAAAAGCTGTCGGTCATATCCGTTACCAGCTCTTTGCGGATCCTTGCGGGAATTCCCTCTTCCGTAGGTCGAAAGGAAGCAATGGTGCCATTTTCATGGTAAGTGGTCTCATAGAACCGGGGCACATACATTCCCGGCAGCTTTGCCGCCCGGCGTAAGAATTCTTCTCTGCCTGTCTTCTCCGTCCGGCATTTCTTATAGAGATCGATCAGCGGCCGGTACTGGGTCTCGCCTTCTCCGATATAGAAAATATCAAAGAAATCGGCAATGGGCTCAGGATTATAAGTGCAGGGACCGCCGCCGATAACGATGGGACAGTCCTCTCCACGTTCGGTGGCAAGCAACGGGATCCCCGCCAGATCCAGAACCTGCAGAATATTCGTATAACACATTTCGTACTGAATGGTGATTCCCAAAAAGTCGAAGTCTTTTATCGGATCCTGACTCTCCAGGGCAAACAGCGGAATGTTCTCCTTACGCATAATTTCATCCAGATCCACCCAGGGAGAATACACACGCTCACACCAGACATCATCCCAGGAATTGAGCATGCCATACAGGATCTGGATTCCCAGGTGGGACATACCGATCTCGTAGACATCCCGGAAGCACATACAGAAACGGACATCAATGCTGTCCCTGTCCTTCACTACGGCATTGACTTCGTTGCCGATGTAGCGGGCCGGTTTTTCGATCTTCATCAGAATATCATCATTTAACGCTAACTTTTCGTTCATATTTACCTCAGGTTATTGATTTTTACATATAATTTTTCATCTGCCGGACATCTCCGTCTGTGCAGGGGACATCGGAATAACGGGCTTTTTCATAGATTTCAGCCATTCCTTCCACATCCAGCGATTTTTCGGCATCTCTAGCAGTATAAAATGGCAGGCTCATCTTTGCAAGCCCGCTGGCATTTATTTTTTTCTGATACATCCACCTTATCTTCTGGCCGGCATCTAAGAAAGCAAAAGAAAACCATTTCTGCTTCTGCTTTGCGGCAGTATTTTCCGGGGCAGCCTCCAGGTGTTCCCGCTTGTCCATGCTCTCCGGCTGTTCAGAAACAGTGCCGGGGAGGGAAAACTGCATTCTGTCCCTGAGAAATGTGATCAGCTTTCGAATTCCGCGGTACAGCAGAAATACGCAGACGATCAGAAGTGCGATCATGGCCACATATTCCAGAATGACCCATAAAATAAAAGGATCTTCCGCTTCCATGGGAGGCATATCGCCACCGCCTGCCTGCTGTTCCACCACTACCGCTTCTGTCCCGGAATCCATGGGGAGCAGTCCGAACAGGAAACGAAGAATCGCAGCCAGACCGTTTCGCAGTAACCGCAAAAAGGGCTTTAACCAGGCAAACTGTGACACTGCCAGGAGCAGAAGCCCCGACAACAGCACAAAGGCTGCGGTGCTGTGGAGCCCGGAACGAAAGATCTCCTGAAACGGGATCTTGCCGGTACTCAGCCTGTTTACCGTAAGGAAATCCTCATAGGACTGCAAAAACAAAATGACAGCATACAATAAAAACACCAGGATCAGACTCATACGATAATAGAGATCCCAGACGTTGTTTCCCTGATAATGCTGCAGAAAAAGACACAAAAAGGCAATTCCGGCGGCTAACGGCAGAGGCAGCGGATCGGAAGCAAAGTCCTCCGTCCGAAAACGCAGCCAGAGGGAATAGATCACAAAGCCTGCACCTACCAACAGTCGGATACCACGGTTTACGCCGTTGGCTGCCGGAATGATATAAAAACATGCCAGTACCAGTCCGTGCAGAAGGAGCAATACCGACAGATGCTTACAGCGTTTTCTGGCGTAATACAGAAAAAACACCGGCAGCGCTCCGAGCATCCACAAAGCCAAGGACGGACGGCTCGCCGGAGCCAGTGCGGCCAACAACGTGGATGCAGTCAGCGCCAGGGGATAAAAACATAATTGATTCATTAGATCAGTCAAAATTTCTTTCACATTCAGACGCTTTCTTCCCGTAGGGAGATAAAAGTGATCAAAGACTTTAACGCTTCCCCGGGATCAGGAGGTGTACTTTCGGAATAAGGATAAAACCATTTCATATCCGGGTGTTTTTCCTGATATTGCAGAAGTAATGCTGCAAAGTCTTCATAGGCATTGGGTGATACAAAGCAGGTATAGAGCGCATTGGATGCATCGGACATACGGGCGGCAAACAGCTCGGAAAAAGACTGTACCGGTTTAGCCGTATCGATTCTTGCAAGCGTCTGCAGACAGACATTCCGCTGTCTGACTCCGCCGCCGGCTTCCAGAATACAGGGGTCTCCACTGATTGTGTCAATACCGTTGCAATACAGGGCAACCTGCATTCCCTGTTCCAGAAACAGCAATAACAGTGCCGTGGCAATCTGCAGGCAGGCTTCCACGCAGTCCTCTTTTTTCAGAATACCGGTGTCCTCTAAGTTCACAAAAATCCGAACGGATTTCTGGGAGGTATAATTTTTCTGGTTTACCTTCAGATCCCCGGTACGGGCCGTGGCTTTCCAGTTGATGCTTTTTAAGTCATCCTGGGGCTGATAATCCCGGATACCCCGGTATTCAAAAGGATCCTCCAGCAAATGTCTCTTCGCCAGAACTTCTCCGTTTAACTGCTTTAAGGAGCGTTTAAAATCCGGGTGGGAAAAAGGCTTCGGATACACATAGAGACTGCAGTGTTCGATGGGTGTCGTAGCCGTATACTGTGCTGTCAGGAACAGATCGGACGCGACAAGATCCGCCTCCTGTATGGTGTAATAACCTCTTCTTCCGCCGGTAAAGTGCAGCGCTCTGGTGACCTTCTCCAGACGTCCGATCTGGAAAATATCATTGCGGTAATAGCGATCCGTGGTCCGGGAGCCTTTGGTATCGGCAAACACTAGATGTCTGTCAGTCTGGAATTTGACCTTCAACATGGTAAGGGGCAGCCGTTTGCGATTCTCAATGATCTCCGACAGCTCGCTCTCCTGTCCTTCCCAGATGCCATCCTCCCGGAAAGAAAGGGAAACCTTCAGATCCCGCTGCCATATTTTGGCGTATACATATTTCTGCCCCAGATACAGAAGCAGGGCAAAGACAATGATTCCCAGCAGTTGTATCATGGCTCAAACCTTTCTGTGGGAACAGGAACGTTGGAAAGGATGTTTTCCATTCTGCCTGCTGCGGAGCCGGTATCGGAACCGAAGCTGCATACCAGTCTGTGGGCCAGCACCGGAACAGCCAGCGTACGAACGTCATCCGGGATCACATAGGAACGTCCCTGCAGATAAGCATAGGCCTTGACACAGCGTAAAAGCCCAAGGGTTCCTCTGGGACTGACGCCTGCCAGAATACCGTCTGCCCGTCTGGTGGCTTCTGCAATCTGTACCATATATTCCCGGATGCAGGGATGAACAAAAATCTTTGCAGCCTCTGCCCGGGCAGCCAGAAGTTCCTCCAGAGAGACCACGGCAGTCAGGCTTTTCAGGGGATCTTCCTCCATGTACAATTCCAGAATCCTCAGTTCCTCTTCTTTGGTGGGAAGGTTCATGGACAGTTTCATAAGGAAACGGTCTAACTGCGCTTCCGGCAGAGGAAATACGCCGGCACTTTCGATGGGATTCTCTGTGGCAATGACAAAGAAGGGTTCGCCCGGTGTATAAGAGACACCCTCGATGGTTACCTGGCGCTCTTCCATACATTCCAACAGTCCTGCCTGGGTTCTGGGGGTGGCACGGTTCAATTCGTCTGCCAGTAAAATATTGGTAAATACCGGCCCCTTTCGCAGGGTGAATTCATTCTTCTGTCTGTCATAGACATTGATGCCGGTAATGTCACCGGGCAACAGATCCGGGGTAAACTGCACCCGGGAAAACTGGGCATTTAAAGATTTTGCCAGTGCCTTGGCCAGCTTCGTTTTGCCGGTGCCGGGGACATCCTCTAATAGTACATGTCCGTCAGCGATTAAGGCCGTCAGAAGAAGTTCTGTCACTTCCTCTTTTCCGACCAGGACTTTTTGAATATTGTTTTGTATTCTGGATGCTAATTCTTTTCCGTTTTGTTCAGCCATAATTGTTACCTTTTTGCTCATGAAGTTTACTCGCCCTATAAGCATTCCAAAATATTCTTACGAATACAAGTATTCGACGAATATTTACGAAATGCTTACATGGCTCTGAATAGTTATCATTATACCTTATAAAATTAAGTTCTGCCAGTACCAAAAGGCACATAAATATGAACTGCGAAGATTGCAGATACCAGAAAGGAATGTAAAAGAGCATGGAAAAACATGATCACAGACATAAGGAAGAACTCTTACAGCAGATGCGCAGACAGGCAGAAATACGGCCAGAGCAAAACGATTCGGAACCTGCCGCATCTTCCGATTCCGGTACGTTCAAAATCCGCCTTGCTCTGGCCGGAGTATTATTATTGACGATCATATTGCTGGATCAAAAAGGCAAATGCTTTGCCGGGATCTCCATGGATCAGGTGCTGCATTATGTCACCGATGTAGATTACGGCACTTATCTGGAGACCTGGGTGGAAACAGCGGTTAACGGTTCGCAAGCTCTGTAGTGATTTCTTCCCAGGTGACATCTTTTTCTGCCATCAGCACCATCATGTGATACAGGAAATCACTGATCTCATATTTGACCTCATTGGGGTTGGGATTTTTGGCGGCGATCACAATCTCAGTTGCCTCCTCGCCCAGTTTCTTGAGAATCTTGTCAATGCCCTTGTCGAACAGGTAATTGGTATAGGAACCCTCCTTGGGGTGGACCTTGCGGTCCTTGATCACATCGAAGACTTCCTCGAATACCTGTAAGGGATTGTTGCTTTCCTCATAATCCTTTTTCGTGATCTCGTTGAAGAAGCAGCTTCTGCTTCCGGTATGGCAGGCAGCGCCCACTTGAGATACCTTCGCAAGGATTGTATCCATATCACAGTCCGCCACCAGTTCCTTCACATACTGGTAATGACCGCTGGTCAGACCTTTCAGCCATAATTCCTGACGGCTTCTGCTGTAGTAGGTCATCTTGCCCAGCTTCAGGGTCTGTTCATAGGCTTCCTCATTCATATAAGCCATCATCAGAACTTCCTGTGTCCGGTAATCCTGTACGATAACGGGTACCATGCCGTCACTGTTCTTTTTGAAATCTTCCCACTTGTAGGCAGCCTGGAAGGATTCAATGGGAATATCGTTCTCCCGGCACAGATCCTTCAGGGCTACGATCTCTTTCACATTGTCATTTATCGTATTGCCGGTGACACCACAGACATTCTCATAAGCAAAAATCTCCAGCAATTTATTCAATGCCACCTGATTGATCTGCACGAAAAACGGAAGGGAAAGAATGGCCTGAGTCTCCCGGATCTGATGAGGGTTCATCAGGATCATGGCAGAGATATATTTCTCAATCTTCTCCTTATGTAATTCCAGAACGGACGGGTCGTTGTATGAGATCAGAATCTTGTCCTTACCGAATTTCAGAGAGACCTCTTCGGTAATCTCAATATTACTCTCTTTCTCATAGTCGAGAACTGCTTTTTTACATCCGGCATAAAGTAATTTCTTAATGTCCTCCATACGCTTGACATTGCCGGCACCGATGACATCCACTTCCGCCCTGGTACAGATCTCCTTGATGATATCCAGTGCGGCATCATGCTCCGCGTCACCTTCGGACATATCGAAAACGATCAGCTCATCCGCATTGTGCTCACAGTAATAATCTGCCAGACGGACGGGATCCGTATCCACGATGGTGGTATCCGTAAGATTCCGCACCGCATGCTCATGATATAAATAAATACAGGGAACAAATTTCTTGATGATCATAGTAATCCTCACGTCTTTCTATACCTGCAAAGCCTATGGCCGCAGGCACGTATTTTTTACAGACTTCCTTTGGTACTTAAAACATCCGTTACCTTCGGATTATAGGAAACGGCCTGATCCAGCGCCTTGGCAAATGCCTTGAACATGGCTTCGATCATATGGTGATTATTGCCCGGAGACAACATTTTGATATGTAAGTTCATTCCGGCACTGTAGGATACGGCATAGAAAAATTCCTTTACCAGCTCCGTATCCAGTTCACCTACCTTCGGTACAGTAAATTCACATTCAAAATTAAGATAAGGCCGGCCGCTTAAGTCAACGGCGCACAAAGCAAGTACCTCATCCATAGGCAGAATAAAATAGCCGTAACGATTGATGCCCTTCTTGTCTCCTACCGCTTTTTTGATAGCTTCACCGAAGACAATGCCGGTATCCTCCACCGTGTGGTGACCGTCCACCTGCAGATCGCCCTTCACCTTGCATTCCAGGTCAAAAAAGCCGTGCCTCGCAAAGCCGTCCAGCATATGGTCAAAAAATCCGATGCCGGTAGACAGATCCGCTTTTCCGGTGCCGTCCAGATTTAAGGTGATGGCAATGTCGGTCTCTTTCGTTGTACGGGTCACAGTTGCAATTCGTTCCATAATATCCGATGACTCCCTTCCCAGAGGAAATGATTAATCTTCAAATCTAACTTTAATACTGTTTGCATGTGCGGTCAAGCCTTCACTCTTGGCGAAGGTCTCGATCTGGTTGTGCACCTTTTCCAGTGCCTGCCTGGAATAAGAGATAATACTGGTCTTCTTGATGAAGTCGTCCACGTTTACCGGGGAGAAGAACCGTGCGGTACCGTTGGTGGGCAGAATGTGGTTCGGACCTGCAAAATAATCACCCAAGGGTTCGGAAGCATACTCTCCCAGGAAAATCGCACCGGCATTGCGGATACGGGTCATGGTATCAAAAGGATTCTTTGTAATGATCTCCAGATGCTCGGAAGCAATGGCGTTGGCGGCATCAATAGCATCTTCCATGTTGTCGGCTAACAGAATGTAGCCGTAATTGTCCAGAGACTTCTGGATAATGGGAGCACGCTCCAGTACTTTTACGAAGCCGTCCACTTCCTCGGAGACTTTCTCCGCCAGTTCCTTCGAAGTGGTAATCAGAATGGCACTTGCCAGTTCGTCATGCTCTGCCTGAGACAGCAGATCTGCTGCAACGTATCTGGGGGTAGCGGTCTCATCTGCCAGTACCAGGATTTCGCTGGGACCCGCAATGGAATCAATGCTGACATAGCCATAAACAGCTTTTTTGGCAAGAGCTACGAAAATGTTACCGGGACCGGTGATCTTGTCGACCTTAGGTACCGACTGGGTTCCGAAAGCCATGGCTGCGATAGCCTGGGCACCGCCGACCTTATAGATGGTATCCACGCCTGCAATATCAGCGGCTACCAGAGTTCCGGGATTGACCTTACCGTCTTTTCCGGGAGGGGTGGTCATAATGATCTCATCCACACCGGCTACCTTAGCGGGGATCACATTCATCAGTACGCTGGAAGGATAAGCGGCTTTACCGCCGGGGACATAGACACCGGCTCTTTCGATGGCGGTGATCTTCATGCCTAAGATCGTACCGTCGGGCTTGGCATCGAACCAGCTGTTACGAAGCTGCTTCTGGTGAAAAGCGCGGATGTTTTCCGCAGACTGTCTGATCACATCGATCAGATTCTCATCCATCTGTGCATAGGCTTCGGCGATCTCTTCCTTTGTGACACGGATATTCTCTGCGCTTAAAGCGAACTTATCAAACTGTAAGGTATAATCGAACAATGCCTTGTCACCCTCGGCACGGACTTTTTCGATGATCTGGTTTACAGTGCTCTCATACTGGGAATAATTGTTCGGACTTCTCTTTAAAAGGTCGTTCAAAATACTCTGCTTTGATTCTTTATCCAATGCTACGATTCTCATGACGGTACTCTCCTTTAAATACTTTTTATGACGATGCTTATCCTCTCGGTCAGGCCTGTATTTTTAACTGCTCCCGGATCGCACCCACCAGCTTGCGGATACGGTCGGCTTCCATCTGCATACTCACCGGATTGACGATCATACGGGCGGACAGAGGACATACCTCTTCCAGAACCTCCAGCCCGTTTTCCCTTAAGGTGGAACCGGTCTCAACGATATCCACAATGACGTCAGACAGCTCTACCAGCGGCCCTAATTCTACAGAACCGTTTAATTTGATGATATCTACAGTCTGATGCTTTTTATTATAGAAATACTCTCGGGCGATATTGGGGTATTTGCTGGCTACCCGGATCCGTTCATGGTGTTTCAACAGCTCTCTGGCGGAAGCAGGACCGCAGACACACATCCGGCATTTGCCGAAGCCAAGGTCCAGCACTTCGTAGACATTCCGGTTTTCTTCCAGAATGGTGTCCTTGCCGACCACGCCGATATCAGCAGCACCATACTCTACATAGGTGGGAACGTCGGGACCCTTTGCCAGGAAAAAGCGTAATTTGTATTCTTCATTGACGAAGATCAGCTTTCTGGTATCTTTATCCTTCATTTCTTCACAGGTAATGCCGATCTGTTCGAAAAGCTCCAGTGTCTTTTTGGCAAGTCTGCCCTTTCCCAGAGCAAACGTAAGATATCTTTCTTCACTCATTACTGATCTGCCTCCTCGTTCTCTGTGATCTCGGGGGAAAGCACGGTGGGAATCCCTTCTTTCCTCAGGGTTATGACTTCGGAAAGCTTCGCAAGATAATCTGCTTCGTCTCCTGCGATCGCCTCCATGGCATCACGCCACGTTTCCACATGATAACTCTGTGTATCTGCTCCAAAAAACTCCTGCAATGCCTGCTGGCTGTAGGCACCTTCGACACCTTGGAATACAACTCTTGCATTTTTAAAATCAAAGGCTTCTACCGGTGTAAAATCAAAGATCTTTTTACCTGCTGCAAGCCTGTATTCTACTAATTCTTCTGTGAGCTGCATACGCTCTTTATACAGATTTAAAATCCGTTCATCTATATCTGCTATATCTGTACGGATCTCCTGTAATCCTCTCATGATCTCCTCCATATCTCAAACCAGCTGCTGCCGGAAAATTATTATATTTATAATATAACAATCCACTTTAGATAGCAA
>OLSP01003683.1_pt1 | contig 10322 bp, 8 predicted proteins | sample 1672941 | NCBI WGS metagenome assembly OLSP01 (sample SAMEA3136739, study PRJEB25190) | human gut metagenome | reverse complement strand
GCCGGAGGTGCAGAATTGAATGTTGCCGCAGGTGCTGCCCTTCTTGGGCTCCGCACCGGTATCATTACCAAACTGCCGGCAAATAATCTTGGAAAATACATCCGCAACTGCATTACTGCCTGCGGACTTTCTACAGATTATCTGATCTATGATACCGAAGAGGATGCACGACTCGGTGTCTACTATTATGAATTTGGTGCATCCCCTCGTAAACCAAGCGTTGTATATGACCGGAAAAATACTTCCGTCAATAAACTGAAGCTTTCCGGAATTCCGGAAGATCTTTACACGAATACCCGTTGCTTCCATGTAAGCGGAATCAGCCTTGCTCTCGGAGCTGCTCTCCGGGAGACTGTGATCGAGCTGATCCGGCAATTCAAAAAAGGCGGTGCAAAGATTTCTTTTGATGTCAATTACCGCGCCAATCTCTGGAGCGGAGCCGAAGCAAAAGAAACGATCGAGCAGATTTTGCCATATGTGGATTATTTCTTCTGTTCTGAAAGCACTGCACGCCTGACTTTTCTGAAGGAAGGCACGGAAATTATGAAAAGCTTTACCAGAGATTATCCAATCTCCAGACTGACAGTACGGAGTATTAACAAAGATTGTTGAATTTTAGGCGTTTTAAGGCAATTTAAAGCACTATAAACAAATAAAAGAATTTTTAAAAATGCAATAAAAATGCAATGAAGCCACCCTTTATTCTCCGATAATTTGGGACAGCTTCTAAACTTGATACCTAAATAAAAAACTATGTTATACGAAAGGAAATATCATTATGGACTACCAATTAGAACTCAAACAAGTCGTGGAGTTTCCACGCTGTCGCATTTATCGTGACTTCATACAAACTTTAATCACAACGAAGAGCATCCGAACAACCGGAGGCTCTTTTCTTTTTTACTATCTGGTTTTATGCTCCTATGCCAACTATCGGACATCCTACCGCCGTATGGAGCATATCACCTACACAGTTGGACCCGGAGAATGGATCTGCCCAATCACAGAACTTCAGGAATGGTTCCGTTGCCGCTTTCAGCATCAGGTATTATCTATCCTCAAATTTTTTGAAGAACAGAATTATATCACCTATTCTCTCCTCGGCAAAAACAAGCTGGTCAAATTCAAGATTTTAGACTGGCCCAAAGACAACACCATATTGGAGTACAACTATCCCTGTAAAAAAGATACAGGGTTTTTCTTTTTCCCGATTGCCAAAGTTCACGAACTAATTGGCATTGGAAAATGCTCGGAAATGGATGTTCTTCTGGATCTGTGGATTCATGGAGTTTACAACGATTCCTCTGTCCAGGGATCTGATTCCGGTCCCATTGTCTATTACCGGGATAATACCGGAAATCCCCTTACCAGCTTTAATGAACTGGGTGAAAGGTGGAGTCTGTCAAAGGCATCGGTATCACGACTCTTGAAGAAACTGGAGGAAAAAGAATACATTACACTTATCTCATTTACAGGAAAACACGGAAGCGTAATTTATCTCAACAATTACCTGTCCGTGATGTTTAATATCAGCGACGTTATGATTGACAAGGAGGAGATCGCTATGAAGATGCAATTACCAATCCATGTACCTGAAGAAATCACTATTGAGGATTCTGCTTCTGTTAGCGTTTCAGAAACTGTCACAGACTCACAAATCACCGTTACAAAAAATGATTCCTGCGTTCCAGATTCACACATGAAATTTATCGTGCAAAAAGTCGCAGAACTATTGGATTCACAAGGGATTCCATGTTGCCACTGCTCCAAAACCCGCTATATATTATCTCCATTATCAGCCTGCAAAGATATATTTAATACATTTACTCTAAATATTATCTGTCCCTACGGAAATGCCGCTTATCGGTTTGAGTTGTCCGTAAGTCCGGGGGATGAGTCTGCCCAAAAGATGCCTGCCGTGGCAGAGCCTTCTGCACTGAAAGGGGGGGAATAGACATGGCAAACCGCAATACACAGGGATTTCCTTCACCCGAAGAAGATCCACGTTTTCACGACACCTATCAGTTTTTACGCAGATACCGGGATGCAACCTACAGCCTGAAGGTAGTCGTACACCAGATGGAGCACCAGTTTAAGCTCCAATACGACAATGACATCGACAAATTTCTGGACTCCATCTATGCTGCCGGGGCTGATCTTACCGGAAGCGACATCGAACAACGGGCAAAAAGTATTGCCAGAAGCAACCAGATGCTGAAGCTTTTGGAATCATCCATCGATCTCCTCCGGAACAATCACAAGCATGGGGAACAGTATTACTGGATTCTTTACTACGCTTTTCTCTCTCCACAGGAAATGAAAAATACAGATGAGATATTGGATAAGCTGGCTCACCACATCACCAATATTTCCTACCGCACCTATTACCGGAAACGCAGGGCTGCGATTGAAGCACTCAGTACCATCCTTTGGGGATTTACTGCAAAAGAGACATTGGATACGCTCAACAAGTTCTTTCCAGAGTAATACATATCGCCTATCTTCTCGGCTTTTCGTAATATCATAAAAATGTTATACTAAAAAATGCAAAATATATATTGACTCTCACGGAACGTCATAGCGTACAGTTATCTTATCAGGAACAGGAGGTCAGCAACTATGAGGACAGTCAAAGAAATATCAGGACTTACAGGTATCAGCGTTCGCACGCTTCACTATTACGATGAAATCGGGCTTTTAAAACCAACACAAAAAAGTGATGCGGGATACCGGCTTTATGACGATAGGGCATTGGAAATATTACAGCAGATTCTGTTTTTCCGTGAGTTTGACATTCCTTTGAAAGAAATCAAAGCTGTTCTGGAGAATCCTGCTCTTGAAAGGAACCAGATCTTGCAAATGCAGAGAAAAATGTTGGTAGCAAAGAAAGAACGTATGGAACATCTGATTGCCAGCATTGATGATATCCTGAAAGGAGAGAATAAAATGGATTTTGCGATTTTTAGTAAAACGGAAGTTGAAGAAATGTTCCAAACTATGTTTGAACATATGCCTGACAATATGAAAGAACTTGCTGTAAAAGAGTTTGGAAGCATTGAAGAATGGAAAAAGCATTATATTAAGACAGTTTCATCAGAAGAAATGCAGAAAGGCTATGCTAAAGTTGTTGAGTGGTATGGAGGAAAAGAGCAATTCCTGTCTGTTGCCAACAATCCTATTAGCAAAGAGGCTGCAGAAAGTTACAACCAACAATTTGACAATCTTTTATACAAATTAGCAGCTAAAAAAGTATGTTCACCAGATTCTTCTGAAGTAAGAGAACTTGTTTCCGAATACGGTTTTCTTATGAAACAACTTTCACAGATAAAGAAAGAACACGGTCTGATGGTTGCACAGGCTCAATATTACCGTAATGAAAAAATCAAACCTATGGTAGATGAAAAATACGGCAATGGTACAGCCGAATTCTTCGCACAAGCTTTCGAAGCATTTTATAAAGACAAGTAATCATTAGAACTACACAAAAGCACAACAATACACCATGCAGGGAATCAAAATGGTTTCCTGCTTTTTTTATGCCAACCAGTGAAAATGGCACAGAAATGACCTGCTTCTGCGATTGAAGCGTAAAATTACCCATGCTACAATAGGTATTGCTTATAGTTTTCCTTATTTCCAGCACCCATAGATGGTGCTTTTTTGTACCTGTAAATTCAATCGCTGACAGCAGGTTCTATGTACTTTGTACGTACACTATACTTACAATACCAAACGTATCCTGTACGTACAGCCATATGTATAAAGTTTCCTATTATATATAGAAGGGAGTCAATCATGAAAACAAGGAACGAAATCTATCAAGGAGAGGGAGCCAAGCTCTTACGGTTCATTACCACTTACCATACTCTGAGGTATGACCAGGTTTTACAACTTTTCTCCCGACATGAGCAGTCTATCAAGTCATTGATTACCAGCCTCATCAAACAAGGGCGCATCATTTACGATAAAGAGCATGACCTTCTTTGTGACAGCCAGCAGTCTGCTGAGAATCCTGACTATGCTATAATTACATGCTTCTGGGTACTGCTGGATTTTAAGAAAGGTGTTGTATACCACACCAGTGGCGAATTTCCAATCAAGCTCAATTTCTTTTCGCAAGATGAACAATACGAAATCATCTATATCGGTGAAGAACAGGAGGCTCTGATCAATCATGTGATGGAAAGTATCCCATCACATGGTTCCAAACGCCTGATTGTCTTAGAATCCGAAAGCCAGGCTGCCAAAATCACCATTGATGATGTAGCCGCTTACTGCCTTGTAAATGAATCCGGTGCTGTCAGTTACTACATGAGAAAGTAGGTTATTATGACGCAAAATACACCAACCATTTACCAGCGGCTTGAAAAACTGGAAGGGGAGCTGCAAAAACTGACGAATACCGTTTACGCTCTGAAGGTCACTGATATCCAGAATTATGATAAAAATTTTGAGGAACTGAGCGTCAGTGCTGCTCTTCGGGCGGAGCGGATTGCCTGCCAGATGCGTAACCTTGTCTGTCCGGCTCTCTCCCCAAATCAAGCAGCTTATCTTCCCAAAGTGGCAGATGCACAGGGAATGCGGATTGCAGAACAGCAGGGGATTCTCACCATTACGCTTCCCGGACTGCTTCCGAAACGAAGAGTCCACACAAACACTGCATTTCTCCATGAACCGCTTAATTATATGCTTCGGGAGTATGTAAAACAAAATGCCCTGCCCCTCTATCGTGACTGCGTGATATGTTTCAGTCAAATATATGACAGGGAACTTCCTCAAAGACGTATCCGGGATTATGACAATCTGGAGTTTAAACAGATTCTGGATACACTTTGTACTTATGTTCTGACAGATGACAGCGGCTTTTTCTGTGATTCCTACTACACGACACAGCTTGGCTTAAAGGACTGTACACTGGTATCGGTTATGGAAAAAGCTGACTTTCCGAAATGGCTGCAGAACCAGAAAAATCATCACGAAAGCATGTCGGAAAATCTCCTGACTTCTCAGGCAGAAATCCGACATCGGTAAGAACCACCGCAGGGAACTTTGTTTTCTTGCTTTTTTTATCTCCAAACCACCGGAGATTTACCCAAGTATAGGCTTGCATGGGTAAGAACTGAATTGAGGTGATGCTTATTTGATAAGACCTGACACTACGAAATACCGCTTACTGGAAATGATAGGGATGTGCGGGGAATTTCCCGCAGACCAGCTAAACAGACTCATCCCAAGTGCCTCCTATGCGGAAAAACTCATTACGGATTTGAAGGCGGAACACCTCATCCGTACCCACTACCGGGATGCTCTCAGAGGCTACCGTCTTACAAAAGCTGCGAAAGAGATGCTGTTATCTGTCTCGCCGCTACGCTTCCAGTGCTATCTGACCGGCAATACCGAGACGAACCTCATCCGAAGTGAAGTATCCCGACGTATCCGCTTACATCAGAAAGCCGAAACGTATCTGACACTCCTTCATGCCGGGATTCCCTTTTATCCGGATGTAAAACCTGACATCTTCTGTAATCACCGCGAAGCTGGTTCCATCGGTATGCGAAGCCTTCCTCTTTTTTACGCTTCCAGAGAAATTAAGGAATTGGGCCCGGAGACCACGAAGATTAGGAACTCCCGCAGCATGGGCATCCTGATGGCACCGCAATGTGTCTATGTCCTTTATAACACGGGAAACGGAGTCCTGAAATGGGAATATCGAACGGAAGTCCGCTTAAACGCCTTCCTGCAGCATTACCTGCAAGGCTACCCTTACAACGGACATCCACAGATCCGGGCAATCATGACCGGAACCGACATGGAAATGGCTTTCCGGCTGTTTACCAGTACCGGAGGCTACAAAAAGAGCCTGTTTATGCTGGACACCTCCTTCGAGCATTTCCATTACCTTCCCAATACTCCGGAAGGGGAAGTGCTTTTAAAACTGCTGGTTCACCCTGAGATCATGGAAAAGCTGGACAACCTCCTGCTGTCCGATCTGGGCTGCCGCAGCGATTCAATTCCACTGGAACATGATGCCACGGATGCTTCCGGGAACCCCATCCTTCTTGCTTATGATTTTGACATGCAGCGAATCAACCGGTTCAATACCGGCTTAAATGTATACGGCAGATCCGGGAACCTGATCTGTTTCGATTTTCAGATTCCGGTCCTGAAAAAATACTTAACTGCCACAATCCATTTCTCCAGTATTGACCTTTGCAAATTCAAAAGGGGGTTTTTACATGAACCGTAAATGGTGGAAGCTCATTTATATGCTTCCGATCACCTTCTGCACCCTCTATGCAGGAGGCTATGTTGCTCAATTTATCCGCAACTATCAGACCTGGGAATCTGCCGGCAATTTTGCCGGAAACGGAACTGCCCCGCAGATCCCCTCCCCGCACCCGCTCGCCTGTCTGGATGCCCTGACTGCTTTCCCGTACAATCTGTATGGGATTTTTCTATGTCTGGCAGCTTTTGGACTCCTGACCTTCCTTCTCATGCGTATGGGATTTGACCGAAACGGGGAAATAACAGACCGGGGCCGGAACCTGAATTATTCCACAAAGGGAACCTATGGGACTTCCGGTTTTATGACTTTGGAGGAAATGCATCAGGTACTGGAGCTTACGAATGATGTCAAGAAACACAAGGGAACCATTCTTGGAAAACTGAACGGAAAAGCCGTTTGTCTCCCGAAGGATACCCGCATGAACCGGAATATTGCCGTTTACGGTGCCAGCGGTTCCATGAAAAGCCGGGCCTTTGCACGCAACATGATCTTCCAGTGTGTTGCCCGCGGGGAAAGCCTCATCATCACCGATCCAAAATCGGAATTGTACGAAAGTACAGCCACTTACCTTGAGAATGCCGGATATATCGTGAAATCCTTTAATCTTGTAAACCCGGAAAACTCGGATAGTTGGAATTGTCTGGGTGAAATTGGCGGACAGGAAACCATGGCACAGGTATTTGCTGATGTCATCATCCAGAATACCGGTTCTGCCAAAGGCGATCACTTCTGGGACAATGCCGAGATGAACTTATTAAAAGCTCTGATTCTCTATGTGGATCAGGGATTCCCACCGGAGGCAAAGAATATCGGACAGGTATACAAACTCCTGACCATGAGTTCGGAAAAAGAACTGAACAGCCTCTTTGACCTGCTTCCGGTCTCCCATCCGGCAAAAGTCCCCTACTGCATCTATAAGCAGGCAAGTGACACGGTACGTTCCGGCGTCATCATCGGACTCGGTTCCAGACTTCAGGTATTCCAGAACAAGCTGATCCGCCAGATCACTTCCTATGATGAGATCAACCTGACGCTGCCGGGAAAAGAAAAATGTGCATACTTCTGCATCACTTCGGATCAAGACAGCACTTTTGATTTTCTTTCTTCCCTGTTTATGACCTTCGTATTTATCAAACTGGTCCGTTATGCAGACACCTATGGGGAAGATGGAAAACTGCCGGTTCCGGTACATATCCTGGCTGATGAGCTGGCGAATACGGGAGCAATCCTATCGCTCAACAAAAAGATTTCCGTGATCCGAAGTCGAAACCTCAGTATTTCCTGCATTTTCCAAAACCTGCCTCAGATGCAGAACCGGTATCCCTTAAACCAATGGCAGGAAATCATCGGGAACTGCGACACTCAGCTATTTTTAGGCTGTACGGATGAGGTAACTGCTACATTTATCTCTAACCGCTCCGGTGATGTGACCGTTGGTGTCAGCAGCGAAGCCAAACAATTAAATAGCTGGAGGGTATCCGATTATACACCGGAATACCGCCAGACCAGATCCATCGGGAAACGAAAGCTCTTAACTCCGGATGAGATCCTGCGGCTCCCGCTGGATACTGCACTGATTATCCTGCGTGGTCAGAAGGTACTGCAGGTAGAAAAATACGATTACACCCTGCACCCGGATGCCCAAAAACTCATTCCCCGGAAGGCTTCCGAACATATTCCGGAATGGAGAAAAGGAGCATGTAGTGAAGAATATACGTACACTCCAACTATTCCTGCTTCCCACCCGAAAAAAACCGCTTCTTATGGAAAGCAGAAAAAGAAAAAAGCTGAACCGCACTTTGACCAGCAAAGCGTTTATCAGGAACCTGGCTATCACGATTTCCCGGATGACTTCTCAGCAGATAACTATTCGGATCACACAGACATGGTTCCTTTAGATAAAGATTCTATCATGTCATAATTTGAAAGGAGACACTATGATGCCAAACGAAACAACCAACACACCTATTTTAACTCTGGATTCCGATGCGAAGCTGGAAACAGCCCAGTCCATTTCAGACCTTACCTGGCATGAGATCCAGAATGCCTACCGTACCCGCCGGATCTTAACCGGAATGCTTGGCGGTATCGAGAAAACAGAAAACGGCAGCCTCATTGCCGTGGTTTACTACAAGGATTTCCGTACTGTCATCCCAGTAACTGAGATGATGATCCATCTCATGCAGGATGAAGCACACGATTATGGGGAGCTTGCTCTGCGGCAGAACAAAATCCTCAACAATATGCTTGGATGTGAGATTGATTTTCTGATTAAGGGATTAGATCCGAAGACACGCAGCATTGTCGCCAGCCGGAAAGAAGCGATGCTGAAGAAACGCCAGATCTTCTATCTGGATAAAGATGCTTCCGGAATGCCGAAAGTTTATGAAGACCGTATCGTGCAGGCAAGAGTCATTGCTGTTGCGGAAAAGGTAGTCCGGGCAGAAATTTTCGGTGTGGAAACCTCCATTCTTGCCAGAGACCTGTCCTTCGACTGGATGGGTGATGCCAGAGAACGCTTCCAGGTAGGCGATCACATCCTGGTACGCATCCTGGATGTGCGGGCAGACTCACCGGAGCAGGTCATTGTCCACGCAGATGTCAAAAGTGTGGAAGGCAACACCAGCAAGGAAAACATGAAAAAATGTAAGATTCAGGGAAAATACGCCGGAACTGTGGAAGACATCCATAAAGGCACCGTCTTTGTCCGGCTCTCCATCGGTGTCAATGCCATTGCCCACTCCTGCTATGACAGCCGGACAGTCGGGAAAAAGGATCAGGTATCCTTTGTGGTGACGCATATTGATGAAGAGCGTAATGTTGCCCTCGGCATCATCACCCGCATCATCAAGCAGACCATATAAGGCTTCCACCTTATTTTTAAATAGCTTTTTTTCATATACAGCACCAATTAGTCCAGCAAATACTCACGATACAGCTACATAAGGTGACAGAATAAAGTATTTTTCAGACCATTACCTTATTGTACTGAAAACGGTAACGTGTTATACTGATTCGGTATTACTGAACCGGAAAGACGGATGCATTTCGATTTTGCCCTCTAGTATCCAAGGAGGGTGATGCCCATGAATACAATGGAAGTATTGACTTTACTATTGGTAATTTTTGCGGCTTTGACTTATATAGATCGACATAATAAGAAATAGCATCCACGACCCTAGGAAAGTTTTGGATGCTATGACTTATACATAGAATATAAAATTTAACTGAGGGCATCAGATTTTGCATCTGAATACCTTTCTTGAGTTCATTATACACTGGGGGATTTGAGAAATCAAGTCCCCTTTTTATTATGACATTGATTAGTATCTGCATTAAACATCAGAAATTTATATTCTTACTCACTGAAACGAATTCTCTCTATCAATGAATCTTTCCTTACTGACTTTGCAATGAATATTGCCAATAACATCTGTATCACAAACAATGTTAAAATTATAATAATAGCTGCTGTTACCGGATAATGGTATGTGCTGATATCAAACATTCCTGTACGCTTTGCATATAAAAACAACGGATATCCTGCAAGACTTCCCACTCCGATACTGATAATAAGAGTGCCTACTGTATAGAATATACCTTCCAACTGGAGCATCTTCATCAACTGACGGTCCGACATTCCGATTGCCTGCATCATGCCAAGCTCCTTTTTTCGCACATGGACACTATTGATCATTGTGTTAATCAAGTTCATAATGCTGATTGCTGCCAGAATGATGATAAATGCATAACATGCACCTCTAGTCATCTGTATGGCATTTTCCCATGTATCGTACTCATTCTTCCAGGTACGCATCTGCAGTCTGCCTGATCCATCCACAATAGCCTGTAGAGATGCTTCCAGTGCCTCATCATAATCCTTATCTGCAATCACCTGAAAATAGCTGGAAGAATTATTTATGGTAAGTTTCTCTGCCCCTTCTTTTGCCATGATAAGACAGTTATAGTTTGTCAGACCTGTTCCATATTCACCAATTGCTGCCACTTCAATCTCTTTTTGAAAGGTATTATCTCC
>OLSP01003678.1_pt1 | contig 10335 bp, 8 predicted proteins | sample 1672941 | NCBI WGS metagenome assembly OLSP01 (sample SAMEA3136739, study PRJEB25190) | human gut metagenome | reverse complement strand
ATGACAATATCCCCGATGGAAAGGTGCTCCGGTGCTTTGGCCGGTTTTTGACGGCGGGTGTCCAGAGAGGCCCCGCTGCCTGTTTTCTCCAGGTGCTTGCGGAGGTTGGCGCGCTCTTGTTCCATCTGTTTGGTCATGCCGGAGTCCTTGGACCATTTGTTGTAGCGTTTGATGGATTCGTCAGCTACGGCTTTGGCTTTTTCCAGTATTTCTCTGGCCTCGTCGTTGGCACGGCGCAGGATCTTGTCTCTGGCGTCATCGATCCGCTGGTTTTTAGCCTCCAATTTTTCTTTATAATGCTGTGCTTCTTCCCGGAAGCGTTTTGCTTTTTCCCGCTCTTTTTCTGCTGTGACCCGGGCCTCTTCCAGCCCGCTGACCACATCTTCAAAGTCTTTGGCATCGCTGTCTACCAGCCGGCTTGCCTCGTTTATGATGTCTTCCGGAAGTCCCAGTTTGCCGGAAATGGCAAAGGCGTTACTTTTGCCGGGAACACCCACTAACAGGCGGTAGGTAGGCTGCAGGGATTCTACATCAAACTCGCAGGAGGCGTTTTCAACCCCTTCGGTGGAAAGGGCGTATAACTTTAATTCGCTGTAATGGGTGGTAGCCATGGCGGTAACACCCCGTTTGTGCAGGTTATCCAAAATAGCCGTAGCCAGGGCAGCTCCCTCTACCGGATCGGTACCGGCGCCCAGCTCGTCAAACAGGGCAAGGGTCTTTGGATTGGCTCTTTTTAAAATATAGACATCGTTTACCATATGAGAGGAGAAGGTACTGAGGCTCTGCTCAATGCTCTGCTCATCGCCGATATCGGCATATACTTCTTCGTAAACCCGCAGATGGGAGTGGTCAAAGGCCGGAATGTGAAGGCCTGCCTGTCCCATGAGGGTAAATAGTCCTACGGTTTTCAAAGACACGGTCTTACCGCCGGTGTTGGGACCGGTGATAATGAGAAGATCGTAGGTTTTGCCGAGAGTCACATCGATGGGCACCACTTTATCCCGGGGGATCAGAGGGTGGCGGCCCCGCTTGATATGAATGTAATTTTGGTCAAAAAGCGGCTCACTTCCCTGCATCTTTTTGGAGAGAGCGGCCTTGGCAAAGATAAAGTCAAGTTCTGCCAGAAGCAGGATATTGCGCTCCAGGTCTTTGGTGTAAGGAGCAGCCAGGGCACTGAGAGAAATCAGGATTTTCTCGATTTCCTCCTGCTCTTTCATAGCCAGTTCCGCCAGTTCGTTGTTTAGTTTGACAATGGCCATTGGTTCAATGAAAAAGGTGGATCCGGTGGCACTCTGGTCATGGATCATGCCCTGAAAGGAACTTTTGTATTCCTGCTTCACCGGCAGGCAGTAACGTCCGTTGCGCATGGTGACAATGTTGTCACGGAGCATAGAGGCGGAACTTGCCATGGTGGCGTTTAACTGTTCCCGCACCCGGTCGTTGGTACTTTTCATGGAACGGCGGATCCGTTTCAGTTCACTGCTGGCATCATCAGCCATTTCTTCCGGCCCCAGGATACAGCGGTTGATCTCAAGACGCAGATCCGGCAGATCTACCAGGCTGGCAAACCGGCCGCTGAGGGCATCGGAAGCTTCCTCGTCTTTGGCGTCATAGGCAATGGCACTTTTGGCGATTTCTAAGGAACGGCTGATATTTAGCAGCTCGCCCATGCCCAGGACGCCGCCTTTTTCCAGTGGAAGAAGGCTGGGACGGATGTCTTTGAGACCGTGAAAGGACAGTTTGCCATGCTTGAACAGGCGCATGAGAGCGTGGCTGGTCTCCGTCTGCCAGCTGACGATCTCGCCTTTTTTGGAAGAGGGAAGCAGGTGTCTGGCGGTGTCTTTTGCCAGAGGTGAATCGGCTTCCTCTACCAGCTGGTCTATGATTTTGTAATATTCTAAAGTTTTAAGCACTTTTTTGTTCATAACAATCCTCATTTCGAAAGATTTTTCGTATTTTTCCGAGTAAATTTAACCCATCTAATTGTACATGATTTCCTATAAAATGTAAACAAAACCTTGATTTCTATGGAGATAATCGGTACAATTAAAGAAATATGTAAAAAATGGAGAGAGAGCAATGTATTATTTGAAAGACTATCGAGAAGGACAGAAGTTTGTTGGAACTTATTTGTGTAAACAGAAGAATGTGTTGAAAACGAAGGCGGGTAAGACCTATTATTCGCTGATCTTACAGGATAAAACAGGTACGGTAGATGGCAAGATCTGGGAACTCAATAATGGGATTGAGAACTTTGAGGCCATGGATTTTATACATTGTGAAGGAATGGTAACCAGTTTTCAGGGAAACCTGCAGATGAACATTTCCCGCGTCCGGGTAAGCCAGGAGGGCGAGTACGATCCGGCGGATTATATGCCATGTACCACCAAGGATGTAGGGGAAATGTACAGCGAGGTCATGAAGTATGTGGCCAGTGTCCACAACAAGTACCTGCAGAAGATCCTGGAGATGTATTTTGTAGAGGATAAGGAATTTATTGAGGCTTTTAAGAAACATTCGGCAGCTAAAAGTGTACATCATGGATTTATCGGCGGTCTGCTGGAACATACGCTGGCAGTGACTAACATGTGCCAGTATTTTGCTGAGCATTATCCGATGTTAAACCGGGATCTGCTGATTACAGCGGCGTTGTTCCATGATATGGGAAAGATTCAGGAAATTTCGGATTTTCCACAGAATGATTATACCGATGACGGCCAGTTACTGGGGCATATTTATATCGGTGCCAAGGCGATGGAAGAGGCAGCAGCCAAGGTGCCTGGATTCCCGGCTAAGTTAAAGAATGAGTTGGTGCATTGTATCCTGGCTCACCACGGCAAAATGGAGTACGGCTCACCGAAAGTGCCGGCTATTATGGAGGCTATGGCACTGCATATGGCAGATAACGCAGATGCCAAACTGCAGACTTTGACAGAGATTTTTACCCAGGCAGGAGATAATATGGCCTGGCTTGGATTTAACCGTATGTTTGAGAGTAATTTGAGGAGAACATCCAATGACTGAAAAACAGTGGAAAAAGAATGATGAAACAGAGATTCTCATAGAGGATATGGGAAAAGATGGAGAGGGTATTGGCCATGCCGATGGCTATACCCTTTTTGTAAAGGGAGCTTTGCCGGGAGAGCGCGTACGCGTGCGGCTCATGAAGGTTAAAAAACGGATGGGTTTTGCCAGACTGATGGAAGTGATCACGCCGTCATCACAGCGTGTGACGCCAGTCTGCCCGGTGGCGGGACCCTGCGGCGGCTGTACATTGCAGCATTTGTCCTATGAGGCTCAGCTGGAGGTTAAGGAAAACACGGTGAGAAACTGTCTGCAGCGCATCGGCGGTGTGGATCTGGAGAAGGTGGAATGGCTTCCAATCCAGGGGATGAACGGAGAGAATGAGTCTCCGTGGCACTACCGGAATAAGGCACAGTTTCCGGTGCGGATGGGAAAAGACGGCAAGGCAGAGGCCGGCTTTTTTGCCAGTGGAAGCCACCGGCTGATCCCGGTGGAGTCCTGTCAGATCCAGCACCCGGTGATCAATGAAGTGCTGGCGGTGGTGATGGATTTTCTCCGGGAAAAAGGAATCGAAGGATATGACGAGGAGCACCATAGCGGCCTGGTCCGTCATATATTTATCCGGCGTGGGTACTTCACCGGACAGGTTATGGTGTGTCTTGTGCTGATGAAGGAGACGCTGCCGGAGGAGGCTGTCCTTTTGGAGCGGCTGAAGAAGGTGGAAGGTTTTACCAGTCTGTATATTTCAGTCAACAGCCGGCGTACCAATGTGATCCTGGGAGAGGACGTGCGCCTGCGGTTTGGCAAGGCTTATATCGAGGATGAGATTGGCGGCGTGCGCTATCAGATCTCGCCTAAATCTTTTTATCAGGTCAATCCGGTCCAGACCCAGAAACTTTACGCCAGAGCGCTGGATTTTGCCGGCCTGCAGGGCCATGAGACGGTGTGGGATCTGTACTGCGGTATCGGTACCATCTCTCTCTTTCTTGCCAAGGCCGTGCCACAGGGAAAAGTGGTAGGTGTGGAGATCGTGCCGGAGGCTGTGGAAAACGCCAGAGAAAATGCAAAGTTGAACGGATTTGAGAATGTGTCTTTCCGCTGTGGGGCAGCAGAGGATGTGGCTCCCGGCCTGCTGGAGAGGTATGGTGCCGATGTGGTGGTAGTGGATCCGCCCCGGAAGGGATGCGATGGCAGCCTGCTGGAGACTATGGTGTCCATGGCCCCGGAGAAGATTGTGTATGTCAGCTGTGACCCGGCTACCCTGGCAAGGGATGTGAAGCGGCTGGGAGAGATGGGGTATGAGCTGAAGCGGTGCCAGGTGACTGATATGTTCCCGCAGGGGGGACATTGTGAGACGGTATGTTTATTGTCCAAACTCCACGAAGCGAAGCGTAGACAGGCTACTTATGAGGAGATAAAGAAGTATGTTGCAGAGTATAATGATGGAATGAAGGTATCTGATCTGTATATTGCACAGGTGAAGAGAAAGTGTGGAATTGAATTAGCGGAGAATTTTAATATTCCTAGGTCAGAGGGAGCAAAGCAACCACAATGTCCGAAGGAGAAAGAAGAGGCAATTATTGGGGCACTGAAAGCATTTCGGATGATTTAAAATCACAAAGAGGAGTGAATTACATGATGTATAATCCACAACTTGATACATTTATCTGCGTTGTAGAAGCTGGAAGTTTTAGTAAAGCGGCAGAAGAATTATATATAAGTGCACCTGCGGTTATTAAACAGATAAATTCTTTGGAAAACAGCTTAAATTTACAATTATTTGAAAGAACACACAGAGGTCTTATTATTACGGAAGCTGGTAAATCGCTCTATCAGGATGCAAAATATCTGATTCAATATTCAAAAGAATCGTTGATACGGGCGCAGGAAGCAATGAATCATAATGAAGAAATCATTCGTGTTGGAATATCTCCGATGACGCCACCGGAAGTTTTTGTGGAACTTTGGCCTAAGATACAGAAAATATATCCGGAGATGAAGTTTAAATTGATTACATTTGAAAATACACCAGAGAATGCAAGAGAGATACTGGCTAATATGGGAAAGAATATTGATGTGATAGCTGGAATCTTTGATGAAACAATGCTTGAACTCAGAGGCTGTGATGGTACTGAGATTTCAAGGGAACCATTTTGTGTGGCGGTATCAATTCATCACAGGCTGGCAAAAAAAGAAAAAATTACACTTGATGATCTGGCTGGAGAAAATCTTATGCTCATGAAAAGAGGATGGAGTTATTATGGCGATATGCTAAGGGATGATATGATGAAAAATCATCCTGAAATCAATATTGTAGACTTTAATCTGTACAATGTAGAAGCATTTAACCGATGCGAAAACAATAATGAGGTATTATTGGCATTCAAGAGCTGGGAAAGTGTTCATCCACTGATCAGAATCATTCCAGTAGAGTGGGATTATACTATGCCATTTGGAATTCTTCATTCGAAAAAACCGTCCATTAAGGTTAAGCGGCTGATAAATGCTATTAACAAGGTAAAATAAAAATTGAATACATGCGAGTAGAAACCTAAAGGTTAATACTGAATAACAAAACGAGACTTCTAATGGAGTCTCGTTTTGTTATACTTTAGCTGAAGTGAAAATGGAGGATACTATATGCAGATAAAGACAATATGAATGCTTTAGATAAGAGGTAGGATATGAAAAATAAACGATTTACAGCAAAAATATTGATAGATATAGGAATGACGATATGTTTGCTTCTTCTTATGCCATATAGTCTGCTCAGCGAGACTGCACATGAGTGGATTGGTATGGCGATGCTTGTGCTTTTTATTTCACATCACATACTGAATCATAAATGGGTGACCTCTGTAAGGAAAGGAAAATATAATGCGTTCAGAGTGATACAGACAGTACTGGTTATCATCATGCTTATTCTTATAATGGGTTCCATGATAAGTGGAATATTATTGTCAAATCACATATTTAAATGGATAAAGATTTCCGGAACATATATGACAGCCAGACAGATACATATGTTTTGCGCATACTGGGGACTGGTGGTGATGTCATTTCATCTCGGATTTCATTGGAATATAGCGGTAGCAATGGCAGGACGATTATGGGAACATCCATCCGTCATCAGAACATGGGCAGCAAGATCTGTCGCAACCACAATTGCAGGTTATGGTTTATATGCATTTTACAGGAGACAGATAGGAGATTATCTGATTATGAGGATGCATTTTGTGTTTTATGATTATGAAAAGGGGATCTTTCCTTTTCTGCTGGATTATCTGGCAGGAATGATATTGATAGCATTTATTGGATATTATAGTGGAGTGTTTCTAAAGAAAACAGGTAAGAGAAAACCAAAAGGTTCATACTGAAAGAAGGTGGTGTATTTATGGAAAAGCGGAAATTAGTACTTACAATTATTGGAGTTGTTATTTTAGCAATGGTAATCATGGTATATATCTACTTTTCAAAACCTGGCAGGGATGAAAAGAAGAATCAACAAACAATAAACCAGGTACAGACCGTACAGCAGAAGACAAATGAGAAAAAAGAAAATACAGAAAAAAATACATCCGGAGATGAATTGGAAAATGTTACGCCGGGAAGCGAAGAATACCGGGGCTTCCTCCTGGATAATGTTCTTCATTCTCCAAATGAAGGGGACATTCATTACAATGTATATATTCCGGATGCATACGACGGGACAAAGGAATATGCACTATATGTAACATTACCCGGATATCAGGGATTATATTTTCAGGGCGTGGGAGAAAATATCCGGACAGAAGATTTTGGATTTGAAGCACAGAAGTATATTACCGATATGATTATTGTAGCTCCACAGTTAAATGACTGGGGACAGACATCAGCAGATCAGACAATTGAACTGACACAGTATTTTCTGACGCATTATATTATTAATCCATCGAAAGTATATATTAATGGTTATTCCGGAGGAGGAGAAACCCTGTCACTGGTATTGGCAAAGCAGCCGGAATTATACACAGCGGCACTTATGTGCAGCTCTCAGTGGGATGGTGCATATGAGCCGGTTGTGGAGATGAAAACGCCGGTATATTTTGTGATTGGCGAAAGCGACGAATACTATGGATCAGAACCTTTTAAAGAGGCATACCAGCAGATACATGAGCTTTACAAAGAACAGGGATTATCGGAATCAGAGATTGATAAACTGGTGGTACTGGATGTAAAAGATAAAGATTACTTTGAAGGAACACCGGTCACTTATCAGCATGGCGGTGGCTATCTGTTTTGTCGTGACAAAGAAATTATGGGATGGCTGTTCAATCAGTAAGAACCAGAATAAACCGAAAGGTTAAGACTGAAAAACTTATCGAAACTTCTCAAAGGAATCTATCAGTCTTATAGTATGAATGTAAGATGAATGAAAGAAAACAAGGAGGATACGACAATGGAATATGTTTCATTAAATAATGGTGTAAAAATGCCAATACTGGGATATGGCGTATATCAGGTAACAAAAGAGGAATGTGAAAGATGTGTGCTTGATGCTTTAAAAGTTGGATACCGGGCGATTGATACAGCACAGAGTTATTTTAATGAGGAAGAGGTTGGGAATGCAATCCAAAAGTCAGGCATTCCAAGAGAAGAAATCTTCCTTACAACAAAGGTGTGGATTGAACATTATGGATATGAAGAAGCAAAGAAATCAGTTCTTGAATCCATGAAAAAGTTAAAGACAGATTATCTGGATCTGGTATTGCTTCACCAGCCATTTTCAGATGCTTACGGTGCTTACCATGCATTGGAAGATCTGTACGATGAGGGAAAAATCAGAGCAATCGGAATTTCCAACTTTTATGTAGACAGAATGGTTGATTTTGCATCCTTCAACCGCATTAAACCTATGGTAAATCAGGTGGAAACCCACATCTTCAATCAGCAGAAAGAGATGAAAGAATGGGCAGACAAATATGATATCCGGTTAGAAGCATGGGCACCATTCGGTGAGGGCAGAGGAGGCACCTTTGAGAATCCTGTCATCGCAGAGATTGCAGAAAAATATCAGAAGACTCCGGCACAGGTTATGCTTCGCTGGCATATTCAGAGAGGGGTAGTGGTTATTCCGAAATCAACACACATTGAGAGAATGGAAGAAAACTTTAATGTTTTTGATTTCACACTTTCTGATGAAGATATGAAGACTATTGCAGAACTGGACAAGAAGACAAGCTCCTTCTTCTCGCATCAGGATCCGAATATGGTGGAATGGTTCGTGAAGATGGTTGAGGAAAGAAAAAAGAATAATGACAGTTCAAAAGAAAAAAAGAACTGGTAAGCATAAGAGGAAAAATCAATGAAAGTATTACTTGTCAATGGCAGTCCACACAAAAATGGCTGTACTTATACAGCTCTTTGTGAAGTATCCAGTGCATTAAATGAAAATGGTATAAGTACAGATATTTTCTGGATTGGAAATAAGCCGATTTCAGGATGTATTGCCTGCAGAAAATGTCAGGAAAAAAATAAATGCATCCTGGATGATATCGTGAATGAATTTCTGGAAATAGCAGGGGATTATGACGGATTCGTATTTGGAACTCCGGTACACTGGGGTGGTGCAGGCGGTGCAATCACATCCTTTATGGACAGAGTCTTTTATGCCGATTTAAACGGTGGCGGCGACAGATTCCGCCTGAAACCTGCCGCTGTGGTAATTTCAGCAAGAAGGGCCGGAACAACTGCCACATGGGACCAGGTAAATAAATATTTTGGTCTGATGCAGATGCCGATCATTACATCGAGATATTGGAATATGGTACATGGGACGAATCCGGATGAAGTAAAACAGGATCTCGAAGGAATGCAGGTTATGCAGATCCTTGGAAACAATATGGCATATTTCATTAACTGTAAAAATGTTGCGACAAAAATGGGAATTGAAATGCCAAAGGCACCGGATTTTGTATTTACCAATTTCATCCGATAGAAATTAGCGTGACAAACATTTTATACGACAGGAGGTAACCTTAGAATGAAAACAAAGAAAATAGCAGCAGTACTCTTAACATGCATCATGGCAATCGGTTTGATGGCAGGATGTGGAGCAAGCAATACAAACCAGTCTGCTTCTAATAATGACAGCCAGTCTGCAAGTACAAACCAGTCTGGAAATGAAGAAGCGGATGCAAATTCCGAAAACACTACAGATACAACAGAAAATACATCAACAGGAAATGGAAAAACATTGGTTGTATATTATTCAGCTTCAGGAAATACAAAAGATGTTGCTGAAAAGATAGCAAAAATTACAGAGGCAGATCTGTTTGAAATAGAGCCTGTGGAGCCATATACAGATGACGACCTTGACTGGACAGATGATGACAGCCGGGTGTCAAGAGAACATGATGATGAGAGCTTAAGAGATGTGGAACTGGTGTCTACAACAGTTGATAACTGGGTTTCATATGATACGGTATACATTGGCTATCCTATCTGGTGGGGAATTGCAGCATGGCCAGTAGATAACTTTGTAAAGAAGAATGACTTTACAGGAAAAACAGTCATCCCATTCTGTACAGCAGCGACCTCGGGAATCGGTGACAGCGGTAATCTTCTGGAAGAGATGACAGGAACAGGTGACTGGAAAGAAGGGGAACGATTCCATGGTGGAGCGTCTGAATTAGATATCAGTTCATGGATAGACAGTCTTGGATTATAAAAGAATATAAAAATATTTGGAGGAATCGTAACAAAGAGAGACTTCTGTCCGAAGTCTTTTTTTCTTATACTTACAGTAAAGTTTGAAATATAGAAAAGATAATGATCCCAGATTTGTCATTCAGAACTGGATGCGAAACAGAAATACAGTTGAGTTTTTGGCTGTTTGGGAAGAACTCCATAATCCAGATTTTAACCGTGTGCAATTCGAGGCGGTTAGAAGTGAGGCAGGATTAAACAGGTTTGTTATGACGCCAACCAAATGGATTGAACAGACCAATGCTATTGGAATAGTGTCAAAAGCAGGCAGATATGGTGGAGGAACTTATGCACATAGCGATATTGCAATGGCATTTGCTACATGGATTTCTCCGGAATTTCAACTGTATATTATGAAAGATTACCGCAGATTAAAACAAGATGAAAATAGTCGATTTTCATTGGACTGGAACTTGAACAGGGCTTTATCAAAGGTGAACTACCGTATTCACACAGATGCGGTGAAGGAAAATTTGATTCCACCAGAACTAACACCAGAACAGATTGCTTATACATATGCCAGTGAAGCAGATCTTTTAAATGTTGCTTTATTTGGTCAGACTG
>OLSP01003669.1_pt1 | contig 10356 bp, 4 predicted proteins | sample 1672941 | NCBI WGS metagenome assembly OLSP01 (sample SAMEA3136739, study PRJEB25190) | human gut metagenome | reverse complement strand
CGTCTGTGTATTGCAAGGGCTCTTCTCAAGAAACCGAAGATCCTGATCCTGGATGACTCTACCAGTGCAGTAGATACAAGAACAGATGCCCTGATACGTAAGGCTTTCCGCGAGGAGATCCCGAACACAACAAAGATTATTATCGCACAGCGAGTTTCTTCTATTGAAGATGCAGATCAGATCATCGTACTGGATGACGGTAAGATCGCAGGTGTGGGTACTTCAGAAGAACTGCTGAAGACAAATGATATTTACAGAGAAGTATATGAATCACAGGTCAAAGGAGGCGGAGACGATGAATAAGAAGAAAAAATTAGATCAGAACACCATCCAAACTGCCAAAAGACTTCTGAAATATATGACAGGAACCCATAAGATACAGTTTATCATCGTATTTATCTGCATCTTTATCAGTTCCGCAGCAAGTATTGCAGTATCCCTGTCCCTGAAATTTCTGCTGGATGACTTTATCATCCCGCTGATCGGACAGACAGATCCGAACTTTGCAGAACTCTATAAGGCACTTGCAGTCCTTGGCTGTATTTTCGCACTTGGTGTGATTGCAACATTTATTTATACCCGAATGATGGTTTATATCGGTCAGGGTGTTCTTAAGAGTGTCCGTGATGATATGTTCGAGCATATGCAGACTCTTCCGATCCGTTACTTCGACCAGAATACAAACGGATCTGTCATGAGCCTTTATACTAACGATACAGATACCTTGCGACAGATGATCAGCCAGGCGATCCCGCAGGCACTGATGGCACTGTTTACGATCGTGGTTACCTTTATTTCCATGTTATTGTTAAGTCCGCTGCTTACGATTCTGGCAGTTGTGATCATTTTTATTATGCTGAAGGTTACCAGTAAGATTGGTTCCAACAGTGGCAAATATTTCATCCGTCAGCAGGTATCTCTGGCAGATGTGACCGGTTTCGTGGAAGAACGAATGAATGGTCAGCGTGTGGTAAAAGTTTTCAACCACGAAGATAAATCAAAAGAAGAATTCGACAAACTCAATGAAGCACTTTTCAAGAGCTCCGCAAATGCCAATAAATACGGAAATATGATGGGACCGGTGATCGGTAACATCGGTAACCTGCAGTTCGTACTGACAGCAGTACTTGGGGGACTTCTCTCTGTAACAGGTGTGGGCGGCATTACCCTCGGTGTTATGGCTTCCTATTTACAGTTCACCAAGAGCTTTACCCAGCCATTCATGCAGGTGGCACAGCAGTTTAATGCCATTGTTATGGCACTTGCAGGTGCAGAACGTATCTTCAGGCTCATTGACGAGAAGCCGGAAGAGGATGAAGGTTACGTAGAACTTGTTAATGCAAGAAAGGATGCCAACGGCAATATCACAGAATGCAAAGAGAGAACAGGCATGTGGGCATGGAAACATCCACATTCTGCAGATGGCTCCGTTACTTATACAGAACTGACAGGAGATGTCCGATTCGAAGATGTTACATTCGGATATAACCCGGATAAAGTTATTCTGAAAGACATCAGCCTCTTCGCCAAACCGGGACAGAAACTTGCTTTCGTAGGCTCTACAGGTGCAGGAAAGACAACCATCACAAATCTGATCAACCGTTTCTACGATATTCAGGAAGGTAAGATCCGTTACGATGGAATCAATATTACCAAGATTAAGAAGGATGACCTGAGACGTTCTCTGGGAATCGTACTTCAGGATACTCACCTGTTTACAGGAACTATTAAAGAAAACATCCGCTATGGAAAACTGGATGCCACAGATGAGGAAGTATACGAGGCAGCAAGACTGGCTCATGCAGACCAGTTTATCAAAATGCTTCCAAAAGGATATGATACCATGTTAAGCGGAGACGGTGAGGAACTGTCCCAGGGACAGCGCCAGCTTCTCTCCATTGCAAGAGCAGCAGTAGCCAATCCACCTGTACTAATCCTGGATGAAGCAACCTCAAGTATCGATACCCGTACAGAGAGTATCGTACAGAAAGGTATGGATAACCTGATGAAAGGCCGTACTGTATTTGTAATCGCCCATCGACTTTCAACCATCAGAAACAGCGATGCCATCATCGTACTGGATCATGGAAAGATCATTGAAAGAGGCGACCATGAAGACCTTATCAAGTTAAAGGGAACTTATTATCAGCTTTATACAGGTAAGCTGGAACTATCTTAGGAATCTGAAAATTATTTTGTATATAATAGGGGCATGACAGATTTGACAATAAATCTGTCATGCCCCTTGAATTATGCACAAAAACATTAAATTTCCTGAAAGATTTTTGGTAAAAATTACAGCTATGAGACCTTCATGAGACCATGGCGGTATATACTGATAATAAGGTATCTATTGTGATTGAGTAAAATTATTGTATGAAATAAATGAAATATTCAGAAAAAGGAATGTTTAAAGAATATTATACATATATTACCGGTGGCAGGAAAAGTGATTCGAAAGAGTCTAAATATGCACAAAAGATTACACTAAGATACTGAGAGAATAAAAAGGCTTAGAGAATAAGCAATAGAAAGGAGAGAGAGTTTATGAAGAAGACAACGAGATGGAAAAGGATTCTTGCGATTGTGCTTACTGCTTTGATGGTATTGTGTAATCAGACCATTTTATTTGCAGATGAGACAGTGCAAGATACAGAACAGGAAACTGAAACTTATCAAGAATCTCAGCAAGATACAGAACAAGAGTCTGATATGGAACAATATCAGAATGTTGAGGAGTCAGAGAAAGATCAAATAGCAGAGGAAGGACAGCCGGAGAAAGATCAAATAGCAGAGGAAGGACAGCCGGAGAAAGATCAGACGGCAGAGGAAGGACAGCCGGAGAAAGATCAGACAGCAGAGGGGCAGCCAGAGACAAAACCAGAGCAGGATGCTTCAAAGGAAACTCAGGAACCTACAACTGAAAATAAGACGGTTTACTATACAGTGAGATTCCTCGATAAAGATGGTAATGAAATTACCAGCCAGAGAATTGCAGCCGGTCAGTCTGCAACAGCGCCGGCAGCACCGGATGTTGACGGATATCGATTTAACGGATGGGATAAAAAATTCGACAATGTAACAGCGGATCTTAATGTACAGGCAACATATGTTAAGATCGGAAAGGTTACATATACAATTAATTATCAGTTTAGCGATGGAACTGCAGCCAGTCAGCCATGGGTTGCACAGCTTGAAGCTGGAACAGAATACTCAAACACTATTGCATCGCCGAAAATTACAGGTTTTACACCGGACAAGGCGTCTGTAGAATTCAGTGGAACAGTAGAAGCTGATCAGACAATCACAGTTACCTATTCAGGTGCAGAGATAGAATATACAGTACAGCATATGTTACAGAATGCAGAGAATGAGGAATATACGCTGGATTCGGCTAATACAGAGACAAAGACGGGTACTGTTGGACTGATGACAGCAGCAGAAGAGAAAACAACTTACGATGGTTTTCACGCACTGCAGATCAGTCAGGCAAGGATCAATGCAGATGGCAGCACAGTTGTCAATGTATATTATGACAGAAATGTTTACCGTCTGACCTGGGATACAGATGGCGGAAGTTATGAACAGCCTGTAGATATCAGATATGGTGCAACAATTGGCAAAACAGGTAATCCTACAAAGTTAGGTTATACTTTTAAAAGATGGGAAGGCATCCCTGAAGATGGTAAAATGCCGTCACATGACCTTACAGTCAAAGCAATATGGGAAGAAAATCAGACAGCTCAGTATAAGGTTATCCACTGGCAGGAATCCCTGCAGACTCCGGAAACTTATGAAGTAGCTCAAGATAGCGGCGGAAATGCAGCTATAGAAACTAAGACAGGAAAAGTCGGCGATGTAATCAGCTATTCTCCTAAGTCTTATGAAGGATTTAAATTAAATTCTAAGAAAAGTAGCGGAGATGTAACGATAACATCTGACGGTACTGCAGTAAAAAATGTTTATTATGACAGGGGAACATATAATATTTATTTCTATGTGATAGAATCAAGAGATTGGTGGGGACGACCGAATTGGCAGGAAGATGAAAGATTACGTATAACTGCCAGATACGGGGAAGATGTTTCTGCTCAGTGGAATGATGCAGCACATCGCCAGTATCTGTGGGCAATTGGTCCGGGGGCAAACAGATATTATACTTTGATGGCAAATATGCCAGCAGAGAATATTCCATTATATGCATCCGAGCCTCAAACTGGTAAAAAGATTACATATTATATTGAGGGACTGGATGGAAAGAGCCAAGTATATGCTAAGTTTGATGCAGGAAGTCGGATGAAGCTTACAGATGAAGATAAGATGCCGATTGATGGCTTTAGCTTTCACTCATGGAATAAGTCGGGATCTAATCTCTGGCTGTATTATACCAGAAATTCTTACACCATCACTTTCCAGAACTGTACAGGAGTTAACGATCTTTCTGTGAAGTTTGAAGCTCCGCTGAATAATCTTAAACCGGCAAACGGATCTGTAGGTACACCTGCAAATGTAGAGAGTGATTATACCTTTGCAGGATGGTATACATCACCAAGCTGCGAGGACGGAACAGAATTTAACTGGAGAGGCACAATGCCATCTCATACCATTACTCTGTATGCTAAGTGGAAGGCACCGACTTATACCGTTACATTTGAAACAAACGGAGGAACTCTGATAGATCCGATGCGTGTAGAGAAACATCAGGCTCTGGGAGATATTCCTGAGACTGTCAAGGAAAATGATGAATTCCTCGGCTGGTATACAGATCAGGGTCTGACTCATAAATATGTTGAAAGTCTTCAGATCGTAAAAGATATAACACTTTATGCAAAATGGAAAAATACAAATGTATATACCTATTATGTTGTAGCGGTAACCAGGGATAAGGACGGTAATGAGACAGAACTTGGAAGAAGTGAAGGTTCAGTAGTTCAGAATGGAACTGCGAATGTAACAGCTCCGAAAATTGATGGCTATTATCCAAAAGAAACATCCAAGAGTGTGATCGTTACAAAGAATGAACAGGAGATCATATTTGTATATGAGCCTGTTGCAGAATGGTCTTATACGATCAGATATGTAGATACTGACGAAAAGGATATTGCAGAACAAGTAACAGTTCGTACCAGAAATACAGTAGAAACTGTAGTTTATAAGGCAATTACCGGTTATCAGTTAACTTCCGAGCCGGTTGTACAGGCTGAAAAAGGAAAAACTGAAACAGTCATCTTTAGGTATACAACCAATAAGGCAGTATACAGTGTTGAACATTACAAACAGAGACCGAATGGAAGTTATACTCTGTCAGATACAGAGTATAAAGAAGCAGCAGCAATCGGTACATGGGTAACTGCAAAGCCTAAACAATATCCCGGCTATGAGTGCATTACTGGAAAAGATGAGAGAAGCGGTGCTGTTAAAGAAGGACTTGTATTGAAGGTATACTATAACAGAGCTGACTTTACAGTTGGAGATTGTACCGTCAAGTATGATGGCATCGGACATACAGCTACATTTACCGGAGCCGGAATAGAGGGAGATACCTACTATTACAAGACAGAAGGTGGAGAATGGACGTCGTTTGACACGGCTTCAGAGCTTCCACAGTATGTGGATGCAGGTTCTTATCAGATTTCTGTTAAAGTTGTAAATGATGGTGTAGAAAGTGTTCCTAAAACTGCAACAGTATTAATTCAGCCGAGAGAGATTACTCTGACAAGTGGATCAGATCAGAAGGTTTATGATGGAAAGCCACTGACAAAAGATGAAGTTAACATTACAGGTGATGGCTTTGTGGAAGGAGAAGGTGTAACCTGTGAAGTAACCGGAAGCCAGACAGAAGTAGGAAGCAGTAAAAATACATTTACTTACAGATTCAATGAAGGAACAAAGGAACAAAATTACGAAATCACTCCAGAAGAAGGAGATCTCATTGTTACACCGAGCGCAGAAACAGTAATAGTAAATATCAAGGAACATGGTGGAACAGAGAAATATGATGGAACAGAGAAACGTGTGACAGGCTACGATGTTACAAATATCAGTGATCCAAATTATAAGAAGTCAGATTTCACATTTAAGGGAAATGCAGAGGTAAAGGGAACTGATGCAGGTACTTACAATATGGAATTGAAGCCAGAAGATTTCAAAAATACTAATAAAAACTTTGAAAATGTTATTTTTGTAATTGAAGATGGTACATTGACTATCACAGAGAGAAATGTAACTCTTACCAGTGCAGATGATTCTAAGTGCTATGATGGAACGCCACTGACAAATGATAAGATTACAGTTACAGGTGATGGCTTTGCGGAAGGAGAAGGTGTAACCTGTAAAGTAACCGGAAGCCAGATAGAAGTTGGTTCCAGTCGGAATGAGTTTACTTATGAACTGAATAAAGGAACAAAGGAAAGAAACTATATCATTACTCCTGTGTTTGGTACATTAACAGTTTCTGATAAGGATGTGCAGGGGGTTATAACCAAGACACATACCGGAGAGAAATTCAGAGTAAATGATCAGGTAACATTTACAATTACCGTAAAAAATATTTACGCTGAACCGCAGACAATTACCATTTCCGAGATTAATGGAGTGACATTTGACGGACAGAATGTATTTGAGAATGTTGAACCAGGTGCAGAAGTAACCGCAAAGGCAGTTTATACTATTACACAGGCAGATGTTGATAATGGATCCTTTATTAATACTGCTACAGCATTGTTTAGCAATGAACATAGCTATATTGGCACAGATACAGTGCCAACAGAGAAGACCCCAGATCCGGAGCCGATTCCAAATCCGACTCCTACTCCGGTTCCTGCATCCAGTGTTTCTATTGAGAAAACAGCTGATCAGAAAGAAGGCGGATATGCAGCAGGAGATATAATTACCTATACGATCCGTGTGGTAAATAATGGGGAGCAGCAGTTAGCTAATATTCAGGTGTCTGACCCTCTGACAGGTCTGAATGAGACAATTCCGTCTCTGAGAGCAGGTGAAGAGAAGATCTTCACAACAACATATACAGTTACAGAGCAGGATGTATTAGCAGGCAAAATTGTTAATGTGGCAACTGTAAAAGGAACAGACGAAAACGGTAAGACAGTAGAAAACGAAACAACAAAAGAACTGGTAACAGAAGAGAAAAACAGTCATCTGACTGTGACCAAAACAACAACCAGCACCCCTGCAGATGGAAAGGCTTATTCTGTAGGTGAAAAAATTACTTATATAATTACAGTAACAAATGATGGAAATGTAACTGTTACAGGAGTACAGGTGACCGATGAGCTGACAGGAAATGTTGGAGATCTGGCATGGAATGTTGATTCTCTTGCACCGGGTGAATCCAGAGAGTTTACAGCTGAGTACACAGTTACAAAGGCAGATGCACAGGCTGGTAAAGTTCACAATGTGGCAGCTGCACAGGGAAACAGCAATGATCCTGAAAAGCCGGATGTGCCGGTAACTCCAGGTGAAACAGAAGATCCGGTTAATCCGGAGGTAACTCCAACAGTTACTCCGAAGCCGAGTGAAACTCCGGAACCAAGTATCACTCCGACACCGGACATTACTCAGGCTCCTGCAGTAACAAAAACTCCATCTGATCCATCTACACCGGTTAATAATGGAACAACAACAAAAACAGCAGTGAAGACAGGAGATACAACTCCGGTTGGTGCGTTTGTAGGATTATTTGCAGCAGCAGCGATCATCGCAGGAGCAGCAGTATACTTCAAACGTCGTAAAAATAGTAAATAGTTGGATAGATAAACCGCTGTAATTAAGTAAAATAACAGAAAGGGAAGTGTGCTTCTGGCATGCTTCCCTTTTTTGTGTTAAAATATTCGAAACTATAGTAATTCTCTCAAATGCATCATTTACGAGGATTGATATAAATAATACAAATGAGGATAAGATATGGAACCGGTCAGGATTAAGTTAATGGGAACTTTTCAGATATCTTCAGGAGATATAACATTAAGAGAAAAAGATATTCGATCTGTAATAGGAATTAAATTGCTGACGTTTCTGGTTCTGAACAGAAGACGGATTGTCACAATTCAGGAACTGGAGGAATTTCTGCTACGGCAGAAGACGGAAAGGAATTTTGAAAACGCAGACGGGTATGTAAAGAATCTAATATATCGGCTAAGAAAAATATTGAAAATTATAGGTCCACACACTTATATTGTAACAGGATATAAAAATTATGCCTGGAATCCGGAAATTCCCGTAATCGTAGATGTGGAGGTTTTTAAGGAACAATATGAGAAAGCCAGAAATTGTCCGGATTTGGAAAAACAAAAGATTTTATATAAAGAGATCCTTTGCTCCTGGAGACCTCTTACAGGGATCCTTACAGATGAGTACTGGATGATTGGAATTGATACGTATTATACCTCTCTTTTTCTGGAGGCAGTGAAGAGTATGGCTGGATTGCTGGAAAAAGAAAAGAAATATAAAGAGCTTGTGCAGCTATGCCGATACGCCATGCCAGCAGAACTGTTGGATGAAGATATCAGATACTGGTTGATCAAGGCATTGATTCAGCAAGAAAAAGGTAAGTGAAGCGCTGAAAGAGTGGGAAACTGCTCAAAGTGTATGGAGAGAGCAGCTACAGGGATATTTTCCGGAGCGCCTGAATTCTCTGTATAAAGAAATTATGTCTTCCAGTATATCTAACGAACCAGATTTCATGAAAGTATTAAGGTCTCTTATGAAATTTACGCACGAAAAGCAAGGCGGTTGTTTTTGTGCAAGGGAAATTTTTGAGCAGTTATGTCTGTTTCTGATCGGAAGGAGCAGAGGAAGAGGAACAGAAGAATATCTGATTTTATTTTCGCTTCTTGTCGATGATATGCAAGAGCAGGAAAAGAAACAGGAGTTTATTCTGAAAAATGGGAGAAATAAATTTGTGAATGTGTTATCAAAAAAGCTTGAGTACGGAGATGTTTTTACAGAATTAGGATCAAGTCAGTATGCGGTATTACCGGCAGAATGTTCAGATAAAAAATGTAAGCAGAAAGCGGAGCGTCTGATTCGGGAATTTAAAAAGATTTATCGAAGTGCGTACATTGATATTTGTTATAAAATTATAAATTTATCTGAAGATATTCAATGCTGAAATACTGCCGAAACTTATTCCTTAAATCTAATCATACAATAAGGAGAATAGTTTTGTCCAATGGAAAGAGTGTTATGTAAAGATAATTTATAACAGTAAAGGGGAGACACAAAATGGTAAAGATAGACTTGATTACCGGCTTTCTTGGTTCAGGGAAGACGACATTTATCAGAAAGTATGCGCAGTATCTGATGGACAATGGTAATAATATAGGGATTCTGGAGAATGATTATGGGGCTGTGAATGTGGATATGATGCTGCTTCAGGATCTGATGGGAGATAACTGTGAGCTGGAGATGATCTCCGGAGGGTGTGATAAGGACTGTCACAGGAGGAGATTTAAGACGAAGCTGATCGCTATGGGAATGTGTGGCTATGACCGAGTGATCGTGGAGCCATCTGGGATTTTTGATATGGATGAGTTTTTTGATATTCTTCATGAGGAGCCACTGAATCGCTGGTATCAGATTGGGAATGTGATTGCAATCGTGGATTCGAAGCTGGAGCGTGATCTGTCAGAGGAGGCGGATTTCATTCTGGCTTCGGAGATGGCAGATGCCGGATGCATTGTGATGAGCAAGAGTCAGGACGCATCACTCGAAGAGATCCAGGAGACAGTTGAGCATGTGAATCAGGCGTTGGAGAAGGTTCATTGCAGCAGGAGATTTCGTTGTGAAACGGATAATGTGGATACAGTTAATATTATCCACAAAAACTGGGATGAAATGTCGAAAGAGGACTTTTTCAGTCCTCTTTTGGTGTTTTATTATTATGTAGAAAATATCGCGAGGCGAATTTTCAAGCACACGACAAAAGACAGAGCAAACAAGAGCAAAAGGTGAAACGAATGGAAACAATTCACGCAGTAGAGTTTAAGGGAATCACAAAGCGCTTCGGCAGCAATATTGCTAACGACAAGGTAGATTTATATCTGGACAAGGGCATCATCATGTCGCTTCTCGGAGAAAACGGCTCGGGCAAGACGACGCTGATGAATATGCTTGCCGGCATCTATTTTCCCGATGAAGGGCAGATTTTCATCGACGGAAAGCCCGTATCGATCGCCTCACCCAAGGACGCTTTCGCAAACGGCATCGGCATGATCCACCAGCATTTTAAGCTGATCGATGTCTTTACGGCAGCGGAGAACATCGTGCTGGGTCTAAAGGAAGAGGGAAAGCTCGATCGCAGGGCGGTTTCCGTAAAGGTTAAAGCAATCAGTCAAA
>OLSP01003667.1_pt1 | contig 10362 bp, 10 predicted proteins | sample 1672941 | NCBI WGS metagenome assembly OLSP01 (sample SAMEA3136739, study PRJEB25190) | human gut metagenome | reverse complement strand
CAGTGCCGCACGAATCGTTAGCGCGTTATTATAGACAGCACCTGCGGATACAATTCGCAGATATAGATTTACATTTCACCGTAGGAACTGTCCGTAACAACGTGCAAAAAGTTTGCGCGACATTGTTGTGTCGCGCCTGCTGGAAGTAGCCGGTCTGTGTAGCAGTAAACTATCCGGGAACTGCAAATATTTTACGAAACAAACGCAAGAGTAACCCGACTGCCGTACCCCTATTTTCGCTGCGGTCGCCGGTCTCTGGTCTGCGCCAGACTATGACAGGAAACGGGTGATTCACAAGAGGGTAGAAACCTTGGTGTCTACCCTCTTGTGCGCCCGCGCGGCGTCAGCGCAGATTTCGTTCGCTTCGCAAGCGATAACTCATAAAATCAGCACAGATTTTGCAAAAGACGCAAAGAAAGGAGCCTCCGGCCATGCTGACTTACCATCTCAAACCGCACGACCAACAGCCGCTCTACGAGCAGCTCTACCATGCTGTCCGCGCGGACATCATGTCCGGCGTCTTGCCCGGCGGCACGCGCCTGCCGAGCAAACGCCAGCTGGCGGCCAATCTGCGCGTCAGCCAGATCACCGTGGAAACCGCTTACGGTCAGCTTGCCGCCGAAGGCTACATCGCCTCTGCGCCAAGGCGCGGCTACTTTGTGCAGGAGCAGCTTGCCGTGCCGGTTTCCGAGCCGCAGGAGCCATTTGCACCGCCTTTGCCGCCGATTTCCGCCTCCGAGGAGACCTATTCTTACGATTTTCGCACGGATTTTGTCGATAACGGCTGCTTTCCGTTCTCCACATGGGCGCGGCTGTCGCGCAGTGTGCTGAGCGAATACTCGAGTGCGCTGCTCCGTGCGACCGATCCATGCGGCGCGGCGGAACTTCGAGAGGAGATCGTGCGCTACCTGCACGACTTCCGCGGCATCAATGTCTCGCCGGACAATATCCTCATCGGCGCAGGCTCGGAGTATCTGATGCACCTTGTCATTCAGCTGCTCGGCCGCGACCGCGTGTACGCGCTCGAGAACCCCGGCTACCGCAAGCTGTATCAGATTTTTGCAGTGAACGGTGTGACCGTGCGTCCGACACCGCTGGACAAGCACGGTCTGCGTGCTGACGCGCTGGCCGCGAGTGACGCATCGGTGGTATACCTTACGCCGTCGCACCATTTCCCGCTGGGCACGGTTATGACGGCTGCCCGCCGACTGGAAATCCTTCGCTGGGCGTCGGAAGCGCCCGACCGTTACATTATCGAGGATGATTACGACAGCGAATTCCGCTACGCCTCCCGCCCGATTCCGGCGTTAGGCGAGCTGGATCGGACAGGCCGTGTCGTGTACGTCAACACCTTTGCGAAAAGCCTTGCCCCCGGACTGCGCATCGGCTATCTGGTGCTGCCGAATGCGCTGATGGCGCGCTATCGCGAACAGTTTTCGCGGTACTCGTCTACCGTGCCGAGCTTTGACCAGTACACGCTGGCGGCCTTCATGCACACCGGCGGCTTCGAGCGGCACATCAGCCGCAGCCGCAAGGTCTATCAGGCACGCCGCGACGCGCTCATGGCTGCGCTTGACCGCGAGCTGGCCGACCTGCCGCATGAGGTCTCGCGCTCGGAAGCCGGTCTGCACCTGCTGCTGCACATGCGCAACGGCATGCTCGAGCACGAACTTATTGAGCGCGCAAAGGCGTCCGGTGTGCGCGTTTACCCGCTTTCGGCGTACTATACGCCGCCGGTCAAGCCGCCGCGAGCAACACTCGTGCTCGGCTATGCCGGTCTGACCGAACAGCAGATCGACGAGGCGGCAAAGCTGCTCAAGCAAGCGTGGACAAAATAAATGCAACCCGAAGTGCGATAAATTTCTGCGAAAATTTGTAGCACTTCGGGTTTTTATTTCGTATTACCGGTGAAAGGAGGATGGAGCATGACCGCAAAAACACCCGAACAACTCGTCAGCGTCTACGGTGATATGGTATACCGATTGGCGTATGCACAGACGCGCAGCCGTCACGATGCGGACGATATTTTTCAGGAGGTCTTTCTCCAGACCGTGCGTAAACGACCGGTTTTCGACAGTGTGGAGCACGAAAAGGCATGGCTGCTGCGGGTGACACTCAACTGCCTAAAAAGCCACTGGCGCATGGCATGGCGGCGGCACGACACACCGCTCGATGACCGCATTCCGTTTCCCGAGCCGGAGGACAGCGCGCTGGATGAAGCTCTGCGACGGCTGACGCCTAAATACCGCGCGGCAGTGCATTTATTCTACTACGAGGGTTACACCGCAGAGGAGATTGCGCGCATGAGCGGGGAAAAACCGTCCGCGATACGCACACGGCTGACACGCGCACGGGCACAGCTGCGCGAATTGATGAAAGGAGAGCTGGACGATGGATTTTCACAAGCAGTACCGCGGCATGAATGAGAATATCACGCCGAGCGACGCACTGGTGCAGCAGACAATCGCCAAAATGGAGAGCGGCAGGCCGCATAGAGCGCGAAAACCGCTCAAGATCATCCTTGCGGTTGCAGCGGCACTGGCCTGCGTGAGCACTGCCGTAGCCGCCAATCAGGAGGCGGTTCTGCGGGTGCTGTACCAAATCGCGCCCGGCATGGCGGAGTACCTGCAGCCGGTCGGGCAGGTCTGCGAGGACCGGGGCGTCAAGCTGGAGGTCGTTTCGGCGGACGTGGAAGGCAGCACGGCAAAGGTGTATTTGTCGCTGACCGACACCACGGGCAGCCTGTTTGGCAATGCCGCACCGGATCTGTATGACAGCTGGTCGCTTGATTACGCCGGTTTTGGTCGTGGAGCACGTTCCTATGGCTGCTCAACGCTCGATTACGACCCGAATACGCATACCGCAACCTATTTTCTGCAGATTGATGATTTGAATGGCAAACATATTCCGGCAGGTGTATTCCGGTTTTCGTTCAATCAGCTTCTCATCGGCAGAGAAAAGCAGGAAGGTGTTCCGGTAACGGCGGATTTGTCTGCTGTGCCGAAAAACGCACCGACCGAGAACCATGCAATCAACGGTTACGGTACAATGAATCCGGATGCGCTGGGTGACATGGATTCGTATGATTTTCTTGTTCCGCAGGGCACGCTCTGGCAAAGCGAGGACGGTATATGCGCACTGATTGCCGCTGGATGGCGAAATGGAGAACTGCATTTGCATTATCGCACAGATGGTTCGCTGACGCTGGGTAATCACGCAGATTTTTCCACCGTGCACCTTGCAGACGGCACGGAATTGATGTGCGATTACACGGTAACCTACAAGGATTTTGACAACGACACCGACTACACCGAGTACGTTTTCCCGATGGCATACGAGGATGTTGCCGGCTGTACACTTACCGGTGATATCTACACCGCAAGCAACCTGATGGACGGCAGCTGGGCGATTTCCTTCCGGCTGACGTAGTAACGCAACATGAGGACATATCCGATGGATATGTCCTCATGTTTTATCCTTTTTCTTCACCGAATGCGCGAACACGACGGATTGATCACCGAATTTCTGCCGCAGTGCGTCAACCGTCTGGTCGAGCTTATGCTGGCGGTCGCGCTTTTGGATATCCTCGGCGGCATCAAACAACGAAAGCTGCTCGCACGACTGATTTTCCGGCAGCAGATTGGCAGCCGTGACCGAGAGCAGGCGCACCGGCTTGTCCATCGGCCAGTGCCCGAGCAGCAGCTGCATGGACAGATCGATGAGCGTCCGCGTGGAGTTGGTCGGCCGCTCAAGCGTTACCTGTCGTGAGCGGTTGTGAAATTCCGGGTCGCGGATGCCGAGCTGCACGGTCTGGCACACCATGCCGCGTTTTCGCAAACGTCTGCCGACATTGTCGCACAGCGCCGTAATGCCCATGCGGCATTCGTCCGCGCCGAGCAGATTGTGCGCGAACGTCATGCTGTTGCCGACCGATTTGACCTCGCGTTCCGCGTAAAACGAGCGCACCGGCTCATCGTCCTCGCCTCTGGCGTAACGCAGCAGAAGATCGCCGTTTTTGCCCAGAATGCTGTGGATAAACGCCGGATCGCAGGCGGCAAGCTCGCCGATCGTGCGCACGCCCAGTCGGTTCAGCCGGTCGCTGGCGCGTTTGCCGACATACAGGAGTGTGTTCGCGGGCAAGGTCCACACGCGCTGCTTGAAATTTTCGCGTGAAAAGACCGTCGTGCCGTCCGGCTTTTTGTAATCGCTGCCGAGCTTGGCGAACGCGCGGTTGAACGACACGCCGACCGAGATGGTCAGTCCGACCTCCTCGCGCATGCGGCGGCGCAGCTCGTCCGCGATATGCTCGCCGGAGCCGAACAGGTGCATCGAGCCGGTGACATCAAGGAAGGATTCGTCAATGCCGAACGGATCGACAAGATCGGTGTACTGCAGGTACAACTCGTTGCATTTGCGCGAAAACTTCACATATTCGCTCCGATGCGGTGCTACCAGCTGTAAATCCGGGCATTTCCGTTTCGCCTGCCAGATGGTCTCGGCAGTTTGTACGCCGAAGGCTTTGGCCTTCTCGTTCTTGGCGAGAATGATGCCGTGGCGGCTCTCCGGATCACCGCAGACCGCAGTCGGACCATCGGCGAGCGACGGGTCGAGCAGCGTTTCCACACTCGCGAAAAACGAGTTGCAGTCGCAGTGCAGAATGGTTCTGTCCATCGGTCATCATCTCCTTTCGAACGAATGTTTGCATTGTATAACTGCATTATATCCGAAAAAAATGTGCTTGACAAGTGGGAGAATGAGGTGCATACTGTATTTGCAAGCAAGGGTGCCGTGATGAGCGGCTGAGAGGGCGAGAGCCTAACCTTTTGAACCTGTTGGTTAGCACCATCGTAGGGAAGCTGTCGCATATACTTGAAATTTTAATGCTCCGGTTTTACCGCATGGTGAGACCGGAGCATTTTTTCTTGCAGAAAAGAGGATATTTGCATGAAAGTAAACGGTAACGAACGCGCTGTTCCCGCAGAAGGAACCGTACTGGCACTGCTGAAGGAGATGGGTCACGACCCGCAGCGTGTGGCTGTCGAGAAGAACGGTACCATCATTCCGCGCGCGCAGTTCGCGGAAGAGAAGCTGACCGATGCAGACCATCTGGAAGTCGTATGCTTCGTGGGCGGCGGCTGATACCCTTCGCACCAAACCACAGTTTGGTGCGAAGGGGACATACTGCGTAAAACGCGGATATGTCCCAAAGAAATTTGCGCGCCGCGAGCGGCACACACATTTTTTACTGGTATGAAAACCGAGATACAAGCTCCCGGTTTTCATAGAAATTGCATTGCAATTTCTTTCCGATTAAATGCACGCTGCGCGTGATTACAGGAGAAAAATCATGATTTTAACCAAAGAACAACTGCATGACGCACTGGTGGAACGCCACGGCGCGGATATTCAGGCTAAGCTGGACAAGGCGTGTGTCGGCATTGCGGGTCTGGGCGGACTTGGCTCCAACCTTGCGATTTTTCTGGCGCGGCTGGGCGTCGGTCATCTCATCCTCGTGGATTTCGATGTGGTGGACATCACCAACCTCAACCGTCAGCATTACACGATGAAAGACCTTGGCATCCCGAAAACGCTCGCACTTGTCGAGCAGCTTGAGGCCATCAATCCATATCTCACCTACGAGACCTACACCGAGCGGGTCGTTCCGTCCAACGTGGAGCGGCTGTTCTCCGGCTGTGATGTGGTCGTGGAGGCGTTCGACAAGCCGGATCAGAAGGCTATGCTGCTCGAGAATCTGCTTACCAGACTGCCGGAAAAGCCGGTCGTATCGGGCAGCGGCATGGCAGGCTACGGCTCGGCGAACCTGATCAAGACCGAAAAACGCTTCGGCCATGTGTACCTCTGCGGCGACGGTACAAGCGATGTAGCCGACGGTCTCGGTCTGATGGCGCCGCGCGTAGCGGTCTGCTCGGCACACGAGGGAACCATGGTGCTGCGTCTGCTCATCGGAGAAACAGAACCGTAAATAGAAAATGGAGAACAGAAGCCGCAGCTTTCATTCTCCGCTCTCCATTATTCTTTCGGCTGATCGGAACCGCAGTGTGCACACTTGACAGCTTTGATCGGAATCTCGCTGCAGCAGAACGGGCAGACCTTGGTGGTCGGCTCTGCGGGGGCTTCCGGCTTTTTGCCGAGCGCAGTCAGCTTATTGACCGCTTTGAGCAGACAGAACAGCACGAACGCCATGATCAAAAAGTTGATGATCGAGGTGATGAATGCACCGTAGCGCAGCTCCACACCGCCGATATTCAGCACGAACGCGCTCAGGTCGGTGCTCCCGGCCGCACCGAGGATCGGGTTGATGATATTTTCGGTCAGCGAGGTGACGATGCTGGTGAACGCACCGCCGATGATAACACCGATCGCCATGTCCATCACGTTGCCGCGCAGCGCGAAGGATTTGAATTCTTCGATAAACTTTTTCACTTTTACGTTCCCCTTTCTTATTTATACTATCAGTTTACACGTTTCCCTTAAATGGGTCAAGAAAAAGGAGTTTTTCACATGAAAGATACACTTGTAATCGGCGGACACGAGTTCCAGTCCCGCTTTATCCTTGGTTCCGGCAAGTATTCGCTCGACCTGATCAACGCTGCCGTGCAGAACGCAGGCGCACAGATCATCACGCTGGCGCTGCGCCGCGCAAATGAGGGCGGCACGGCTAACATACTCGACTATATTCCGGAGGGCGTAACGCTGCTGCCGAACACCTCGGGTGCCCGCAATGCCGACGAGGCGGTTCGCATTGCGCGTCTGTCGCGTGCGTGCGGCTGCGGCGATTTCGTCAAGATCGAAATTATGCGCGACAGCAAGTACCTGCTGCCGGACAATCAGGAGACCATCCGCGCGACCGAGATCCTCGCGAAAGAGGGCTTCGTCGTTATGCCGTATATGTACCCCGATCTGAACGTTGCGCGTGATCTGGTCAATGCCGGCGCGGCTTCCATCATGCCGCTGGCGGCTCCGATCGGTACGAACAAGGGTCTTGCTACCCGCGAGTTCATCAAGATTTTGATTGATGAAATTGATCTGCCGATCATCGTGGACGCAGGCATCGGCCGTCCGTCGCAGGCTTGCGAGGCGATGGAGATGGGCGCGGCAGCTATCATGGCCAACACCGCGATTGCCACCGCAGGCGATATTCCGGCGATGGCTGAGGCGTTCAAGCAGGCGATTGAGGCAGGCCGCACGGCATACCTTGCCGGTCTGGGCCGTGTCCGTGAGACGGCTTCGGCATCCTCTCCGCTGACCGGTTTCCTGCAGGATTAAAGTTCTCGATTAAATGCGCGATTTGCGCGAAAACAGAAAGGTATTTGTCATGGAAAACGAAAAAACGGAGATCATCTCCGCAAAATATATCACTGAACAAACCAATCACATGGAGTACCAGCCGGGTATGGACAATATCGGCTCCGAGGTGCAGGACGAGGTCATTTCCCGCATGAACGCCTATGACGCGGATGCCTATACGGCGGCTGACGTACTGCGTGCGCTTCGCAAGGACATTCTCTCGCCGGAGGACTTCGGCGCACTGCTGTCTCCCGCGGCGCTGCCGTTCCTTGAGCAGATGGCGCAGCGCGCACAGGCCGAAACGCGCAAGCATTTCGGCAACTCGGTGCAGATGTTCACGCCGCTGTACATCGCCAATTACTGCGAAAATTACTGCATTTACTGCGGTTTTAACTGTCATAACAAGATTCGTCGTGCCAAGCTGGATATGGACGAGGTCGAACAGGAACTGAAGGCCATCGCGGAGACCGGTCTGCAGGAAATCCTCATTCTGACCGGCGAGAGCCGTGCCATGTCGCCGGTATCCTACATCGGTGAAGCCGTTAAGCTGGCGCGCAAGTATTTCCGTGTCATCGGCATCGAGATTTATCCGCTCAACGTGGATGAGTACGCTTATCTGCACGAGTGCGGTGTGGACTACGTCACCGTATTTCAGGAGACCTATGACGACCAGAAGTACAAAACCCTGCACCTCGGCGGTCACAAGCGCATTTTCCCGTATCGCCTGAATGCGCAGGAGCGTGCACTGATGGGCGGCATGCGCGGTGTCGGCTTTGCGGCGCTGCTCGGTCTGTCCGACTTCCGCAAGGATGCGTTTGCCACCGGTCTGCACGCCTATCTGCTCCAGCGCAAGTACCCGCACGCAGAGATCGCGTTCTCGTGTCCGCGCCTGCGCCCGATCATCAATAACGATAAGATCAACCCGAAGGACGTACACGAGCCGCAGCTGCTGCAGGTCGTCTGCGCCTACCGCATCTTCATGCCGTTCGCGTCCATCACTATCTCGACCCGCGAGCGGGCAGGCTTCCGCGATAATATCATCGGCATCGCCGCCACCAAGATTTCCGCAGGCGTAGACGTCGGTATCGGCGGTCACTCCGGCGAGGATAAGGGCGATGAGCAGTTCGAGATCTCGGACGGCCGCTCGGTCGATGAAGTCTATAACGCCATCTGCGAGCACGGTTTGCAGCCCGTAATGGCCGATTATCTGTACGTTTAACGACTTCTAAGGGGGACTCTGTCCCCCTTAGATACCGAAAAAGTTCCATAGAAACTTTTTCGGATAACCCCCTCACCTTTGCACGGCAAAGGTGGTTCGGGACACGCGTCCCGAAGTATAGGGAACAAAGTCCGGCAAAGCTGGACTTTGTTGAAGTATTGTAATGGCGCATTGCGATGCGCCGAGGGGGACAGCGTTCCTCTTAGAACAAGGTTTGTCTGCCGCCGAAGTGCGGTACTATACTGCGGACAGAGCGCACCGCATGCCACAGTAGAATTTTAATTTCCCGCACTCCGGAAGCAATATAAATTTTATTCCGAAGGAGTATCAGTAAGCCATGAGAAATTATGCAACGCAGATGGATGCCGCAAAGCGCGGTATCGTCACGCCGGAGATCGAAACGGTCGCCAAAAAGGAGAACCGTCCGGTCGAGTTCATCATGGAACGAGTCGCAAAGGGTACGATTGCGATTCCGGCGAACATCAATCACAAAAGCCTGTCCGCAGAGGCGGTAGGCGACGGCACCCGCGTAAAGATCAATGTCAATCTCGGCATTTCGGGTGACTGCAAGGACTACGAGATGGAGTTGCGCAAGGTGCGCATGGCCGTTGACATGGGCGCGGAGTCCATCATGGATCTATCCAACTACGGCAAGACCAACACCTTCCGCAAGCAGCTGATCGACATGTCGCCGGCGATGATCGGCACCGTGCCGATGTACGACGCGATCGGGTATCTGGAAAAGGACCTGCTCGAGATTACAGCGCAGGATTTCCTCAAGGTCGTTGAGGCGCACGCCAGGGAGGGTGTGGACTTCATGACCATTCATGCGGGTATCAACCGCCGTGCGGTTGAAGCCTTCATGCGCGAGGGACGCAGGATGAACATCGTCTCCCGCGGCGGCTCGCTGCTGTTCGCATGGATGAAGATGACCGGCAATGAGAATCCGTTCTTCGAGTATTACGACGAGGTGCTGGACATTCTCCGCCGCTACGACGTTACCATTTCGCTGGGCGACGCACTGCGCCCGGGCTGCATTGATGATGCGTCCGATGCAGGGCAGATCAGTGAGCTGATCGAGCTGGGCAACCTTGCACAGCGTGCGTGGGCGAAGGACGTGCAGGTTATGATCGAAGGTCCCGGCCATATGGCGATGAACGAGATCGCGGCCAATATGCAGATGGAAAAGCGCCTTTGCCATGGAGCGCCTTTCTATGTCCTCGGGCCGCTCGTCACCGATATTGCACCGGGTTACGACCATATTACCTCGGCCATCGGCGGCGCTATTGCCGCACAGGCGGGCGCGAACTTCCTGTGCTACGTTACACCGGCGGAGCACCTGCGTCTGCCGGATGAAAATGACGTCCGCGAGGGCATCGTCGCCAGCAAAATTGCGGCCCACGCCGCCGATATCGCACTCGGTCTGCCTGGTGCGCGTGACCGCGATAACGCAATGGCGGACGCGCGTCATAAGCTGGACTGGCCCGCGCAGTTCGCGCTGGCACTCGACCCGGAAAAGGCAGAGCGGTTCTATAATCAGGTTCCGCCGACCGAGCGTCATACCTGCTCGATGTGCGGTAAAATGTGCGCCGTGCGCACCACAAATATGATCCTTGAGGGCAAAGAAGTCAAATTCTGCTCGGAAAAGGGCGCATGCTGATGCTTCGGAATAAAAAAGAGCGGTCGGGAGACCGCTCTTTTTTGCTGTTTGTTTGAATTGGGCGTGCGCAGAATGGAGAATTGAAAATGGAGAATGGAGAATGAATGCGATGGCAGAGTGCTGCGTGGGCGGCCAATGGCCGCCCCTACGGTTAAACGTTTGCAAATCGTTAGAA
>OLSP01003651.1_pt1 | contig 10398 bp, 8 predicted proteins | sample 1672941 | NCBI WGS metagenome assembly OLSP01 (sample SAMEA3136739, study PRJEB25190) | human gut metagenome | reverse complement strand
GCGCCCATTTGCATTGCGCGTTCGATATTCACAAAATCCCCGGCTTTTAAGCTGCCGAGATTGGTGATACGCAAGGTTTCCTGCATTAAGTCAAAGCTGACAAGATCGTCGTGAATTTCAGTCACTGTTAAGCACACGCCATTATTCGCCACGGATGCACCGATTTCTAAGCCTTTTCGCATTTCAGCTGGTAATTTTACGATCTGTGTTCTAAAATTATCGCTATCTTTAATTGCATGAATTTGGGCGATGCCCTGTACAATACCTGTAAACATTATTATTCCTTCATTAAAAATTTTTCCAATATTATAGCAAAATTTATGAATTCTCGTCTTTTTTCTCAATACCGTATTGATATTCAAAAACTTATCCGAATTGCGACACCTATCGGTCTTGCCCAATTAGCTCAAACTGGCATGGGCACCGTGGATGTGATTATGGCGGGGCGTGTGAGCTCTGCTGATGTAGGCGGTGTCGGTATTGGTGCCTCCATTTGGCTACCTTTGGTGCTTTTTGGTCAAGGCTTATTACTCGCCTTGCCACCAACAATTTCCTATTTAAATGGATCTGGACAGCGCCATCGCATTGCTCACCAAGTGAGACAAGGCCTTTGGATTTCATTTTTAGTGATGATTCCCCTTGCGCTCATCATCTATCATAATGATTTCATATTACAGTTTATGAATATGGATGCCCACATGGCAGATGTGACGATGAATTATTTGCGTGCGATGGTGTGGGGCTTACCTGCCTATTTATTGCTGATTAATTTCCGCTGTTTGAATGATGGCATTGCCAAGACAAAACCTGCTATGGTGATAACCTTCATGGGGTTAATGCTGAATATTCCGTTGAATTATATGTTTATTTACGGCAAATTTGGTGCACCTGCGTTGGGCGGTGTCGGTTGTGGTGTGGCAACAGCTATTGTTAACTGGGCGATGGCAATCTTGATGATTACCTATTCGGCCAAAAACTATAATGAACGTAGTTTGAAAGTCTTTGAAAAGATTATTGAAAAGCCAGACATCAAAACACTGAAAAAATTGACCGCACTTGGCTTGCCGATCGCGATTGCGCTGTGCAGTGAAGTCTCACTGTTTGCCTTAAGTAGTTTATTACTTTCCCCATTAGGCGCGGATGTGGTCGCCAGCCACCAAATTGCCTTAAACACCAGTGCTGTAGCCTTTATGTTCCCCATGTCTATTGCGATGGCTGCTACCATTTTAGTGGCGCAAGAACTGGGTAATCATGCACCACAAAAAGCCAAAATCATGGCTCACGCGGCTATTATTCTTGGCTTGATTGCCGCAAGTGTATTGGCGTTGGTGATTTGGGTATTTAGTGCAGAGATTGCCGCATTAATTGTTGGTGATAATGCCACCGTTATTGTCCTTTCAGGCAGCTTATTAGCGATGGCAGCGATTTATCAATTTTCAGATTCGGTACAAGTAGTAGTAAGCGGTATTTTACGTGGTTATAAAGACACTAAAATTATCCTTTATATCACGTTACTTGCTTATTGGGGCGTAGGTATCCCTGTTGGTTATATTCTTTCCCGCACGGATTGGATCGTACCAAGCATCGGCGCAAAAGGTTTCTGGGTAGCATTTATCATTGCCTTAACCATTGCCGCTGCTTTACTCTTTATGCGTATGCGAAAAATCCAATCACAACCTGATGAAGCCATTATTCAACAGTTAGAAAGATTGAAATAGTTAAAGTAAAAAGTGCGGTCAAAATTGACCGCACTTTTATCTTTTACATCACCACCACATCAAACTGTTCTTGGTTGTAGTACTGCTCTGTTTTAACTTGAACTTGTTTGCTGATGAACATTTCGATCTCTGGCAATAAACCGTGCGATTCTTCTTTGATTAAGTAATCTGCCACGGCTGGAGAGGCATAAACCACAAATTGTTCACTCGAGAATAAGTGGTTGACGCGAATGATCTCACGCATAATTTCATAACATACCGTTTCAACGGTTTTCACGCGTCCACGACCTTGGCAAGTTGGGCATTCATCACACAAAACGTGTTCTAAACTTTCGCGAGTACGTTTACGCGTCATTTCCACTAAACCAAGTTGAGTAAAACCATTCACATTAGTTTTTACGCGATCTTTCGATAGAGCTTCTTCCAAGGATTCAATCACTCGATTGCGATGGTCATCGGTTTGCATATCAATAAAATCAATAATGATAATACCGCCTAAATTACGCAGTTGTAACTGCTGTGCAATGGCTTTAGTAGCTTCAATATTGGTGTTAAAAATTGTTTCATCTAAATTTCGATGGCCAACGAAAGCGCCTGTATTGATATCAATGGTCGTCATGGCTTCAGTTTGCTCAATAATGAGATAGCCGCCCGATTTTAAATTCACGCGTTTCTCAAGTGCATTTTGAATGCCTCGTTCTACGCCATAAATATCAAAAATCGGCTGATTGCCCGTATAAAGCATTAATTTCTCACTTAATTCCGGCATAAATTCATCGGTAAATTCTTTCACTTCGTTAAAACAAAGTTTTGAATCAATATGAATTTTCTCTAAATTGGCACCGATAAAATCACGCAAAATACGTTGCGGCAATGCTGGTTCACCATAAATTTTAGAACGGGTTGGATATTTGCCTTTACGCTCAAGCACTTTACGCCATAAACGTTTTAAAAATTCCGCATCTTGGCGTAACTCTTCTTCCGTTGCGCCTTCGGTAGCAGTACGAATAATAAAGCCGCCTAACTCATCACAAAAAGGCTCAACTAACGCTTTTAGTCTTGCGCGTTCTTCTTCGCTTTCAATACGTTGTGACACACCAACATGACTATTTTCCGGCATAAAGACAAGATAGCGAGAAGGTAATGTAATATCCGTGGTTAATCTTGCGCCTTTTGTGCCCAAAGGATCTTTCACCACTTGTACCACGATATCCTGCCCTTCGCGTACGAGTTCTGATATAGTTTTGGCGCGGAATTTCTTTTGCTCATTCACATCCACGCATTCGGTATGCGATAAAATATCGGAGGCATGCAAAAATGCGGCTTTTTCTAAACCGATATCTACAAAAGCGGACTGCATCCCTGGTAAAACACGGGTTACTCGCCCTTTATAAATATTCCCCACGATGCCACGTTTGGCTTGACGTTCAATATGAACTTCTTTTAAAACGCCCGTTTCCACCAACGCAACGCGGGTTTCATTGGGCGTAACATTCATTAATAATTCAACAGAATCCATTTTTTCGACCTTAGTTTTAATGGTATAAGTCTATCGAAAAGGAAAATAGAATAATAGTCCTAAATAAGGTAAAATGTGACCTTTCTCAAATTTTCACGACTTATTTTGGGGTATTTAATGTTTGGTTTAGACCCAACACTTATTACTTTTAGTATTTATATTTTCGGCATGATTTTAATCGGTGTCCTTGCCTATTATTATACGAACAACCTATCCGATTATATTTTAGGCGGCCGTAAACTCGGAAGTTTTGTGACAGCCATGTCTGCTGGTGCATCTGATATGTCCGGCTGGTTATTAATGGGCTTGCCGGGTGCGGTGTATGTGTCTGGCCTGGTAGAAGGCTGGATCGCGATTGGTTTAATCCTCGGTGCTTATTTTAACTGGTTACTCGTAGCGGGTCGTTTACGGATCTATACCGAATTTAACAACAATGCGCTCACATTACCGGAATATTTCCATCATCGTTTTGGTACATCACACAATCTCTTAAAAATTGTGTCTGCGACAATCATCTTAGCGTTCTTCACGATTTACTGTGCTTCGGGTGTGGTTGCCGGCGCGAAATTATTCCAAAACTTATTTTCCGTTGAATACTCTACGGCGATTTGGTACGGTGCATTAGCAACCATTATTTACACCTTTATTGGTGGATTTTTAGCGGTGAGTTGGACTGATACCATTCAAGCTACTTTGATGATTTTTGCCTTAATTTTAACGCCACTCTTCATCTTTTTAAGTTTGGGCGATACATCACAATTTACTGAAGTACTCCATCAAGCTGAAATTGCTGCAAATAAAGACTTCACCGATTTATTCACGGCGACCACACCATTAGGTTTATTAAGTTTAGCCGCTTGGGGTTTAGGTTATTTTGGTCAGCCACATATTCTGGCTCGCTTTATGGCAGCTTATTCGGTGAAATCGTTAATCAAAGCACGCCGTATTAGTATGACATGGATGGTGATTTGCCTAGCTGGTGCAATTGGTATCGGTTTCTTCGGTATTCCTTATTTCTTTGCTAACCCCAATGTGGCTGGAGTGGTAAATAATGAACCAGAACAAGTCTTTATTGAACTGGCTAAATTGCTCTTTAATCCATGGATTGCCGGTATTCTACTCTCTGCGATCTTGGCAGCAGTCATGAGTACACTTTCTGCACAATTATTAATTTCTTCAAGTTCTATCACTGAGGATTTTTATAAAGGTTTTATTCGTCCAAACGCTTCTGAAAAAGAATTAGTTTGGCTAGGTCGTGCAATGGTTTTAGTTATCGCGGGTATCGCCATTTGGATTGCACAGGATGAAAATAGCAAAGTATTAAAACTCGTTGAATTTGCCTGGGCTGGCTTTGGTTCTGCATTTGGTCCTGTCGTGCTCTTCTCCTTATTCTGGAAACGTATGACTTCATCAGCGGCGATGACGGGCATGGTTGTTGGCGCAGTGGTTGTCTTTGCTTGGAAATCGGTGATTCCTGAAACCAGTGAATGGTTTAATGTGTATGAGATGATCCCAGGATTCATCCTTGCTAGCCTGACGATTATTGTGGTTTCTCTCCTTTCTGCAGAACCAGAAAATGAAGTCAAAGAAACCTTTGAGAAAGCCGAAAAAGCCTATAAGGAAGCAAAATAATGATTGATTTTCGTCCTTTTTATCAACAAATTGCCACCACAAATTTATCTGCTTGGCTAGAAACATTGCCTTTGCAGTTAAAAGAATGGGAAAAACAAACCCATGGTGATTATGCAAAATGGTCAAAAATCGTGGACTTTCTCCCTGATTTGCAGGCAGATACTATCGATTTAAAAAATGCGGTGAAATCTGACCGCACTTCCCCACTTTCAGAGGGCGAAAAACAACGCATTGTCCATCATTTGAAACAATTGATGCCATGGCGAAAAGGACCTTATCATTTATTTGATATTCACGTGGATTGCGAATGGCGTTCTGATTTCAAATGGGATCGTGTTTTGCCTCATCTTGCACCATTAAAAGATCGTACCATTTTAGATGTGGGCTGCGGTAGCGGCTACCATATGTGGCGAATGGTTGGTGAAGGCGCCAAAATGGTCGTTGGCATTGATCCAACCGAACTTTTCCTTTGCCAATTTGAAGCGGTTCGAAAATTACTAAATAACGATCGTCGAGCTAACTTAATCCCATTAGGTATTGAAGAAATGCAACCACTTGCGGCATTTGATACCGTATTCTCAATGGGTGTGCTTTATCACCGTAAATCACCGCTTGATCATCTCACTCAACTAAAAAATCAATTAGTAAAAGGTGGCGAATTGGTGTTAGAAACCTTAGTGGTTGATGGTGATGCCAATACAGTCTTAGTGCCATCAGATCGCTATGCCAAAATGAAGAATGTGTATTTTATTCCTTCCGTTGCAGCGCTCATCAATTGGTTGGAAAAGGTCGGCTTTACTAATGTGCGTTGTGTGGATGTCGCCACCACAACATTAGAAGAACAGCGTAAAACGGATTGGTTAGAGAATGAAAGTTTGATTGATTTCTTAGATCCAAACGATCACAGTAAAACCATCGAAGGCTATCAAGCCCCAACTCGCGCAGTGATTTTAGCGAATAAATAATTGCTTAAATAAAAAGTGCGGTCAAAAAACATGGGATTTTTTGACCGCACTTTGCTTTTTTTATTTTAAAGCAATATGTACCGTAATCTCTTCACGATCGTGATACAAATGCTTCGCCTGAATATCAAATTCCAGTTCTTTTTCTGCTAACATCACCGCAAGATTTTCTAAGCACAACATCACTTCTTGATAGCGTTTTTTCATTGGTAATTTCAAATTGAAAATAGTTTCTCGGCACCAACCGTTAATTAACCATTTTCCAATTAAATTCGCAATTCGACTTGGTTGCTCCACCATATCACACACAAGCCAATCAATATGCTTACGTTTTGGTGGTTGGAATTTAAATCCATCTTCCGGACAGTGCTCAATTCTGCCGGTATCATGCAAACTTGCCGCCATTTTGCCGTGATCAACCGCATACACAAATAAACCACGTTTCACTAATTGATAGGTCCAGCCGCCAGGACAAGCACCGAGATCGACGCCAACCATATTTTCATTCAAGCGTTTACTTTCTTCATTTCGAGGAATAAAGGTTAAAATCGCCTCTTCCAATTTTAAAGTTGAACGGCTTGGTGCATCCGATGGGAATTTTAAACGTGGGATTCCCATAAAGTGGGTGGAGTTATTACCAAGATAGGAATACCCCACATAGCAACAATTCGGCTGCGTGAAAAAACAATGCAAAATCTGACCGCGCTTTGCATTCGGTTTGCCTTGTAACCAACCTTTCTTTTTCAACGCTTGGCGCAACGGCACGGTAAATTTTCGGCAAAATGTCGAAAGCTCTTTGGCTTCATTGGTATCTGCTGTTTCAACAAATAGCTCTACCGCTTGCTTAAGATTAATGTCTTCTGCAATATGTTTATATTGAGCAAGAATTGGCGAGATACGATCTTGAGGATCGAGATTTTCTAAGAGATCTGACACAACGATCATTTGACGTGCAAAAATCAAACGATTAAAAGGGATTTCTCGCGCTAAACGATCTGCATCACCCGGTTGATAGCATTCAAAAATGACATAGCCGCTGTTTTCTACCACGCGAGCAAAACCAAATACACCACGCTCAGAAGCTCGGTCGGTAATTTCTGCAGCGACTTCTTTTTCAAAGCCAATTCGACAATATAAGGCTAATTTATTCATATTTTCCCTAATTTTATTGAATCTTTAATCCATGTTCTAAAGGCTTGAATCTGTTCATCATCTAAACGATCTAAATGATTGACTACATAGAATGATTTCGGATCCCGTAATTCGGTTGGTAACACAATTTGCAGATGACCATTTTCAATTTCTTGCTGAGCCAAAATACGATTAGCCAGCACGATACCCTGACCATGAACGGCAGCTTGTAATGCCATAAAGGTATGGCTAAATAATGGACCTTGCTGAATATTCAAATCATCTAATTTGAGATAATCTGCCATCGCTTGCCAGTTATCTCGAGTATGTGTGTGAATCAGCGTGTGCTTTTTCAAATCATCTGGACGGCGAACGGGAATTTTCTCAAGCAATGAAGGTGCTGCCAAAATCACTAAGTTTTCTTCACCTAACCGATCGACTTGTAAATTTTCCCAATCACCTTTGCCATAATAAATGGCAATATCAATTTCTTTATTCAATAAACCTTCATCTTGATCGACGCCCTTCAAGCGTACTTCAATTTCAGGATATTGTTTATTAAAATCACTCAAATGTGGCACAAGCCATTGAATACCAAAGGTTTGTGGCACACTAATTGCCAAATGTGGCTCTGCTTTAAGTGTTAATAAACGTTCGGTCGCTTCATTTAATTTTCGTAAGATTTTATTGATATCAACAAAATAGGCTTTCCCAAATTCTGTCAATTCGAGTGAACGATTTTTACGAATAAAAAGCTCAACACCTAAAAAATCTTCTAATAATTTTATTTGATGGCTCACTGCGGCTTGTGTCACAAAAAGTTCATCAGCAGCCTTTGTAAAACTTAAATGTCGAGCAGCTGATTCGAAAGACTTCAATGAATTCAAGGGAGGCAAACGTTTATACATAATTCTTCCCAACGGCTAAATTTTAGTTTATAATGATTAAGATCTAATTCGGATTAGTTTTTTTTATGCATCAAATAAAAAAACATCATTTGTCCTTCCATTACCTTCTACCTACAATACACACATACTTAATGATTGGTAATTCCTTACAAGTTAATGAGTTTCAGACTTAAGTATGATGTTGTGTTTGCATATAGTTCGGTTCTCCGAACTGGAGTAACAATTAAGTTACTCATTTACTTCCTGTATATATTAAACCATTCTGGTTAAGCGCTGCTCGTTTCGAGCGGCGTTTTTTTATTCCTGGCATTTTAGCATAAGCAAAATTTTATTTCCTGACCAACTTCACAAATTTAAAAATCCAATAAAAATTTTGAGAAATCACAATATTTTTGTGTTTAAAGGTTTTCATAGCTGCCGTTATGGTGTAGATTAACTGCATTTCCATTCATAAAATTATTTATACAAATTAAGGAAGCAAAATGAAAGACTTAGACTGGAACAATCTTGGATTTAGTTATATCAAAACAGATTACCGCTTCATCGCACATTGGAAAGATGGTAAATGGGATGAAGGAAAACTTACCACTGATAATATGCTACATATCCACGAAGGTTCAACGGCAATTCACTACGGTCAACAATGCTTTGAAGGCTTAAAAGCCTATCGTTGTAAAGATGGTTCAATCAACTTATTCCGTCCTGATCAAAATGCAAAACGCATGCAACATACCTCTGATCGCTTATTAATGCCACAAGTGCCAACAGAATTATTTATCCGTGCTTGTAAAGAAGTGGTGAAAGCAAACCAAGAATGGTTAGGCCCTTACGGTTCTGGCGCGACATTATATTTACGTCCATTCCTCTTTGGTACGGGTGCGAATATCGGTGTGAAAACTGCTCCTGAATTTATTTTCTCTGTATTCTGCTGCCCTGTCGGCGCATACTTCAAAGGTGGTTTAGCGCCATCTAACTTCATTACAACTGATTACGACCGTGCTGCTCCGATGGGGACCGGTGGTGTAAAAGTGGGTGGTAACTATGCTGCAAGCTTACTTCCACATGAATTAGCGGCAGAAGCTGGCACACCAGAGCGTAAATTTGCAGATGCGATTTATCTTGATCCAAAAACTCACACGAAAATTGAAGAAGTGGGTGCGGCAAACTTCTTTGGTATTACCAAAGATAATAAATTTATCACTCCTGCATCTGAATCCATTTTACCAAGTATCACGAAATACTCATTACTTCACATTGCAAAAGAACGTTTAGGTATGGAAGCCATTGAAGGTGACGTGTATATTGATCAACTTGATCAATTCGCCGAAGCGGGTGCTTGCGGTACTGCTGCAGTGATTACGCCAGTAGGTGGTATTCAACACAAAGGTAAATTCCACGTGTTCTATTCAGAAACTGAAGTAGGCCCTGTTACACGTAAACTTTACAACGAGCTAACCGGCATCCAATTCGGTGATGTGGAAGCACCTGAAGGCTGGATTGTAAAAGTAGAATAATTTTCCTTTCTATCAACAAATCAAGATTGATTTAATTCAAGGACTAAGTTCTGTCACTATAGGACTTAGTCCTTTTAATTTTTACACGCTTTGTATAACGTATGTTTCAGTAGAAATACCTCATTAATAATATTTAACTCACGCCAAAATACTTCAAAATCAACCGCACATTTCCCCTTTTATTGTGTGCCTATATTTCAAATTATGATCTTCATCACAGTTTTATTTAAACAGATAGATTAGAATAAAATTGTCCATTTTTTCAAGCAAATAAGGAAGAAAAATGATGACTCCCTCAGCACTTATAGTCGAAGGAATTAACCTGATGTTTTCAGGGATGGGTTTTGTGTTGGTCTTTTTGCTCATTTTAATTTGGGCAATTGGATTGATGTCTAAACTTATCAACCGATTCTTTCCTGAACCTCAACCCGAACCCAAAACTTCCCAAAATTCAACCGCACTTTCTGCGGCACCTACTGACGATTTTGAGCGGTTACGTCCTGTGATTGCAGCGGCTATCGCACACCATCGCCGTACCCAACAGTTCAAATAACATAAGGATTTTACCATGGCTAAAAAAATAAAAATGACAGAACTGGTGCTTCGAGATGCCCACCAATCACTTTTCGCAACGCGTTTGCGTCTTGATGATATGCTACCAATTGCCCATGAATTAGATGATATTGGCTATTGGTCGTTGGAAGCTTGGGGCGGTGCAACATTTGATAGCTGTATTCGCTTTTTAGGTGAAGATCCCTGGGTTCGTTTGCGTGAATTGAAAAAAGCCTGTCCAAAAACCCCATTACAAATGTTATTACGTGGTCAGAACCTATTAGGCTATCGTCACTATGCTGATGACGTGGTAGAACGTTTCGTAGAACGTTGTGTAGCGAATGGTATGGATGTTTTCCGCGTATTCGATGCGCTCAATGACCCGCGTAATATGAAAGCAGCGTTGCAAGCAGTACGTAAATTTGGTGGTCATGCTCAAGGGACTTTAAGTTATACCACCAG
>OLSP01003649.1_pt1 | contig 10399 bp, 6 predicted proteins | sample 1672941 | NCBI WGS metagenome assembly OLSP01 (sample SAMEA3136739, study PRJEB25190) | human gut metagenome | reverse complement strand
CGGAGGGGCTGCTATTTCATAAGCTGCTTTCCAAGAGGAGCTTACTCCTGATCGCAGTTGGGGCAGTGGCCATTCTCATCCAGATGAGCGCCGCAGCGGGTGCAGAAGCTGGGTGCCGCGGGAGCCGCCTGCTCAGCGGGCTGGAAGGGAGCCGACCGCTGGGCAGGAGCCGCAGGAGCCACGGGCGTCACCGGAGCAGCGGGCTGGGAGGGCTGGGTACGGTGCAGCTCCGGCACGGCGAACAGGTCGGCGTCGGCGCTGCGCTCGTTCTGGTTTTTCAGCTTGCGGTTGATGGAGATGACGTTCTTCAGCAGCAGGACCGCCATCATTAGCAGCTCATAGCACAGACGTACCGCAATGGGGCCCAGCACCATCAGCAGGATGCCGTAGCCGCCCAGCCAGTGACGGCCGGTCCAGGTCTCCGGAGCCATGAACAGCATGAAGAAGCCGCACAGAATGAGGTAGGCCGTCACGAAGATGTATAGAGCCTGCAGGATCTTCTCCACGATCAGGAACTTAAAGTTCACGGCGTCGTGGAGGAACTTGCCGAAGCGGCCCAGCTTCTCCCGCTTGCTCTCCGGTACCACCAGAATGAAGGCCGCCACCGTGGCGATGATGGCGAGGATCGTGGCGATGATGCCGAAAGCACCCATATTGGCGCTCAGAGCGCTCAGACTGGTCATAGGATTCATAAGTACCATTCCTTTCTCTATGTGTGTGATCTCTATCTCCATAGCTTTGCCGGATTTCGACAAAACTACGAGGATATCGTATCACGAAAGGAAAAGCTTGTCAACATCCGACCAAAGTGGACAGAAGCAGGACGGATATCCACTTGACAAATGGTCCCAAAATGGGTATATTATGTACCAGTCAAGTGAATATCTTCCACCTTGGGGGAGTAATTCCACTTCGCAGCCTGCGGAGTGAGGCAGTTTCGTCAAACCGGCGTTCAGGCGCCCGGACTGCTTTGAAAGAATGAGACTCATGCGTGGGCTTCGGCCTGCGCATGAGTTTTTTTGTTGCGCCGGGTGGGTAAAATGGAGATGGGGGGAGGACCCCCGAAGAAGGAGTGGTTGGATGCAAAAGGAATACACCCAAACAAAGGAACAGGTGTTGGAGGGCCTGCGGACAGACCGGCAGGGCCTTTCGGCGCAGGAGGCGGAGAAGCGCCTTCGGGAGCACGGGGAGAACCGCCTGAAGGAGGCGGAGAAGCTGACCTTGTTTCAGCGGTTCGTGCAGCAGCTGAAGGATCCCATGCTGCTGATCCTGCTGGCGGCGGCAGCGGTGTCCGCCGTGACCAATATCCTGTCCCATGAGAGCTTTACGGAGGTCATCATCATCCTGCTGGTGGTGCTGCTGAACGCCGTTCTGGGCGTGGTGCAGGAGAGCAAGGCGGAGGCTGCCATTGAGGCTCTCCAGACCATGACCGCCGCCACCTGCAAGGTGCTGCGGGACGGGCAGCAGGTGACCATGGAGAGCCGCCTGCTGGTACCCGGCGACGTGGTGCTGCTGGAGGCGGGCGACGCCGTCCCGGCGGACGGGCGCATTTTGGAGAGCGCCTCCATGAAGATCGAGGAGGCAGCCCTCACCGGCGAGAGTGTCCCCGTCAGCAAGTTTACGGAGCCCCTCGCCGGGGAACAGGTGTCGCTGGGCGACCGGAAGAACATGGCCTACATGGGCTCGGCGGTGGTATACGGCCGGGGCCGCATGGTGGTCACCGCCACGGGCATGGACACGGAGATGGGCAAGATCGCCGGTGTGCTGGCCCAGACGGAGCAGGAGGAGACGCCCCTGCAGCGTAAGCTGACCCAGCTGGGCAGCACCCTATCCAAGATGGTGCTGGCCATTTGCGTGTTCATCTTTGTATTTGATCTGCTGGTGGCGGGTTCCCTGACGCTGGAGAGCGTGTTGGAGACCTTCATGGTGGCAGTGTCGCTGGCGGTGGCCGCCATTCCGGAGGGTCTTGCCACGGTGGTGACGGTGGTGCTCTCCATCGGTGTCACCAAGATGAGCCAGCACAACGCTGTGATCCGCCGTCTGACGGCGGTGGAGACGCTGGGCTGCACGCAGGTCATCTGCTCCGACAAGACCGGTACCCTCACACAGAATAAAATGACGGTGGTGGAGCACACCGGCCCGGAGGGACTGCTGGGTACCGCTATGACCCTCTGCAACGACGCCGTGGAGAATCCCGACGGCACGGTGCAGGGCGAGCCCACGGAGGCGGCGCTGGTGCGCTTCGGCGTGGACAGCGGGCTGGATAAGAACCGGCTGGAGCAGGATCAGCCCCGTGTGGCGGAGGCTCCCTTTGACTCCTCCCGGAAGATGATGTCCACCATCCACCGCATGGATAACGGTTTCATTCAGTACACCAAGGGCGCACCGGATGAGGTGCTGCGCCGCTGCACCCGATATGAGGAGAGCGGCCGGATGCTGCCCATGACCGAGGAGAAGCGGCAGGAAATTCTGGCGCAGAACAAGGCCATGGCGGATAAGGCTCTGCGTGTGCTGGCGGCGGCCATCCGCCTGTGGGAGGACGGCCTGCCCAAGGACGACAGCCCGGAGTATCTGGAGCAAGATCTGTGCTTCGTGGGTCTGGCGGGCATGATCGACCCGGTGCGTCCGGAGGTGAAGGCCGCCATCCAGCAGTGCCGTACGGCAGGTATCCGGCCGGTGATGATCACCGGCGACCACAAGGATACCGCCGTGGCCATCGCCAAGGAGTTGGGGATATTGGACGATCCCTCGCAGGCCGTTACCGGCAGCGCTCTGGACAGCCTCAGCGACGAGGAGCTGGCCAAAGAGGTGGAGAAGTACAGCGTGTACGCCCGCGTGCAGCCGGAGCATAAGGTCCGCATCGTTAACGCATGGCGCAAGCGGGGGGCCGTGACGGCTATGACCGGCGACGGCGTCAACGACGCCCCGTCTATCAAGTCCGCCGACATCGGCGTGGGCATGGGCATCACCGGCACCGACGTCACCAAGAATGTGGCGGATATGGTGCTGGCCGACGACAACTTTGCCACCATCGTGGGCGCCGTAGGCGAGGGCCGCCGTATCTACGACAATATCCGCAAGGCCATTCAGTTCCTGCTGGCCTCCAATATGAGCGAGGTGCTGGGCGTGTTCGTGGCTACGCTGCTGGGCTTTACCCTGATGAACCCGGTGCATCTGCTGTTCATCAACCTCATCACCGACTGCTTCCCGGCACTGGCGCTGGGTCTGGAGAAGGGGGAGCCGGACGTGATGGAGCGGCCGCCCCGCCCCTCTGATGACGGCATTTTCGCCGGTGGTCTGGGCTGGGATATCGCCTATCAGGGCATCCTCATTACCGTTATCACGTTGGTCTCCTATATCATTGGCCACTGCATAGAGGTGGGGTATTTCGAAATGCCCAAGGGTGTCTCCGACGACGGCATGACCATGGCCTTCCTGACCATGAGTATGTGCGAGATCTTCCACAGCTTCAATATGCGCTCTCAGCGGCGCAGCGTGTTCAGCCTGACCAGTCACAACAAGGTGCTGTGGTTGGCCATGATCGGCAGTCTGCTGCTGACCACCGTGGTGCTGGAGGTGCCCTTCATCGCCAACGCCTTCGGATTTACGCCGGTGAGCTGGACGGAGTACGGTATTGCGCTGGGTCTGGCGGTGCTGGTGATCCCCGTGGTGGAGATCGTAAAAGCCTGCCAGCGGGCCCATGGCCGGAGAAAGAAACAGCTTTAAGCCTGTCGAATCACATCCGCCGGGGCGGCTTTTGCCGCCCCGACGCTCTGTCAGAACCCTATAAAATGCCGGGTCACCGCCCGGCGTTTTTCTTTCTGCGGGAATTTGTGCGGCGGCGGAAAGTGTGGTACAATCATCTATTATGACAAATTCCTCGGAAGGAGGCGTATCTATATGAGCGATGAACGGATGGAGCAAAACCGGCAGCCGGAAAAGACAGATGTGGTGTTCTTTTCCCCGGAGATGCTGCGGTTGGCGGATCAGCACCGGCGGGAGCAGCAGGAGCGGCTGGAGAACTGCCGCCAGGCGGCTCAGAATGGCGATTGCGCCGCAGCGGTGCAGATGGGACTGCATTATTTTTACGGCACCGGCGGCGTGAAGAAGGACCCGGACAAGGCCTTTGCATGGTTCAGCCGCACGGAACCGGATGACCCCACAGCCCTTTACTGGCTGGCGGTGTGCCACGACAACGGCACCGGCGTGGAGCGTGACCCGGTGCGGGCCTTTGAACTGTTTCAGGAGAGTGCCAAGCTGGGCTATCTGCCGGCGGTGTGCGATCTGGGCGTGTGCTACGAAAACGGGCAGGGAACGGAGAAGGATCTGGACCGGGCCATCCAGTGTTATCGCCATGCGGCGGAGGAGGGCTATGCGCAGGGACAGTGCAATCTGGGGGCCATGTACTACTTCGGCGTGGGAGTGGAGAAGGACTATGGGCAGGCGGCCCGGCTCTTCACCCAAGCGGCGGAGCAGCGGCATCCACGGGCGCAGTTCCTGCTGGGTCTGTGCTATGAGTTCGGCAACGGCGTGGAGCAGGATGCCAAAAAGGCGGCGCTTCTGTATCAGGAGGCCGGGAAGGGCGGCAGCGCTGAGGGCCTGTGTGCTCTGGGCGTGCTGCACCACGCCGGAAAGGGTGTGGAGAAGGACGATCGCCGTGCGGCGGAGCTGTTTCGTCAGGCAGCGGAGCTGGGTCTGCCCAGAGCGCAGCTGTTTCTGGGTCACTGCTACGACGACGGCATGGGGGTGGATCAGTCGCCGCCTCAGGCGGTGGAGTGGTTCCGTCAGGCGGCGCAGACGGGCTATCCCGACGCCGTGATGCAGCTGGGGCTGTGCTATCTGTACGGTCACGGGACAGCGACCGACGAGAAGCGGGCGGCGGAGCTCTTTCAGCAGGCCGCCTCGGAGGGGAACATCCGGGCTATGAACGAGTTGGGGCTGTGCTATGAGGCGGGCCGTGGCGTGGAGAAGGACATCCACCGTGCGGCGGAGCTGTACCGTCAGGCGGCGCAGTCCGGTATGGCGGCGGCGCAGTGTAATCTGGGCGTGCTGTACCGGGAGGGACTCGGCGTAGAGCAGGACGACCGCAAGGCGGCGGCCCTGTTCCGGGCATCGGCAGGACAGGGCTTTGCCCGTGGACAGTTCCTGCTGGGGCTGCACTTGGAGGACGGCCGGGGCATCGACCGGAATGAAAAGCAGGCGGCGCAGGAGTACCGCCGTGCGGCGGGACAGAACTATCCCAACGGAATGGCAGCGCTGGCCCGGTGCTATGAGCACGGCGTCGGGCTGGAGCGCAACCCCTATCTGGCGGCGGATCTCTATGACCGGGCGGCCCGCCGGGGCCATGTGGGGGCGGCCTATGCTCTGGGGAATATGCTGCTCTCTGGCGACGCCATCGGGCAGGATCCGGCCCGTGCGCTGGAGCTCTACCAGCAGGCGGCACAGGCCGGACACATGGGCGCTCTGCGGCAGGTGGGCCGGTGCTATCAGAAGGGGAAGGGCTGCCAAAAGGACGAGGCCAAGGCCTTTGACTGCTTCCGGCGCAGCGCCGAGGGCGGAGACGGTCCGGCGGCGGTGTCGCTGGGGTACTGCTATGAAAAGGGCAGCGGCTGCCCGGCGGATGCCGCCCAAGCGGCTCACTGGTACGAGGAGGCGGCCCGCCGGGGCCTGCCGCTGGGGCAGTACGATCTGGGCTGCCTGTATGAGGCAGGACAGGGTGTCCCACGGGACCGGAGGAAGGCACTGGAGCTGTTTCGGCAGGCGGCGCAGGAGGTCCCGGAGGCCCGACAGGCGGTCCGGCGGCTGGAAAAAGCCGGCAGAGCCCAACAGATCGTGGGCTGGTTGCTGGTGGCCTGTGCCATGCTCATGGGAACAGGACTATGGGAGGGCAGCGCCGGTGACCGGATCATCTGGCTGGCGGCAATGGCCCCTCCGGCGGTGGCCGGAGGGTGCTGCCTGCACTATGGCCGCCGTCAGGCACCGCCGCTGGGCAGGACGGGAAGAATCGTCCTGACGGTCTTAGGGGCCGTGCTGGCCTTCTTCTTTGTGGTGGGGATCGTGATGCTGCTGGACCCGGCGGAGGCAGTGGACGGCGCCGGTGTGTGGCTCACCGGCTGCGCCGGCGTCGGTGCGGCGACCATGCTGCTGGGCGGCCTGCGGAAGCCCCGTACATAAAATCGCAGCGGGGGCGTGTACCAAACGGTACACGCCCCCGCTGCATATGAGAAAGAGAGAGACTCGAAGAAAGCTTCGTTATTTCATCGATCAATGACGGCCGAAGAAGTAGTCGTACAGATCGCTGTACCCGTTCCCGTTATAGCCGTTACTGTCGTTATTGTAGCCGTTGCCGCTGCTCTGGCTGCTGTCCGTGGTGTCGTCGGAGGTCTGGGGCTGTGCGTCGAAGGTCAGCTGGGTGGTGATCTCCTGACCGTCCCGCAGAACGGTGAGGGTCACGGTGTCCCCAGCTTTGAAGCCCTTCTTGGCGGCGGACAGATCCTCCATAGAGGTGATCTGAGTATCGTTGAGCTTGGTGATGACGTCGCCCAGCTTCAGGCCCGCCTTATCCCCGGCGCCGCCGTCCTCCACGGAGTAAACGAACACGCCCTCGGTGGCATTGATCTTATACTGCGCCGCCATCTGCTGGGTCATAGTGCCGGCGGTGATGGCCATATAGGCCTTGTCGGTGACGGAGCCGTTCTCCATGATGTCGCTGATGATGGACTGCACGTCATTGATGGGAATGGCAAAGCCCAGACCCTCCACCGAGGTATCGGCGTAGCTGGAGTACTTGGCGGACACGATGCCCACCACCTCGCCGTACAGGTTCATCAGGGGGCCGCCGGAGTTGCCGGGGTTGATGGAGGCGTCCACCTGGATCATATTGAAGGGAGTGCCCTCCACGTTGATGGCACGGTTCACGCAGGAGACGATGCCGGAGCTCATGGAGAAGGTCAGCTCACCCAGCGGGTTACCGATGGCCAGCACGGTGTCGCCCACGTTGACATCGGTGGAGTTGCCCAGAGTCACAGCCGGCAGATCCTTGGCGTCGATCTTCAGCACAGCTACATCGTAATCGCTGTCGCTGCCCACCAGCGTGGCGGGATAGGTGTCGCCGTTATAGAGGGTGACGTTGATGGAGCTGGCGTTGGCTATCACGTGCTGGTTGGTGACGATGTAGCCGTCGGCGGTGTAGATGAAGCCGCTGCCGGAGGAGGCGGACTCGGTCTGCTGGCCGAAGATGTTGGTGGACACGGCGGAGCAGTTGATGGAGACCACACTGTTGACCGTGGAGGCGTACACCTCGGCGGGACTCATCAGCGTCTGTCCGTCTACCTTCTTGACGTTGACGGTAGTGGCGGTGCGGTTGCTCTGCTGCACGGTGGTCTTACCGGTGCGGCTGCTGTTCTGGGCCAGAATGGCGCCGCCGAAGCCGCAGGCTGCACTGATGACGGCACAGCTGAGGAGCAGGGCCACCACACGGCCTGCACCGCGGTGGTGCTTCTTGGGCTGCGCCGGGGTGTTTGTCACCACCGGATCGGCGGCGGGCTCCACGATGGACCCGGCCGCAGACTCTGCGTGAGATCCTGCGTTGGGATCACGATAGCTGAAGTGATACAGGTTGTTCTCGTCATGAAACTCGTTGGACATATGAAAAACCTCCTTTTGGGATATTGCCCATGGCGGGGAACTGTGCTATGATGTTTAGCACCGTTCCGTTTCTTTGTCTATTATCATACCCGGAAAGCTTAATGTAAGCTTTAAGAAACGGATTTTTCTTTGAACATTTTGTAAAGGAGGTGCCGCCGTGCTGAAGCTGGAGGGCCTGAAGCTGGCCCCGGAGGAGAAGGAGGCGGCCCTGCACCGGAAAGCAGCCCGGTTGCTGCGCATCCCGGAGGAGGACGTGCTGTCGGTGCAGGTGCTGCGCCGCTCCATCGACGCACGGGAGGAGCTGCATCTGGTGTACACCGTGGCGGCGGAGGTGCGGCAGGAGAAGCAGGTGCTGCGCCGCTGTCGGGATCGGCGGGTCAGCCGCTTCGTCCCGGAGTGGTATGCTCTGCCGGAGGTGCTGTCTTCGCCGGAGGTGCCGCCGGTGGTGGTGGGCGCCGGGCCGGGTGGCCTGTTTGCGGCGCTGGTGCTGGCCCGATGCGGCCTGCGCCCCATTCTGCTGGAGCGGGGGCGGGACACCACCGCCCGCCAGAGGGACGTGGAGACCTTCTGGCGCACCGGCGTGCTGGATCCGGAGTCCAACGTACAATTCGGAGAGGGGGGAGCCGGAGCCTTCTCCGACGGGAAGCTGAACACCGGCACCAAGGACCTGCGCCACCGGTGGATCTTAGAGGAGCTGGTGCGCTGCGGTGCGCCAGAGAGTATTCTGACGGATGCCAAGCCCCATGTGGGGACGGATATGCTGCACATTGCCCTGCAAAACCTGCGGCAGGAGCTGCTGTCGCTGGGGGCGCAGGTGCGCTTCGGCCACCGGCTGGAAGGACTGGAGAGCCGGGATGGCGTTCTGACGGGGCTGCACGTCCGGACAGGAGAGGGGACGTACCGTCTGCCGGTGCGGGCGGTGGTGCTGGCGCCGGGCCACAGCGCACGGGATACCTTCCAAATGCTGTACGAGGCCGGGGTCCCCATGGAGGCCAAGCCCTTCGCCGTGGGGGTCCGCATCGAGCACCGCCAGCGGGACATGGACGCCGCCCAGTACCGGCAGTATGCGGGGCATCCGTGCCTGCCGGCCTCCACGTATAAATTGTCGTGCCATACAGCGGCGGGCCGGGGCGTGTTCTCCTTCTGCGTTTGCCCCGGCGGACAGGTGGTGGCGGCGGCCTCGGAGCCGGGGCGTGTGGTGACCAACGGCATGAGCCACTACGCCCGCAGCGGCGAAAACATCAACGGCGGGATGCTGGTGGGCGTCACACCGGAGGACTTCGGCACGGATCATCCCCTGGCGGGGGTGGCGTGGCAGCGGCAGCTGGAGGAGGCGGCCTTCCGGCTGGGGGGCGGCGGATTCCTGGCTCCCTGCCAGCGGGTGGAGGACTTTCTGGCCCACCGCCCCTCCACGGGGCCGGGAGCGGTGCTGCCCAGCTATCGCCCCGGCGTCACGTGGTGCGACCTCCATGACTGCCTGCCGCCGTTTCTCACGGGGGCTATGGAGGAGGCGCTGCCTCTGCTGGAGCGGAAGCTCCGGGGCTATGCCCAGCCGGATGCCCTTTTGACGGCGGTGGAGACCCGCTCCTCCTCGCCGGTACGCATCCTGCGGGATGAGAGCGGACAAAGTGCGCTGCGGGGGCTGTACCCCTGCGGCGAAGGAGCAGGCTATGCCGGAGGCATCCTGTCCGCCGCAGCGGACGGTATGCGCTACGCAGAAAAAATCTGGGAGGTATATTCATGATGAGGAAGCTTGCAGTGGTGGCGGATTACCTGAACGACAGCCACCGTGCTCATATCGAGAAGATGGCCGGGGACGCCGGCTTCACTGTGGACTATTTCACCGAGGGCCATCTGCCCCAGGACCGGGCGGGGGAGTATGAGGTGATCTACGGCACCGTCCCTCCCAAGGAGCTGAAGGCTGCCACGGCCCTGCGGTGGTTCTGCTGCGCCTATGCCGGCATGGATCAGTGGAAGGACGATGCCCTGTACCACAGCCCGGAGGTGATGCTCTCCAACTCCTCCGGAGCCTACGGCGTGACCATCAGTGAGCACATGGTCATGGTGACGCTGATGCTGCTGCGGCAGATGCCCACCGTGCAGGAGTGGATGCACCGCCACGATTGGAGCAACGAGAAGCCCCCCATGCGCTCCGTCTGCGGCAGCCGCATCACGGTGCTGGGTACCGGTGACATCGGCACGTCCTTTGCCCGCCGGGTGAAGGCCATGGGGGCCAAGACTGTGGTAGGTGTCTCCCGCAGCGGCCGCCATGTGGACGATGCCTACGACGCCATGTACACCACGGCGCAGCTGGATCAGGTGCTGCCGGAGACGGAAATTCTGGCCATGGCCCTGCCCGGCACGGCGGAGACGGAGGGCATCCTCTCCCGCAGCCGCATCGCCCTGCTGCCCAAGGAGGCGGTGGTGGTGAACGTGGGCCGTGGCACCGCCATCGATCAGGACGCCCTGATGGAGGCCCTGAACGCCGGACGGCTGGCCGGTGCGGCGCTGGATGTGGTGCGCCCGGAGCCTCTGCCTCCGGAGCATCCCCTGTGGAACACCAAAAACCTCCTGTTGACGCCTCATCTCTCCGGCTTCATGTCGCTGGGCATCACACGGGATACGGCGGTGGCCCTCTTCTGCGAGGATTTCGAGAACTACATCGCCGGCCGGCCCCTGAAGCGGCTGGTGGACCGCCGCAAGGGCTATTGATAGCGGGATATAGAAGTATATAGGAACAGGCCCTGCCGCT
>OLSP01003641.1_pt1 | contig 10412 bp, 6 predicted proteins | sample 1672941 | NCBI WGS metagenome assembly OLSP01 (sample SAMEA3136739, study PRJEB25190) | human gut metagenome | reverse complement strand
GGACAGTGAGATCGAAGAGATGATCGCTGCAAGACAGCAGGCCAGAAAGGCAAAGAATTTTGCATTGGCAGATGAGATCCGCCAGAAGCTTCTCGACATGGGAATTATTCTGGAGGATACCAGAGAAGGTGTAAAATGGAAGAGAGCTTAAAAGAAGAGGGCTTAAAAGAAGAGCATTTAAAGGGGCTTCCGGCTCAGAGCGTGCAGTCCGGGACGCTTCGTGAAATGACGGCGCAGGCCCTGGGGCTCAAAGATGTGGACATCAGAACCTATTCCCCGCTGGTGCTGGCTTATATCGGGGATGCCGTATATGAGCTTCTGATCCGCACCCGTGTGATCAGCCGCGGCAGCATGCAGGTCAGCAAGATGCATAAGAAAAGTGCCAGCCTGGTGAAGGCAGAGACCCAGGCCAATCTGATTAAAATCCTGTCGGAGGAGCTGACAGAGGAGGAGCTGGCGCAGGTGGCTCAGGCGATCGTAAGCTATGAGGCGTGGTCGAGGCTCTTGACCAAAGTGCAGGACAATGGGGCGGGCGACGTCTCACCGCTCTATCCCAGTCTGTCTCGCCTTGTGGTGGGTAGTGAGGGACTGCAAGAGATAGCGCAAACGATCTTGCGCAAGCTCGACCCGCACGGACGACTCGTGGACAACGCTTCGCCACGGCTTGCCGAGCTACGCCTAGCCCTTCAGCGTGAAGAGCGTGCTATTGCGAAGTTGATGCGAGGGTTGCTCACGGCAGCGCAGGCGGCTGGCTATGTCGAGGAGGATGCACAGGCGACGATGCGCTCGGGGCGTCCTGTCCTGCCAGTGACCGCTATGCACAAGCGTCAGATACCAGGTATCGTTCACGATGAGAGTGCCACGGGCAAGACATTATACATAGAGCCTCTCGAGGTAGTCGAGGCAAACAACCGTATCCGTGAACTGGAGAGCGAGGAGCATCGTGAGGTGATCGAGATCTTGCGCCAGCTTACGGCACCTATTCGGGAGCGCCGTGAGACGTTGTCCCAGCTTTATCTCTCCATGGGGCGCATCGATGCGGTTTGTGCGATAGCTCGCTTTGCCGATGAGATGCACTGCTCTATCCCTGAGGTGCGCAACAAGCCAACCATTCAGTGGTACCAAGCGGTCAACCCAATACTCCAGCACACCCTTAGCCAAGAAGGCAAAAGCGTCGTGCCACAAGACATCTTACTACGCTATCCCAACGAACGTATTCTCGTCATCTCGGGACCTAATGCTGGCGGTAAGTCGGTCTGTCTCAAGACGGTCGGACTCCTTCAGTATATGCTGCAGAGTGGCATCCCGATTCCCGTACACCCTGACTCGGTGGCGGGCGTCTTCAAGCACCTAGCGATAGAGATCGGTGACAACCAGTCTATGGAGGACGATCTGAGTACCTACTCCTCGCACTTGAAGCATATGCGGGCTATGTCGGCTGCTTGTGGAGCTAATAGTTTGCTTCTGATCGATGAGTTTGGAGCTGGTACGGAACCAGAACTAGGTGGCGCCATTGCGGAGGGACTTTTGGCACTTTTTAATGAGCAGCGGGCGTGGGGCGTCATCACGACGCACTACCGCAACCTCAAGGAGTATGCGACTACGCACAAAGGCATCGTCAATGGTGCTATGCTCTACGATCAGAAGGAGATGAAGCCGCTCTACGAGCTTTCCATTGGTCAGCCGGGTAGCTCCTTTGCCCTAGAGATAGCACGTCAGCAAGGATTACCCCGCCAAGTGCTAGAGTACGCCACCGAGCTGGTCGGCGAGGAGGTGATCCAGAGCGAGCGTTACGTGCAGGACATCGTTCGCGACAAGCAGTACTGGCAGCGCAAGCGCACCGAGATAGAGCGCCGCGAGCAGAAGCTCGAGCGTCTGCTTGCAGACTACGAGGCGCGTCTATCGAAGCTCAAGGAGCAGCGTCAGGATCTCTTGACACAAGCACAGCAGGAGGCGGCCGACCTACTGGATCAGAGCCGTGCTCAGATCGAGCGCACGATCCGTGAGATCAAGGAGAGCCAAGCGGAGCGACAACAGACCAAAGAGGCTCGTCAAGCGCTTAGTGCCTATGGTGAGCAGTTGGCGCAGGCTGAGACCGTAGAGCAGTCGGGCAGTGTGGAGCGTGAGCTGGAGCGGCTCAAGCGTCGCAAAGAGCGTAAGGAACGCAAGCGCAAGCAGGGTGGCGCTTCAGAGCGTGGTGCGCAAAGTCAGTCGCCAGTCAAGCTCTCTGTGCCGAAGCCTCCCAAGGAGGGTGACGAGGTGCGGGTCACGACGATGAATGTGGTGGGCGTCCTCTCTGAGCTTTCGGCCAATAGTGCCACGGTGGTGGTGAATGGTCGTATACGTATCACCTGCAAACCTAATGAGATCGTACGGCTCGGCAGTGAGCGTAAGGAGGAGCAGGCGCAGGCTACTTCGCAGCCTACTCGCACAACCAATGTGGTGGAACATCTGCATGAGCGTCGGCTGGACTTCTCCGACCGACTCGACGTACGTGGTATGCGAGCCGCTGAGGCGATCCAAGCGGTCCAATACTTCCTCGACGATGCGATCAGTCTAGGCTTCAACCGTGTAGAGATACTGCACGGCACGGGGACGGGTGCGCTGCGAGTCTCTATCCGTGAATTGCTCGATCACTACCCTGGGGTGAGCCATTACCATGATGAAGATGTGCGGTTTGGCGGTGCAGGCATTACGATCGTTCATCTGCAGGGGTAGGGGGCTTCTCTATTTAGTGCTCTTGCTCCTCCTACCGCTGGCGGGGTGGGCGCAGAGCGACTCGCTCGTGACGGGCGAACTACCCCTCGAGTGGCTCGTGGAGCGCTTGCCGAGTGACGACCTCGCCGAGCTGGAGGAGGACGACTTGTTAGAGCTATCACAGCAAGAGCCAAAGACAAAGGAGCTGCTAGACCTGAACCGTGCTACCCAGCAGGAGCTGCAGGAGCGCTTCCCCTTTCTCACCAGCTACCAGATCTATCAGCTCAGACGCTACCGTGATGAGCGCGGAGGCGAGCTGCAGTCTGTTTATGACCTCAAGTGGGTCACGGGGTGGGATCGTGAGACGATAGCTCGTGTGGCACCCTATGTGACGGTGCACCCTTTCGCTGGGGAGCCTTACGCAAAGCCCGCTACACCCGTCACGGGCGAAGCTTACGTAGCGATGAGTTACCACAAAGCTCCCGAAGCCGTCTCTGATGCGTGGTACGATCCGCTTAAGCTGCGCTCAGCTATATCGCTCAGGCAGAAGGGGCAGTGGCAAGTCGCAACTCAGTATCAGAGATACCCACAGGAGCTAGCGAAAGATGGCACCTGGCGTTACTTTGCTGTGTATGAACCTCGTCTGGCTTGCCTTGACAAGGTGGTACTTGGACACTTTAAGGTGGGGTGGGGTGCTGGTCTTCTCGCCGCTCGATCCGTCTGGGCGAGTGCTAGTGCGCTGCCACAGCTCGCTCGTCCTAAGTCGATGCTCTCGCCTTCGCTCAGTGCGCTGCGTGAGCGTACCCTGCGGGGCATTGCGAGTGAGGGGCATTGGGGCGCATGGCGTTACTCCGCTTTTTACTCATACAGTCGGCTCGATGGCTCGATCGATGAGCGACAAGGCTTGATCGAGTCTATCAGACCCAATATGCGCTACGACACGCCCGAGCGACGAGTCCAGCGTGCAGCTATCCCGATGCAGACGGTGGGGGCGCAACTTGCTTACACGATGCCACGGGCTCTACTTTCGCTGCAGACGCTCTACGCCGACTGGATGGGGTATGACTTAGCCTTCATGCCTGGTTACAAAGCTCTGGAGAGCGACACCCCGTTGCAGTCGCATTGGCTCACATCGCTTGCCTACCAGTGGCAGAGCCAGTCGCGTCGCCTAGAGCTGCAGGGCGAGCTAGCCACTGAGCGGCTAGAGCATCTAGGTTTCATACAGCACCTGCGCTACCACACCCCTTGGCAGCGAGACCTCGGCGTGACACTATATTATATGTCTCCCCGCTTCACTTCTTATTATGGTCGCAGCGAAAGCCACTACGCCCGTCTAGGCAACGATATGGGACTACGCCTCTACGGCACCGCGCGCCTGCTGAAGCACTCCACCCTGCGTGCTATGCTGGAGCTATACGAAAGCCTCGAGCCGCGCTACCGCAAGCTAGAGCGCAGTCGTGGACTCCTGACACGTCTCTACCTGACCACCCGCTACAACAGTCAGCTCGAGCAACTATGGTACGGACAGCTGGGACGCTCCAATGAAGAGGCTCTACGCTGGCGACTCAGCAGTACGCTACGTTATAGTCTAGAACCCCTCTCCTTGCAGCTTGTCGGCACCATACAGCAGCGTCGCCTAGAGGAGCAAGATGAAGCGCAGTGGGGTAGGTCTCTTACGCTTGTGGCGCGCTATCGTATGGGTGTGCGCCGTCCGCTGAGCATTGCGCTCTCGGGTCATTACTACCATGCCGATCACGTACGGGTCGCAAGCTACGCTTACCTGCCCACCACTCGCTATGCCTTCGGACTATACAGTGCCACGGGTCAAGGCATAGCCACAGCACTGCTCCTGCAGTGGCAGCTAGCACCGCACTGGACACTCTCAGCCTCCGTACGTTACGATCGCAACCTAGACGACGGCGTGCCCCGCTGGCGCGCCGACAGCTACCTCGCCTACCGCTTCTAAGGTTTTGAGGTGTCTGGGGTGATCCTCTCCGAGACCTTTTTTGTACCTTTGTGGCGGATCTATGGTGGTCACTAAGGCGAACCCCTTAATTTGGCTTCCGCAGACTACAGATTGGGAAGGGTAGTGCCCTTCTCGTGAACTATTTGCTCCTACTATATTCATCTATTCCATAGAGTGATATGATCAATCGGTCTATCGTACGCATCCGCGTCTTCCAGCAACTTTACCAGTCTATCTCTAGCGGTCGTCTAGATGTGGCACTTGCGGACCAGTCGCTCACGACCTCCCTACGTCACACCTACTACCTCTATTACTATTTATTAGATCTGATGCGTGCGCTCGCAGCTTGTCAGAGGGAGCTACTGGAGATACGAGAGCGACGCTTCCTCAAGTCGCCGGACGAGGTGACTCCTCGTAGGCTCTCAGATATGACCCTTGTCAAGGAGATCGCTCGCTGTACGGAGATACAGAACCCACTCGATGAGCTGCAGAAGCGCTGGGAGCAGGACGAGCAGTTGCTCCGCTCTCTCTACAATATGGTCGAAGAAGACCCCTCGTATAGTGCGCTGCCTGAAGATGTCTCTACGCTCTCTATGCAGGAGCAGTGTGACTATTGGAGCGATATCCTCAAGCAACTCTTTCGCACTGTGGAGCTCAATGAGCATCTTGCGGCAAGCTCTTTCTACTGGGCCGATGCGACCGCTATCTGCGAGCGTCTAGAGGTCGAGGAGATGCCTACTGTAGAGCAGGTGGAGGCGACGGTAGAGCGTCTTAAGGGGTCGGACGATTATCGTGTTATCCCCTTTACCAATCAGCCCGTAGTGACGATACAGGACTTTGCGCTGAAGACTTTGCGCCGAGGCGCTAAGGATGGCTTAGAGCTACCTGGCGATCTGCTCCCTATGTTTCACAGTGATCGGGATCGCCTCTACGCACATCAGCTCCTCTCGGAGACGCTCTTACATCGTGGGGAGTATGATGCGATGCTGACGCCACGACTAGATAACTGGGAGCAGGATCGTGTGGCGCTGGTCGATATGATCTTGATGGAGATGGCGGTGGCGGAGGCTCTCAACTGTCCTGACATAGCGCTCGTCGTGACGATCAATGAGTACATCGAACTGGCCAAGGTGTACGACAACTCTAAGAGTGCCTCCTTTATCAATGCCGTCCTAGACAGACTCTTTACAGACTTAAAGAGTGAGGGCAAGCTCTTCAAGTAAAGCTTACTCGAACCCAATCCTACGATCGTGCAAGTAAGAGGTATGCGTCTGCGGCCGAAGATCATGTACATCTTTATGGTGAGGTCTTTCTTGCCTCTCTTATTGATGACCTTGCTGATCTGTTGGTTTGTGGTCTTGATGCAGTTCCTCTGGCAGCATGTCGATGACTTGGTCGGCAAGGGAATGGACGTAGGCGTGTTGCTGGAGGTGATCTTCTATGCGGGACTCTACGTACTGCCTACGGCTGTACCTCTAGGCGTCTTGCTAGCATCGCTGATGACCTTCGGAAACCTCGGCGAGCGACTGGAGCTGCTGGCCATGAAGTCGGCTGGAGTGCCTCTGAGCAAGATTATGAAGCCACTGGTGATCCTTGTGACCTGTATCGCTCTAGGACTCTTCGTCTATCTAGATAGGGGGGTGCAGAAGGCTAGTGTGCGAGTTTATCAGATACTCTTCTCTGCACGCTATGCGCGTCCTGAGCTGGAGATACCGAAGGGGATCTTCTTTAATGGGATCGATGGTTATAGTATCTATGTCGGGGACAAAGATGCTACGACAAGTACCCTATATAATGTAATGATCTATGACCTCTCCGAGCAGCGCACGCCTCGCATCATACTGGCCGACACGGGACGCTTGCTGATGGACGAGAGCAAGCTCTATCTCATTATGTCGCTCAGGAGTGGAGAGAGCTTTGAGCAGCTCAGCAGTCAGACGACCTTGATTCCAGGCAGTCAAGCTTCGGATGAGCGTCCTGCCTCCTACATTAAGGAGCACTTTACGGAGAAGGTGATCTTTATCCCCTTTGATGCCAACTTTGAGATGATGGGTGATGACTACCTCAAGTCTCAGTTCGTCGGTAAGAACCTCCGAGAACTTATAGTCTACAGCGACAGTACGCGCATGGCAGCAGACAGCGTGGGGCGTCAGGTGGGGAGCAACGTCCTCTTTGAGATACATACCAAGCTTCCGCCTCCTGTCTCTCCAGAGGTTGGCTCGACAATGCCAGACGCTAATCTACAGGCTGCTACTTGGTTAAAGCAAGATCAACTCTCACATCGTCCCTTTGCGACAGTTACGGCTCGTCGGTTGAGCCATAATGAGCTGCTAGGGGCAACGTCTAGTCACGCCTCGCCACCACCCTATACGATAGACACACTGATGGATAGAGCGACTGATCAGGATAAGTTGCTAGGCTACAAGCAGGCCATAGAGTGGCTTGGGAGTCTCTCCTCGTCTGTGCAGATTGCCGACACTTACTATGACGATGCCGCTTCGGACTACCGCGTCAATGCGCAGGAGATGCATCGTAAGTTTACCTTCCCGGTGGCCTGTCTGCTCTTCTTCTTCGTTGGTGCTCCGCTGGGAGCTATCGTGCGTAAGGGTGGAGTGGGTACGCCAATGGTCTTGGCGGTGCTTATCTTCATTATCTACTACGTCATCGACACCTTTGGTCTCAAGATGATCAATAGCGGACAGATCCCCGTCTGGGCTGGTATGTGGCTGTCGAGTGCCGTGATCCTTCCGCTGGGAGCTTTCCTCACCTACAAGGCCTCGCGAGACTCAGCCACGCTCAATGCGGATGCCTACGTGGTCTTCTTCCGTCGCATCGTCCATCCAAGCTACTCAAGACAAATGGAGTACAAGGAGATTATCATGCAGCCCGCCACCTCTGAAGAGGCGCTACGAGAGATAGGGCAGCTACAAAGTCAGATGGACGCACTGCTCGGTATGACCTATGCTCATAGTAGAGGACTAAGGCTGGATCGCCTGCCTGACTTTGCCAAGGCGTATCAGCAGCTCTACCAGCAGCTAGAGGAGACTGTCGAGACGCTACACAACTATCCCGACAAGTATGTCTTTGCACAGCTTCTGAGCCTACCTATGCTGGGCAAGACCTTTGCAAATCCTCTTTGGCAAAATAGGTTATGTGTCTGGATTTGCATACCTTTGTTACCAGTCTCCTTGCTCTTGATGCTATACTTAGGCATCGCTCTACGGCGCAACAAGAGACAGCTGCATCAGATGCCACCCATATTGAACCATATTGTCAAGCAGATCGAGTCACAGACAGCGTGATCTGCTCCTTATATATAGTATTCCTAGAATATGAACCAAGACTTCAAACTAAACTCCATCGAGGAGGCTATCGAAGATTTCAAAGCGGGTAAGTTTGTCATCGTTGTCGATGACGAAGATCGTGAGAACGAAGGAGACTTCATCACGGCTGCCGAACTGATAACCCCCGAAAAGGTCAACTTTATGATGCGCTACGGGCGTGGTGTGCTCTGTACACCTATCTCCGAGGAGCGTGCAGCCCAGCTCGAACTCAATATGCAGGTGCATGAGAATACATCGCTACACGAGACCCCCTTTACCGTGACAGTCGACCTCATCGGTCACGGCTGTACGACTGGAGTCTCGATGTATGATCGTGCTATGACGATCAAGGCGCTAGCAGATCCCAACACCAAGCCGACAGACCTAGCTCGTCCAGGCCACGTCAACCCGCTGCGGGCGCGCAATCGTGGTGTGTTGCGTCGTGCGGGTCACACGGAGGCGGCTATTGATCTAGCGCGTCTCGCTGGTCTTCAGCCTGTCGGTGCGCTCATTGAGATCATCAATGAGGATGGCACGATGGCGCGTCTTCCGCAGCTTGTAGAGATCGCTAAGCAGTGGGATATGAAGATCATCTCCATCGAGGATCTCATCGCTTACCGCCTCAAGACCGACTGCATCGTCGAGGAGGGCGTGAGAGCCAAGCTTCCGACCGAGTGGGGTATGTTTGACATCATACCATTTCGCCAGAAGAGCAATGGTCTAGAGCACATTGCCCTCATCAAGGGTGACATCTCAGCCAATAAGCCTACGCTCGTTCGTATGCACAGCAGTTGCGCTACGGGAGACATCTTCGGTAGTCTGCGCTGCGAGTGCGGAGAGCAGCTGCACAAGGCTATGGAGATTATTGAGCAGGAGGGCGCAGGCGTCATCGTCTACCTCAACCAAGAGGGGCGTGGCATCGGGCTGATGGACAAGATCAAGGCATACAAGCTCCAAGACGAGGGACTCGACACGGTCGATGCTAACCTGCATCTCGGGCATAAGGTGGATGAGCGTGACTACGGTGTCGGTGCTCAGATACTCCGTGCTATTGGCGTGACCGAGATGCGCCTGATGACCAACAATCCAGTCAAGCGCGTCGGTCTCGAGGCTTACGGACTGAAGGTCGTGGAGACTGTGCCTCTAGAGATCAAACCCAATCAGTACAATGCCCACTACCTGCATACCAAAAAAGTGCGTATGGGGCATGATCTGCACAACGTCAAGTAAACAACGTATAATCAAACCACAATAAAACTATGAAGAAACTCATCCTATCCACCCTGCTACTACTCGGTGTGATGACCTCAGTCTTCGCACAGGAGAAGTATGATCTGCGTCTGAACCTCAAGAAGGGACAGACCTTCACCTATCAGCTGACGCTCAACAATCCTATGACCATCTCTGTGATGGGGCAACAGATGGAGCTCAAGCAGAACCAGACCATCACCTATACCTATAAGGTATTGGATGTCAAGGATGGCAACTACCTGATGGAGTACAATATCGATCGTGTTCAAGTATCCTCTAGCTCTATGGGTGAGGAGATGAATGTGGATACTGACTCAGAAGCTAAAGACGAAATAACGAATCAGATGCGTAAGATGGTCAATACGAAGATCACTCAGTGGGTGGACGCTAAGTTTAAGCCTCTAGGTGAGCCTGAGGGAGAACTTGTGGATGACCTAGTCAAGAAGGGTATCCTCTCTATGTCGATGTTTCCTTCATTCTTCCCCGCAGAGCCGATAGCACCGGGTGAGTCCTTTACGGTCAATAGTCCTCTCTTCTCAGGGGAGAATGCTGATACGCAGTATGAGGGTGTCGTCACACTGGTAGCTGTATCTGATACAGACTATACGCTTCGTGCCAATGGCAAGACGACGACAACTGTAGAGGGCTTGGTCGTAGAGGGCAATGGCATAAACAACATCGTCCTCGACCGCAAGACGGGCATGGTCAAGAACACATTCGGCACGATGGCTCTCAAGGGTAGTGGCAACGTACAGGGTGCCCAGGCAGATGTTGCCTCAAACGCGATCTCCTCGATCCGCCTACTCTAGCGTTGCGCCCACGCTGCGGGCATCAACGCCCCTTCGTGTGTACATAATATAATAAGGAAGGCATCTGCTCCTCATCTAGGGCAGGTGCCTTCTCTCATTATCGTTGCTGTCTGATCGTATAGTCAGACAGCCTAGAGTCGCTTAGCCCTAGTCCCATAGTTTGTAGATAGACGATGCAAAGGTAACATAGCGGTCTACTAGGCTCAGCACTTGACTGTACGCAATGTCGCTCTGTCGCCTGCAAATGTCTCAACACGCCACCATGCTACCTAACGAACGTAGGGACGCACGATCTGTGCGTCCGTCCCCGTCAAAGGTTACAGCGTCAAGTGTTGCATCAAATATTGCAGCGTTGTGATTTTAACG
>OLSP01003640.1_pt1 | contig 10422 bp, 9 predicted proteins | sample 1672941 | NCBI WGS metagenome assembly OLSP01 (sample SAMEA3136739, study PRJEB25190) | human gut metagenome | reverse complement strand
ATTTAAACAAATTATTAATCAGAATTCTGTTGCATTTGCAAGTTGAATTCAGCAAAAATATCATGCGTTGCGATAGTAAAGGACATTACAGTATTCGTGCCATCGCCAAAAATCGAAGTCATTGTTCCACTAAGATGAGCTGTATAACCAGGCTGAACCTCGTAAACATCCGCCAAACGAATACCCGCAGAAATAAAATAGACCTTTCGCGCACTATTTTCTCCTCCACAATAAAAATAGGCTCCATATTCAGTAAATGACGGAGTATAAAAACTCTTTGCCTTCATCTCTCCTACATGTCCAATAATATTTGGTGTAAAATCATCATCCGTCAGACTATACATTATTATAGGCTCCTTTAGAAATGCTCCATATACATCTGGCGGCGATATCTTATAACCTGCAGGACATGGGTCATAAATAGTCTTCATTGTCTCTATATCAACCATTTTATATCTCGAATAAGGATTATTTCCCCATAGATATTGATTACCAAACATCTCCTTATAATATAGCCAATCGCTGTTAGCTCTAATAAACACATTAGGGTGTTTTATTGCATATTCAATTGTCCCTGTACTTTCATTTGACATTTCCTCTTTCAATTCCTGCTCCGTTCCACGGACGTTATACATTGGAGCATTTTGGGGTTCGAGATTGTCTAGAGATGTATATGTATAAAACGAAGCCATACCAATAAAAGGGTCTTTACGTCCCCACTGATATCCTAAGCCACAAGTTGTCAGTTTATCGGGAATATTAGTTGTCGCTCCCAAATCCCTGTCCATAATTTTATAATTCTTCCCGCTATACTTTTCTCCATTGGTCGGTAACCCCAATTCAATAATATCAGGTTTCTCCGTACACCAGATATGCCAACTCCAAAGCACATTTGCATCATCCGCATTCGGGTCTGATTTGTCATAAACTGCAATAATCCCATTTCCTGCACCGTTACTCAAAAATGCAACCCGATTAGTAGTGGTATTAAATGACACTTGCGAAATAAGATTTTCTTGGTCCTGCCAAATAAGTTTTGCAGACTTAGGAGATATCACTACATTTTTAGAAACAGATATATCTTCCCCCATTCCATTTTTAAAATGATATCTTTCTATCTCCTCTGTAAAGACGCCATTCCTCCCGTCTGGATTTCCTCTCGTTTCCGCCACTATACCATCCACCCCATTTCCTATCACCCTAGCGTCAAACGAATAAACGCCATAAGTCACCGGAGTGATAAAGCAGTTTGCCGGACCGTCTTCATCCACAGGAATCGCTTCTGTGTGAGGTATGATACTGAAAGGGATATATTTCACTATGTTGCCTATTGTTATTTCCAAGAATCCCTCTTTCGGCATAACGGTAGCTCCGTCAACCACAGTAGCATATATCCAATATTTATTATCCAATGGTAGTTCACATTCGTTTCCGGTAATATTTAGTCCCATACTTGGCACTGAAGGTATAGCGTCCATGACAATTCCATTATCTATTGGAATCAGATGTTCATTATCCGTGCTATAAAATGTTTGAATGAAAAAACGGGACACTAACTCTTTATCCTTTCCCAATAAACGTACTTTACGGGTTGTCACATTATCCAAATTGACATTTCCTGCATCATCTGCCTGCAACTCTATCTTCAACATTATCACCGGGTCTGTTATTGAGCCTTGCAACAACTTTATTTCTTTCCTATCCGTATTAACCAGGTATTGCCCGTTTGAGTTGAACCCTTGCGTCCATTTGTCAGAAACTGTTATTGTATATTCAATATTACTTCCCGGGTTCTGGATTGCTTCCTGTGCGGAAGTATATCCTTTACTTTTCAACTTCGTAATATTGAAACGATAAGCGTGGTTTCGCACTATATCCAGATACTTTCCTGTCTCTTTATCCCAAAAGTCGAGACGATAATACTCCTTATTCGAACCATCCGGATTCTGAACAGTAAGAAGCAACATGGAACGGTCTTGGGAAAACTTTTTTTCATCCACCACATCCCCTAAAGCATAAACAGAATGCTTGTACTCTAAAGGGTAATAGGTAGTCACCAATCCAATCGACTCGTCGACAGGTGTTGTCGCAGAAAGTAAATCATACTTTCCGGAAGTAGCGACGCCATTGATAGCTCCTTGATAAATGCCACGATATTCGCTGTCTAATACAAAATCCGAATAATTCAAATTTTTCCATTCCCAATAAACCTGTTTACCGGTAAACAAATCCGCTGCTGCATCAACCGTTATTTTTGCAAGACAACGGGTTAATAGACACACGTTAGAGGTAGCCTTTTCATTCCATTCCATCCACCCGTACATAGGAATTGACTGTCCTTCATCTTTCAAATTAGAGAAACCTCTTATCAAGCCTTGACTCGAATAATTTCTTAACTGTTCCTCACTAACCGTTTCATCTACAAGGAAATCACCTGTTCCTGATACGGAAGAACGATTGGTCAGGTTACAAACTACATAAATTCGTTCTTTGTCAGCGGGAATGTATTCTTCCAATGTCACGGTCGGCGACGCTGTTCCATTTCCAAACAAAAAAGATAAATCAGTCGTGCCCTCCTGATAATATACAGGAGATGAGGTGTGAGAATCATTGTATACGAACACTTGTATACCGCTAATCTTACATTCCGACTCATTTGCCACACTACGTACCTGCACTAGTTCCGCATCAGGGATAGATAATCTGATGACATTTTTCTGAAAGGAGTCTATGATTCCAGTTTCATTATTATCACTGCAACTAACTAACATCAGAATACTATATGCACACAAAACAGACAAGTATCTCTTACAGAAGAGAGATAAAATTTGTTGTATTATTATTCCTGCAATATTCATACTTAAACTTTTTTATCGAATTATTCCTTTACGCAACGTATCGAAGCTGTATTGGCCATAGATATATTATTAGGTAACATATAAGAGCCATTGCAAGTAAAAGTAAACATATACCCCCACCGCGTTTTATTATTACTCCAATGTGGAGCTGAAGTCCAATATTCACCAAAACTATATAAATCACCAGCCTGCCATTTAGGATAATAGGTTTCCGGCAAATAAATTAATTTAGTATCATCAACGCCTGCATTATCACAATAAAAAGTAGTACCATACTTGTCACGGCTTTTTATATAAAAACCTTTCTCAATTTCACTATCTGTAGCCCAACAAACATATGTTTTTTCATTTCCTTTACATAAGACTAGAAGAACATCAGCCGGGGGCACCTTATAACCTACCGGACAAGGGTCATATATTGTTTTAATTGTTGAACTTGGATAATAATAATTATCTGTTTCAGTATTTCCCCACAGATACTTCATATCCGAAGTCTCACACCATGAGATTCCCATGCCTCCTCTCAAACGAAGAATATTGGGAGTATTTATTGATTTAGCAACTGTTACCGATTCATCGTTAGTAGATTCGACTTCAGAAGCACTACTCCTTACATCATATAATATAGTCTTCACTCCATCATAAGTCAATGAACCCGAAAACGGGTCTTTACGTCCAAACTGATAACGCAATCCTTGAGTTGTGCCCAAGGCTGGTGTAGAAGTAGTTGCTCCTAAATTACGGTCCATCACTTTATATTCATTGCCTGTATACCTTGAAGCAGTATATTCTATTATTTGTGGCACAGGCGTACACCAAAGGTGCCAACTCCACAACACTTTCGCATCCTCCGCATTAGGATTAGCCTTATCATAAACAGCTATCAATGCATTTCCCCGGCTTCGTCCCATTTTCACTTGAACCTTACCATCAGACAAACCAACTTGTTCCACCAGTTCATCCGTATCTTGCCAAAGCAATTTGGCCGATAAAGGATGAATATTGGCACCACCGGCTTTTGTCAAGATATTGCCACTTGCGTCTTCAAACTTCCCTTCGTCAATAATACCGTCCACTCCGTTTCCCATTATGGTAGCTGTGAAAGAATAAGAAGCCGCACCTCTATCTGCTATATAACTATTGGCAGTCCCTTCCGTGTCTAACGGAGTAAAAGTATCCAATGAACTGACAGGAATATATTCCACATGCACATTGTCGGAAGAAATTTCTATAAAACCACCTTCATAATTGGCGGGAACACTGCCGGTGGTACAATAGAAATTCATTACTTGTGCGGCAGTGAGGTCATAAATGCCACTGTTATCCGCCAGTTTATCCGTTTCCGTTATTCCATTGCAATATAACTGTAAATCTGTTGTTGATATTAAATCTGTCTTATTAGGCTTCAAAGCTCTGATTTGTAAGCGTCCCGGAGCATGACAGTCCACTTTCAGCAGTTTCACCGGGTCGACAATATCTTTAATCAAAGTTATTTTTGTCCTGTCTATATCAAAGTCAACGCCTCCTACAATATCACCCGTAACCCCTACATCTTCCCAATCAAGCATATCCGTGAATACTTTCACTTCATCAAGACTTAGCACTTGTACGTCCACCGAATAAATATGGTTACGTTTCATCCGATAAGAATCTTCCGCTTTTACAGGTATCGTGCGTTCTATCACCCGACTAGCTATTCCGTCCGTCACAGGAATAGTCAGTTTCAATGATGTCACGTTAATAGCCGGGTCATACTCCTCTTCCTGTTCCAGATAATTTTCATAAACGAATAATGGATAAAAAGTAATAGCTTCACCGTTAATCTCCACTTGTTCATGAGCAAGTATATCATATAAGCTCACTTCCGGATAATCCGGATAATTTAATGAAGATGCCGGCAGATTTTCAACAACAGCCTCATTGGCATGAGAAGAGAACGGAGCATACTTACGAATCCTATCTGCAGCATGAATCACCTGTATTTTTACATCTCCTATCATCAATTCCTGCGGAACAGTAAATGAGGTTGTCCGAACAGTAGTCCGTAGTTTGGCGACTCCCCGTAACAAATGCATTCCGAAACCCAGGCCTATGTCAAGAAAGTGTTAGGGCTTGTCGAGATTCACGATAGTACATCCAGTACTTCCACAGAAACAAAAACAGATCAGGAGTCCCTGGAGAAGTCATATCAGGTGTTAAAGGAGGCTGTCGCACAAAATGTGGACAGCTTTTTTTCGTGGACTGTAACAGCTGAACGGGACGGCCAAATGGAACAGAAAGTCTACTGTCTGGAAGTGAATGGAAGCCGGGCAGAGACAGATGAACAGACTTATCGGCAGGTTCTGGAGCAGGGAGGCAATGCCTGGGAAGAAAAGCGGACGGTAACGACAAAGGTTGTAGAATACACTCTGGCATTGATCTTGAACACACAGCTGCCAGGCAGCAGCGGCTATCAATATAAATATGTGACAAATGAAAGCACATTCAATTTTGTATTAAAGCTGTTGGAATATCTGCAAAGCGGTGTAGAAGCTGTCAAAAATGCCCTTTTCAATGTCTTTCACTGGACGGACTTTCTGACTGGCGGAACCAGTGGTGGTGATACCTATATCGGCAATATTGACGCGACCGGGGATATTATCATCTATGATACGGTGGGAAAAGGTGTCAAAAAGGTTGTTTATTATAACCAGGGAGAAGATCCCTGGGCAACTATGTCTTATGGTCCTAGTACAATAAAAGCATCTGGCTGTGGTCCGACTTCTCTTGCTATCGTAATATCAACATTTACAGGACAAACCGTAACACCGGAAATGACCTGTGCATACTCCATTGCTAATGGTGAGTATGTATATGGCTTAGGAACCGCTCATTCCTTCCCTATGAATGCCGCTCACCACTGGGGACTTAACTGTGAAAGAGTGGGAAAAGACCGAATGGGAGATGTTGTAAATACCTTGAAAGACGGAAAAATAGTGGTGGAAATTTGTGAGGCCTACACGATCACGGGCAGTGGAAGCGGGCATTTTATTGTTCTGACTGGTGTTACCAAAGATGGCTATATCACCATTGCCGATTGTGCCAGCAGGGAACGTACTGGAAAAGTGTACAGTGTGGAAACGATTGCTTCTTACGGCCGTGACCTGGCAGATGGAGCCTTTTGGATCATTTGGAAATGAGAGGGTTGAGTATGGACGGACACTTGAAATATGGATTGCTTATGGGACTATATTCTTCTGCATTACTGGCAATGCCAATTACGGTACTTGCAAACACTGACACGCAGAATGCTACAGATCTTCCACAGATTGTATCCTGGGATGACGGACATGGATATCTGGAAAGTGGAGAAATGCTTCGGAATGGCTGGGGCTATGATACCGTCAATCCAGCTGGAAAATATGTGCTCTTTGATGAAGAGGGCGCTATCCTTAGACGCTCGGAATCCATGGAAGCAGAGTTGGAGGATAATTATACAGGTACCGAACAGGTTCCGGCAGTCATTGCATTTCGGGCACGGGTTTTTGACGGATTTGCAGGTACGATAGAGGTTGTTTTAGAAGAACAAAATGGAGTAACCCAAACTGTATTCCTAAATGCGGACAACTTCTATGAGTGGAATCTGTCCACTGGAAGTGGAACTTATCGGATTCTGTCTGTAAGTGCAACAGAAGGAGATCTGTCTTTTGTAACAGAGTTTTCGAATATGTATCAGAATCTTCCAGAAGAAGGTCTCCTGGTGCAAAAGATTACAGTAACAGAAGTCGTTTTAGATAATATCCATGCAGCAGGGGAAGAATCTCAGGTTGCAGAGAAAAATGAAAATCCTATTGATGAAATGAATGTGCTTCAGGAGAAAGGACAGGAAGAGGAGACAGAGGGAATTTTAGAAAATCAAGCACAGGAGGTGAATATCGTGGATGCAGTAAAACAGAAGAATCCATTTATACTGCTCGGTATAGGGGTGGTTCTAATTGCCGCAATCGGTGGCCTGATATGGTCTAAAAAGAGATAACAGGAAAGGAGTTTCACAAAAATGGCACAAAATGACCATTCAGAGGTATATATCATTCCACCTAATTTTGTAAAAGAAGCTATATGCTGTGAAAGGGGGATAAGAAATCGCCCATAGAAAGGAGAGTTTTTCAATGAAAGCAAAGAAAACGGACAACGGCAAGATAACCGCACTATACGAGCGTCTTTCCCGCGACGACGACCTCACAGGCGACAGTAACAGTATAATCAATCAAAAGAAGCTGCTTGAAGATTATGCAAAGGAGCATGGATTTACGAATTGTGTCCACTTTACTGATGACGGCTGGTCTGGCGCAAACTTTGACCGCCCTAATTGGAAACGCATGATTGCAGCCATAGAAGCCGGAGAGGTTTCCCATGTGCTGGTAAAGGATTTAAGTCGTGTCGGCAGAGATTATCTGCAAGTGGGATTTTACACAGAAGTCATGTTCAAGGAGCGGGGCGTCCGTTTTATTGCCATAGCAAACGGAGTTGACAGCGACAAGAGCGAAAGCAGCGAGTTTGCCCCGTTTTTGAATATTATGAACGAATGGTATGTGCGTGATAGCAGCCGAAAAATAACAAGCGTTCTCCACGCAAGAGGAATGTCCGGCAAGCATACAAACAGCCATTGTATTTATGGCTATAAGAAAGACCCTAATGACAAAGACCACTGGATTATCGACGAGGAAGCCGCCGAGGTAGTACGCCGGATTTACCGCATGGCGTTGGAGAGCAAAGGCCCGTATGAAATTGCCCGTATCCTTGCTTTGGAAAAGGTTGAAAGACCGTCCTATTATCTTGCACAGCGCGGCGTGGGGAAACATCAGTCTAATTTTAACCCCGCTGAACGGTACACATGGCGTGGCGGCACAGTTGCCGATATTCTATCCAAGCCGGAGTATATGGGGCATACAGTAAACTTCCGCACCTATAAAGAAAGCTACAAAGACAAACGCTCCAGAATGACACCCAAAGAGGATTTAGTCATTTTTGAAAATACGCAGGAAGCTATTATTGACAAGGAAACATGGGAGCGCGTCCAGAGCTTGCGGAAAACGATACGCCGGACGGACACCATAGGCGCGGCAAATCCTTTAACGGGCTTGATGTTTTGCGCGGATTGCGGGGCTAAGATGTATAACCACAGGGGCGGGGCTGGACTGGCGCGGGACTGGGCGGGGCGACCCAACGGCAGGAAGCGTCCAGAACGCGACGAGTACAACTGTTCCCGTTATGATTTAGGCAACCAGCACTATAATAGATACTGCACGACGCACCTTATCCGCACAGCCGTTGTAAATGAGCTTCTGCTTGAAGCTATCAAGGAAGTATGCGACTACGCGCTGAACAATGAAGCGGCATTTATGGAGCAGGTCTGCTCTGCTTCCAGCGAGCGGCAGGTGAAAGCGGCAAAGGCAATCCGGCAGAGAAAACAGCGCAGCGAGAAACGAGCCGACGAATTGAGCCGCTTAATCCGCAAGCTCTATGAGGACAATGTAAACGGCAGACTTTCTGATAAGCTCTTTGAACAAATGCTGCATGATTTTGAAGCGGAGTTAGAGAGTTTAACCGAGAGCGTTACCCAAGACGAGCAGGAGCTTGACCGTATAAGCCGGGAAACCGTCAACGCTGAAAAATTCCTTGCCCTTGTCAAAAAATATACGGATTTTTCCGAGCTTACCCCCGCCATGATAAATGAATTTGTTGAAAAAATCCTTGTCCACCAAGCCGAGGGAAAAGGGGCGAGCCGCACACAGGAGGTTGAGATTTTCTTTAACTTTGTCGGCAAGGTAGAAATCCCCCATGAGGAAATCGTACTGACAGAGGAAGAAAAAGCGGCATTGGCAGAGCAGGAACGGCGCAGAGCAAAAAAAGCCGAATACAACCGCCGCTATATGGAGAAAAAACGCAGAGAATGGAGAGAACAGCGGGAACGGGAGCAGGAGCAAAAGCCCCATAAACTTCCCCCTGTCGCAGACGAGAAAGGAGAAAAGAGCGCATGAGAAGATTGATTGACAACGGTACTACTTCACCCGCCAGACCGCCCTATATCGGGCATTATGGACACTTGCGGAAAGCCTATCTTGAGGGCTACCGCCCCGATCTCTACAACGCCCTTGTCGCAAGCGAAACCCTCTATGAGCATTGCGCCGAGATTGAAGCCGCCGTCCGTCGCCGCCTTGACCTCATTATCCCGCAGCTTGCCGAGGGTGCGGGCGCAACCGAGGAACTGAAAGCCGCAGACCCCATGCAATGGGTGGGGCTGATGAACACCTGCAAGGCGCAAGCGGAGGAAATCGTCAAGTTTGAGCTTATCTATGTATGAGCGTCAAGAGCCGGAAAAATCCCATATTTCACGATAGAAACGCTCTGGACGAGGAATGTATCGCCGGAGCGTTTTCTATTTGAAAATCCTCATTTTCCCCAAGTCAAGAGCCGGGAAAAACACCCGAAAAATGCCCCTACTGCGTAACAGGGGCGCAGAAAGGAGAGTTTATGAGAACAGGGCTTACGAAGCAGGAAAAGACCACCGATATTTGGTTTGACGAGAAAGACCCGCTAATCCATATCCGCACCCACAACACCGACTTGAAGAAACGGCTTGCCGCCTACGCCAGACAGCACCCCGACCAGTGCCGCCAGACCGACGCAGACCCCGAAACGGGCTGCATGGAGTTTGAGATTGCAAAGGGACGCTTCTCTTTCCGTCTGACCGCACCATACAGCGAGGAACGCAGACAGGCGGCAAGCGACTATGCAAAGAAGCATGGTATTTCAGCCGGGAAAAGCAAGCCATGACACAAAGATACAGTAAAATTATTAGGTAAGGACGGTTGATGTCTATGTAAAACGAACAGGAGGATAAAAATTGACTGGAAGCATTTACGGCTATGTGCGTGTCAGCACAAGAGAACAAAACGAGGACAGGCAGCTTATCGCCTTACGCGAGGTAGGCGTTTCAGATAAGAATATCTTTATGGATAAGCAATCCGGCAAAGATTTTGAGCGTCCACAGTACAAAAAGCTGCTTAGAAAAATGAAAAAAGACGACCTGCTCTATATCAAGAGCATAGATCGTCTGGGACGCAACTATGAAGAAATCTTACAGCAATGGCGTATCATCACAAAGGACAAGGGCGTTGACATTGTGGTTTTGGATATGCCCCTGCTTGATACGCGCCGGGGAAAAGACCTTATGGGAACATTTCTCTCGGATATTGTGCTTCAAGTGCTGTCCTTTGTGGCAGAAAACGAGCGCACCAATATCAGACAGCGGCAAACAGAGGGTATCGCGGCAGCAAAGGCGCGGGGTGTGCGCTTTGGGCGACCACCACGCCCCTTGCCGGATAACTTTCATGCTGTTTATCAGAGGTGGCGTGCCGGGAAAATTACCGGCACAGCAGCCGCAAAAGAGTGTGGTATGCCCCTTGCGACCTTTCGCTACCGGGCAGAAATCTACGAAAAAGCCAAATTATTGTAAATAGGCGGTTTTACAGAAAGGTGTACTTTCCTGTAAACCGCCTATTGCTTATAGGTATTTAATATT
>OLSP01003639.1_pt1 | contig 10424 bp, 6 predicted proteins | sample 1672941 | NCBI WGS metagenome assembly OLSP01 (sample SAMEA3136739, study PRJEB25190) | human gut metagenome | reverse complement strand
TTTCACCCACCTATGAGCAAGCTCATGTGGGCTTAGACCTTTTGCCCCTGGCATCTTATACTTTCTGGTAGGCAATTCTTTCACTTCCATTTTCAAGATAGACAACTCCACAATATTTAAATCCATTCTTGTCAAGCAGATGCTGCATGACGATATTATCACGATGCGTGTCAATCTTCAGATTTCCACATTTGTTAAAAGCCCAGTTCAGGCAGAAGGAAGCAGCACCGCGGATCGTGCCGTCGGAAGTGATCCGGTGTACGACTCCGTACGGAGCCTCATTGAGCCATTGCCCTTCATAGATCCGGACATAAGTATCATCAATTCCTTCTTTATAATAAAAAGTAGCAATGATCTTATCATGCTCCACACAGACATAGCTGTTCCCGGAGGAAATATCGTCCATCAGGATCTGTGGTGCAGGATAGGTGTTCCCCCATTGCAGAGGGTTTCCGTGACTTGCCATAAATATACGTGCATTCTCATACATACGAATGAGAATATTCAGTTCTTCAGGTTTGGTTTTTCTAATTTCCATAATCGTCCTCTCATTTGATTGATATGAACCTAATTATAGCAAAGCAGGGCTGATTGCTCAATTTACAAATGTACTGAAATGCAGTAAAAAAGACAGAAAATCTTCGAGGAAAGTACCTATAAAACTGGAAGAAAACGCCCATTTTTGTACAAAATCAAATACAAGAGCCTTCATGAAAAGTATTCTCAGAATAACGCTTGTCTTTTATTTAACGTGGTGTTATACTATGCCCGTAAAACAAATACAAAACTATTATTGGAGAGAAAAAAGGAGGATTTTTTCGATGGCTAATTTTGAACAGTGGGCTGGCTTCGAAGGAAGAAACTGGAAAAGTTCTGTAGATGTACGTGATTTCATCCAGGAGAACTATACACCATATGAAGGTGATGAGTCATTCCTTGAAGGACCTACAGAAGCAACAGACAAGTTATGGGGCAAATTACAGGAACTTCAGAAAGAAGAAAGAGCTAAAGGCGGAGTTCTTGACATGGAGACAGAAGTTGTTTCCGGTCTTACGGCTTATGGTCCTGGATATATAGATGAGAGCATGAAAGATCTGGAGCAGGTCGTTGGTCTTCAGACAGATAAACCGCTGAAGAGAGCATTCATGCCTTATGGTGGAATCAAGATGGCTGAGCAGGCTTGTACAACATACGGATATCAGCCAAGCGAGAAGCTGCATGAGATCTTTACAAAATATCATAAGACTCATAACCAGGGAGTATTCGACATCTACACACCAGAGATGAAGAAAGCCCGCCACAACAAGATCATTACAGGACTTCCGGATACATACGGACGTGGACGTATCGTAGGTGACTACCGTCGTGTTGCACTGTATGGTATCGACTTCCTGATCGAGAGAAAGCAGTATGACTTTGAGCGTTATGCAAGACATGGCATGAAAGGTGAGGATTTCCGTCTTCGTGAAGAGCTTGCTGATCAGATCAAAGCTCTGAAAGAAATGAAAGAAATGGCAGCAGCTTACGGATTTGATATTTCTCAGCCGGCTAAGAATGCTCATGAAGCAGCTCAGTGGCTGTACTTCGGATATCTTGCAGCAATCAAGACTCAGAATGGAGCAGCTATGTCTGTAGGACGTATCTCTACATTCCTTGATATCTATATCGAGAGAGATCTGAAGGCTGGAACACTTACAGAGAAAGAGGCTCAGGAGATCATTGACCACATGGTAATGAAATTCCGTATGGTTAAGTTCGCAAGAATCCCATCATACAACCAGTTATTCTCAGGAGACCCGACATGGGCAACACTTGAAGTAGCAGGTCTGGGACAGGATGGACGTTCTATGGTAACAAAGAACGACTATCGTTTCCTTCATACACTGAATAACATGGGACCTTCACCAGAGCCGAACCTGACAGTTCTTTATTCTTCAAGACTGCCGGAGAACTTCAAGAAGTTCGCTTCTCTGATTTCTGTAACAACAAGTTCTATCCAGTATGAGAACGATGATGTTATGCGTCCGGTATGGGGCGATGACTACAGCATCTGCTGCTGTGTATCTGCTACAGAGACAGGTAAAGAGATGCAGTTCTTCGGTGCTCGTGCAAACCTTGCAAAATGCCTTCTTTATGCGATCAACGGCGGTGTTGATGAGAAGACAAAACAGCAGGTAGGACCAAATTATCAGCCGATCACTTCTGAATATCTTGACTATGATGAAGTAATTGCAAAATATGACAAAATGATGGACTGGCTGGCTCATCTGTATGTCGGAACACTGAACATGATCCACTACATGCATGACAAATACTACTACGAAGCAGCAGAGATGGCTCTGATCGATACAAAAGTTGAGCGTTCTTTCGCAACAGGTATCGCAGGATTCTCTCATGTAGTAGACTCCCTGTCCGCTATCAAATATGCAAAAGTTAAAGCTATCCGCGATGAAGACGGCATTACAACAGATTTCCAGGTTGAGGGTGACTTCCCACGTTATGGTAATGATGATGACAGAGCAGACGAGATCGCAACAACTCTTCTGTCTACATTCCTTGAGAAACTGAAACACATCCATACTTACCGTGATTCCAAGCCAACCACATCTATCCTTACTATTACTTCCAACGTTGTTTATGGTAAGGCTACAGGATCTCTTCCGGATGGAAGAAAAGCAGGTGAACCTCTTGCTCCTGGCGCAAACCCATCTTACGGTGCAGAGCAGAACGGTCTTCTTGCTTCCCTGAACTCTGTTGCCAAGCTTGACTATGAAGATGCTCTTGACGGTATCTCCAATACTCAGACAATCAATCCTGATGCTCTGGGACACAGTGATGACGAGCGTTCAGAGAATCTGGTACATGTACTTGACGGATACTTTGATCAGGGCGCTCATCACCTCAATGTAAACGTATTTGGTAAAGAGAAACTGATCGACGCTATGGAACATCCGGAAAAAGAAGAGTATGCAAACTTCACAATCCGTGTATCCGGATATGCTGTTAAGTTCATCGACCTTACAAGAGAGCAGCAGTTAGACGTTATTGCCAGAACCTGCCACGACAGAATGTAATTAATGGATGATGATATAATGGATAATAAACAGATAAAAGGCTATGTTCATTCTTTAGAAAGCTTCGGGTCCGTTGACGGACCCGGAGTAAGATATGTGATTTTTTTAAGCGGCTGTGCCATGAGATGTCAGTTCTGTCATAATCCGGATACCTGGAAGATGAAGCAGGGAGAGCTTTATACGGCAGATGAGCTTCTTAAGAAAGCTTTACGTTATAAGGGCTACTGGGGCAGCAAAGGCGGTATCACTGTAAGCGGTGGTGAGCCATTGCTTCAGATGGATTTTCTGACAGAATTTTTTAAGAAGGCAAAGGCAGAGGGTGTGCATACGAATCTTGATACCAGTGGAAATCCTTTCACTGATCAGGAACCATGGCATTCCGGATGGCTGGAGCTTATGAAGTATACAGATCTTGTAATGCTTGATATCAAGCAGATTGACGAGCAGGAGCATATTAAGCTTACCGGTCATTCCAATAAGAATATTCTTGCGATGGCGCGGGAACTTTCTGATATGAAAAAACCTGTATGGATCCGTCATGTGCTTGTGCCGGACGGAAGTGATAAGGATGAATATCTGCACCGGTTAGCTGATTTTATCCATACTCTTTCCAATGTGGAGAGAGTGGAGGTGCTCCCTTATCATACGCTTGGTAAGTTTAAATGGGAGAATCTGGGGCTTTCTTATCCACTGGAGGGGGTTAATCCTCCGACGCAGGAAAGGATTGATAATGCCCGGAAGATTCTTGGAGCTATCTGAGTAAAAATATATAGCTGTCATATCCTCTTTTTGGGGGTATGGCAGCTTTGTTTTTGGTTTAAAAAGGGGACGCGAAGCAGGCGTATAGTTGTACCGGATACGGTTTCGGCATCTAAGAGATTCTAAGCCCTCGAAAATCCGCTAAAAGCATGAGACGAAAAGTCCGGAATTACTCGCTGTCGCTCAGACAAGGGACTTTTCGTCTCATAACGCAGATTTCCGAGGACTAAGAATCTCTAAGATGCCTGCAAATGCATCCGGTACAACTATACGCCTGCTTCGCTGGTTTTGGTTAAGATATAATACAAGGTGGAGTGTGAATTATAAGAAGGACTTTGTTTATATAAAAATGAATTGAGACGTGAAATATATCCCCCGGGAGGGCTTGTTGGGGGGAGGGTGGATTTGATATAATTTTGGTCATATATGATTATAAATTGCATGCATGGAGGTTGGCATAAGGTGAAGGATTTATTATCGGAGATTGAGAGTTACTGGACTACCCGGGCTGAGGGGTATTCTGAAGTTAATCATAAGGAATTAAATGGGATGCAGAAGGGGGCATGGCTTGAGGTGTTGAAAGGGCAGTTCCCAGAGAAAGCGAAGGATGAGATTAAGATTTTGGATATCGGAACAGGACCTGGATTTTTTCCTGTTATTCTGGCTGAGGCGGGATATAAGGTGACTGCTGTTGATTATACACAGGAGATGTTGGATACTGCGAAGAGGAATGCCGGTAATCTTTGTGAGCGGATTTCTTTTTATAAGATGGATGCTCAGAATCTGGAATTTGAGGATGATGTGTTTGATGTTGTGATCAGCAGGAATCTGACATGGAATCTGAAGGATCCTAAAAAAGCTTATGAAGAGTGGTGTCGTGTACTGAAACCGGGCGGAAAGCTTCTTAATTTCGATGCAAACTGGTACGGTTATCTTTATGATGAGGAGAAACGCCTGTCTTATGAGGAAGACCGAAAGAGTGTGGAGAGTGAACATCTGGATGATCATTACCTCTGTACGGATATTGACAGAATGGAGAAGATTGCACTGCAGATGCCTCTTTCTTCTATTAACAGACCGTCCTGGGACAGGAAGTTTCTGAAGGAGAACGGGTTTGAGTCTGTGGCAGTGGATACCGGGATCTGGCAGCGGGTGTGGAGTCAGGAAGAGAAGCTGAATTATCATTCTACGCCGATGTTTATGATCAGCGCTGTGAAGAAAGAGAAAGATATCTGGTCCGAGAATGACGGAACGGATGATTCTGATAGCAGATATGACAGGGAAAGAGATTTGGAGGATGCTGCGTTGTGTACTGCTCCGGGTATGAAAAAGAGTGGATTTCTGAGACTGGGCGGAGGTGAGTTTTCGCTTCCTTATACAGTAATCTGCGGTTCTCATCCCGGAAAGACAGTTCTGATCACCGCTGCGGTCCATGGAGGAGAATATGTGGGAATCCAGGCTGCTGTTGAGCTTGCGGATAAGCTGAAACCGGAGAAGATCCATGGAAGAGTGATTTTGGTCAAGACTGTGTGCAGGAAGGAATTTGAGGAGAGGAGCGGCAGTGTCTGCCCGGAGGATGAGAAGAATCTGAATCGTGTATTTCCGGGGAATCCGCAGGGAACCAGGATGGACCGTCTGGCGTATGAGGTGGTTCAGAAGCTTCACAGTGCAGCAGATTATTATATTGATCTTCACAGCGGGGATGATTATGAGCAGCTTACGCCTTATATTTACTATGCCGGATGTGCAGATGAAGATGTGGTTCAGATGTCAAGGAAGATGGCAGAGCAGGCAGATGTTCCCTATATGGTAAAGTCTAATGTGGCATCCGGTGGTTCTTACAATTATGCTGCCGCATGTGGCATTCCCAGTGTTCTGATCGAACGTGGCCAGATGGGAGGCTGGAGTCCGGAGGAGGTTCATTCTACAAGAAAAGATGTGCGTAATATTCTGTGTGCGCTGGGTGTTTACGATGGCATGAGAAGTTACAGTAATTATTATCCCATGGAAATTGAAGATGTGCGTTATCAGTCTGCCAGTGTATCCGGGCTGTGGTATCCTGCCAAAAAACCGGGAGATATCATTAAGGTTGGAGAGTATCTTGGCTGTGTTAAGGATTATGAGGGAAATATTCTGGAGACAAGTTTATCCGATTTAAATGGAGTGGTTCTATATCAGGCGGGAAGTCTTCAGGTTATTAAGGATGGTCCGATGATCACATATGGCAGTTTCAGCAGAAGAAAGGATGAACGCAAGGAAAAGATCACAAATTACTGGGCGAAAAGAAGCGACAGTTTTATGGAACAGAGAAGAGCTGAGCTTCACAGTGATATGGCTGATAAATGGCTGAAAGAGATCGGGACTTTTCTTCCTGATGGAAAATTAAGGATCCTGGATGTGGGATGCGGTGCAGGCTTCTTTTCCATTCTTTTAGCAAAACTGGGACATGAAGTTACAGGAATCGATTTGACACCGGATATGATCATTCATTCCAGGGAACTGGCAAAAGAAGAGAATGCCTCCTGTACGTTTGAAGTAATGGATGCGGAAAATCCGGATTTTCCTGATGGTACCTTTGATGTGATCGTGTCCAGAAATCTTACCTGGACACTTCCGGATGCAGCAAGAGCATATAAAGAATGGATTCGTGTGCTGAAAACGGGAGGAATCCTGATCAACGCAGATGCCAATTATGGTGCAGATGATTTCTCAGATACTGCTGATCTGCCTGCCAATCATGCTCATTTTACAGTAGGCGATGCCATGATGCAGGAATGCGAGGAAATTAAACGCCAGCTTCCTATCAGTTCCTATGTACGCCCTGCCTGGGATCTGGAGACACTGGGAAAACTGGGTATCAACAGATTCTCCATTGATCTGGGTATCAGCAGCAGAATTTATACAAAGAAAGATGAGTTTTATAATCCAACCCCTATGTTCCTGATCTGCGGCGAAAAAAATAAATGTAATAATTGAGAAAAATGAAGCATATATTAAAGGGAGATTTCATTGATGGAACCTTCCTTTTTTCTTTTTTGCAAGCCAAAATGTTACAAAAATATGAAAAAAGCTTGACAAAATCAATTATATTAAATATAATTTTCTTATAAGTTACAGAAATGTTACAACCATAAAAACCTGTAATTAAAAAAACTCAAGGAATGATAAGTATGAAAGTTCAGAAAAAAGAGTCAAAACAGTCCGGCAATCCGGCGCGGAGTCTGATACTGGTTACAGTGTGTACCTGTACAGCGATTGCGTTTGCAGCAGGCGGCAGAATAGCAGATTTTAATGGAAAAAACAAAGTATATGCAGCTTCTGAAAATAGGGAGAAAACTTTTTCCTCTGATGCTGACGAAACAGATGTACTGCCAACAGGAATTGCAGGAGTAGTATCCGGAATGAATGATACAGCTTCTCCCAAAAAATCAGTCACACGTATCGGAACTTCCTGTGAACAGGTAATGGTCGGTCAGAGAATTAAAGTTATTGAAGATAATATGGCAGAATTCGATGTCAGCTCTTCTATGGAGAGCAGCATCAATGAGTTGGATGCAAGGACAGCGGCTCTTGCAGAGAGCGCCCGGATGATGTCGGATGAGGACTATGATACATTGCTTCATATTGTAGAGGCTGAAGCAGGTACTGAGGATGTCAAGGGACGCATTCTGGTTGCCAATGTGATCATGAACCGTATAAAGAATAAGGAATTTCCCGATACAGTCACAGAAGTGGTATGGCAGAATACCAATGGTGTTCCGCAGTTTTCACCGACTTATGACGGACGTATCAATGAAGTAACTGTTACAGATGAGACAAGAGAAGCCGTCAGACAGGCTCTTGAAGGTGTGGATTATTCAGAAGGAGCACTGTTTTTTATCCAGAAATCTGAAGCTGAAAGCCAGAATGTCTCCTGGTTTGAGAAAGATCTGAAAAGGCTGTTTAAATACGGCGTACATGAATTTTATACCTATCCGGATTCAGCAGAAAGTTCCACAGGATCGTAATAAACGATACTCTTCATATGACTCATTTAACAGGATTGCGGTAATATTGCTCAAAATATGGACATATTCTTCGGGAACAAAAGAATATGTCCATATTTTTGATTTATAGTAATCAATCATAAAAAGACAGAAAAAAGAGAAATAATTTAGGATAGTATTTTGCTAAAGTATATGCTATAATGTGCTCAATTGGCGAAATGAATAACTGTAACTGTTCAGCGGTTTATTATTACTGCCAATATACTGAACAGTTACGAATAACTTTGGAAAGGCAGGAAATATCATGCAGGTATTATACAAAAGCACAAGAGGAAAAGAAGAAACCGTAACAGCTTCTATGGCTATTTTAAAGGGGCTTTCTGAGGATGGCGGCTTATTTGTGCCGACAGAGATTCCGAAGCTGGATGTCCCAATGGATGAGCTGGCAAAGATGAGCTATCAGGAGACAGCATATGAAGTAATGAAATGTTTCCTTACTGATTTTACAGAAGAAGAATTAAAGAACTGCATCAACAATGCCTATGATGAAAAATTTGATACAAAAGAGATTGCACCGCTTCATGAAGCAGACGGAGCTTATTTCCTTGAGCTGTATCATGGTGCGACCATTGCGTTTAAGGATATGGCATTATCAATTCTTCCACATCTTATGACTACAGCTGCTAAGAAGAATCAGGTAAAAAATGAGATTGTTATTCTTACCGCTACTTCCGGAGATACAGGTAAAGCGGCAATGGCCGGATTTGCAGATGTTCCGGGAACCAAGATCATCGTTTTCTATCCGAAACATGGTGTAAGTCCTATCCAGGAGAAACAGATGGTAACTCAGAAAGGCAACAATACATATGTTGTGGGAATTACCGGAAACTTTGACGATGCACAGACTGCCGTAAAGAAAATGTTCAATGATAAGGAACTGGAAGCAGAACTTGATGCTGCAGGATATCAGTTCTCATCTGCGAACTCTATCAACATCGGACGTCTGGTACCGCAGATCGTTTATTATGTATATGCATATGCATCACTTGTACGTCAGGGCAAGATCAAAGACGGTCAGGAGATCAATGTGGTAGTACCTACCGGAAACTTTGGAAATATCCTGGCTGCTTATTATGCAAAACAGATGGGACTTCCGGTTCACAAACTTATCTGTGCCTCCAATGATAACAAGGTTCTGTATGATTTCTTCCGTACAGGAACTTATGACAGAAAGCGTGACTTTATCCTTACAACCTCACCGTCCATGGATATTCTGATCTCCAGCAATCTGGAACGTCTGATCTACCGTATCGCAGGCGGTGATGCAAAAAAATGTGCAGAGCTGATGCAGTCTCTTACTGCAGGCGGCGAGTATACCATCACAGAAGACATGAAGGCACAGCTTGCAGACTTCTATGGCAATTACTGTACAGAAGACGAAACAGCAAAAACAATCGCAGAAATCTTCAAAGACAGTCATTATGTGATAGATACCCATACTGCAGTTGCAGCAGGTGTTTATGACAAATATGTAAAAGATACCAATGATACCACACCAACTGTCATTGCATCCACAGCAAGCCCATATAAATTTACAAGAAGTGTAATGGAAGCACTTGGAGCAGATACAGACGGTAAGGATGATTTTGCACTGGCTGATGAACTGAGTGCGCTTTCCGGAGTGAAACTTCCACAGGCAGTTGAGACAATCCGCACAGCACCGGTGCTTCATAACCGGGTGGTAGATGCGCCGGATATGCCAAAGGCAGCGGATCCCGACCTTTCCATTGGGGTCGATAACAAAAATGTAGCAATGGACGATCCTGTCAAGGTCTATCTCAAAGAGATCGGCCGCGTTCCCCTGTTGAGCAGTGAGGAAGAAATTGACCTTGCCATCCGCATCAGTGAAAACGATCCGGTCGCTAAGCAGCGGCTGGCGGAGGCAAATCTGCGCCTGGTCGTCAGCATTGCAAAGCGCTATGTGGGGCGCGGCATGCAGTTCCTCGACCTGATCCAGGAGGGCAACCTCGGCCTGATCAAGGCGGTGGATAAGTTTGACTACACCAAGGGATTCAAATTTTCTACCTACGCGACCTGGTGGATTCGCCAAGCCATCACCCGCGCGATCGCGGATCAGGCGCGCACCATCCGCATCCCGGTGCATATGGTGGAAACCATCAACAAGGTGAAGAAAACCAACAGCCAGCTTCTGCACAAAAACGGGCGTGACCCGACGGCGGAGGAAATCGCCGCGGAGCTTGATATGCCGGTTGACAAGGTGCGCGAGATTCTGCGCGTCGCACAGGAGCCCGTCTCCCTTGAAACGCCCATCGGCGAGGAGGAGGATAGCCACCTGGGCGATTTCATTCCGGATGACGACGCGCTCGCCCCGGCGGACGCGGCCTCCATGCTCCTGCTCAAGGAGCAGCTCGGCGACGTGCTCAAAACGCTCACGCCGCGGGAGGAAAAGGTGCTCTCCCTGCGCTTCGGGCTGGAGGATGGCCACCCGCGCACGCTAGAGGAGGTCGGCAAAGAATTCAACGTCACCCGTGAGCGCATCCGTCAGATCGAGGCGAAGGCGCTGCGAAAATTGCGCCATCCGAGC
>OLSP01003630.1_pt1 | contig 10461 bp, 6 predicted proteins | sample 1672941 | NCBI WGS metagenome assembly OLSP01 (sample SAMEA3136739, study PRJEB25190) | human gut metagenome | reverse complement strand
AATACTCCAGATCCGCTTTTTCCGGCTTGTTTTTATCGTCATAATCAAACTGTGGTGTCAACATACAGGTCAGCCCTAATTGATTCTTCTCATATACTGCTGACACAGAAGGCCACACAACATCCCTGAACACACCTCTTAAAGACTGGCTGTAAATTTCTTTCATCTGCGCATCATTTTCCTCTGCCATTCCAGGATAGTTGGCCAGTATCAGATTCTGCGCATTCACCACCGGATAGAGGGCGTACTCACTTGTCTCATAAAGGATTCCTGTCAGAAGTCCAAGTCCTGTCGCATCTTCCATGAAATCACCGTTGATCACAAATACATTTCCCTCTTTAAAGCTCTTACTCCAGATTACCGGTGGATAGTTTTCACTCTTTACCTTGGAGTCTTTCGGAACTCCCCGCATATAAGACTTCGTTCCTGTCTCCAGTTTATACCATGGAAATTCCAGATCAAAATCCTGATTTTTCTTTTCTTCCTTTGTCTCTGCTTCATAAAACGTATTGCCGCCAAGCAGAAGTCCTTCATATAACTGGATTCCCTTGACTTCTGTCTTATCTTTTTCTACGGAATAGATTCCCAGAAGGTCTCGGATTGCTTTCTTTTCTTTTATCAGCTTCAGATCCGGCATCTGACTGAATATCAGCGTCACTCCGCTCTCTGCATAATGTTCCATCTCTTTCAGTTCTTTTGTATCATTCCAGTTGATATCGGAAGACTCGATCAGTACAAGTTCCGGCAGTTCTGTCTTTCCTGTCGACACTGCCTGATCCAGTCCGGAAAAATTCATATAAACCAGACTTTCCTTTTTGGCATATAAAGCCCAGTCCGAAACTACTTCTGCGCAGGAACTATTCGGATCTTTTCCAATATAGACGACAGATTCTGCTGCTGTTTTTCCATTCTGTCCCGCCTGATATACGGTTCTGTCCGTCGGCAGATCCTTTTTATTCATAACATAAGAATTCTCTTCATAATGGTTCCAGCTTTCTTTTGCAATATTGGAAAATTGAAACAGGAAAAAGATGATTCCCATCACGATTGTAATCGCAAAGAAGTTTCTACGTGATACCATACTTTACACTCCTTTTACTTCTGTGTAGTTTCTGCCGCGCCTTTATCTTTCTGTCCCGAATTATTATAGCCATAATCAATGGCAAAATTATAAAAGTTATAACCATTCTGACTGACTCTGTAACACACAAACTGATCCGTCTCATAGTATACATTCATTACATTCGGATATAACTCCATGAATTTCTGCGCCCAGTAATACATATGAGACATCGTTACCGCACGGTTTACTCCCATGTACGGCGTAAGTCCGGTAGAATAATCCAGTTCTTCCCGCGCATATTTTTTTGAAATCTTTACATTCTTCCAGTCATTCGGATTCACTGTCTGCGCATAGTTCAGCGGTTTTTTTTCGATGAAAAAATACACCGTATTTGTCGGGATCTTAACCATTGGATTCTTTTGTATATCTTTCATTTCTTTCAGAAATGTGATCGTCTCATAATGATAACCATTTCCATATACCATCTGCTTTTCATCATTCGCAGAACAGATTGTCCAGGTATTTTTCTCATTGCTTTTTATAATATTCGTCAGACAGGTAATATTTTCGTTCATCTCGAATGCATTTGTCTTGACCGGTTCCTTATACAGCTGATGCTCCCAGATATAATTTCCTGTCATCAGTAAAAGTGCCAGCGCAGCCAGATTCATCGCCCACGTTTTTTTGAACCATCCAAGCGTCAGATACAAGACGGTATCTGCATCTACTGCCAGCAGGACGCCAACTGAATATGCAAAGAAGATACTGTTTCTTGCCGGATCCATCAATGCCGGGAGTCCGAGTACCCCCATCGACTGCATCAGGAACATCAATCCTGTATAGGCTCCGATAGACCAGACTGCACCGGCCTGGTCCGGTCTGCGAAACAGTACACACAACAACCCCAGTAACACGCTTGCGGCGACTCCGGATGTCAGAAGCATTGTCATTTTTTTATTTCCGTCAAACACAAAAGACTGTGTCTGATTGAACACTGCCTGGATTTTTTCTTCCACTTTTTGTTTGAACGTCTTTTCGGGCTCCGGCTTTACCGGTGTCTTCCCGTCACCTTCTGCCATGATCGTACCGTTCTTTATCTTTTCAATGGTCTCGTCATCGACATCACCGACAACCGTTACTTCATTTCCATTTTTATCTTTTACAACTTTCTTCTTTGTGCTTAAATTTCCACTGTCATTCGCAGTTCCTTTAATTACATTCATTCCCCAGTACAAAGAACCTTGCAATGGATTGCCCATTGCCACACCGATCGCCATCGGTGCAACCGCAAGCAGAACACTTAAAAGTGCTGCTATGATCAGCTGTTTCAGATATTTCCATCTCAGACAGCGGAAGAAATATCCGATCGCAATCCCTACACATAACACCCCGGCTATCATCGTATTGTAAAAATGAACCGTTAAGGTCAGAGAAAAACTAATGATCAGACCCAGCAGGTACCACTTCGTGATCCGGGTATCTTCTTTCTTCTCTTCTTCCGTCTCTGCCTTCAGCACGGCTGCATATTTCTGAAAAAATGCAATTGCAAAATATGCGGTCGGAAAGATAAAAAGCATTCCGAATTCCTGCGGCAGTGTGCTCGCATATCTGAAATATGTCTGTGCAGAGAAGAAATTTCCCATCAGATAAACTGCGGTTCCTATATAAGGCGTATATCTGTTCTTACAAAGTGCACGCAGCGGCACCAGCAATGCCAGGTGAACAAATATCGTCTGCACAAAGCCAAATACCCTCATCACCACATAAGTCGGAAACCCAAATACTTTATGAAGATAATAAATTATACAATGATATCCATGCGGATATACACCTGCACCAAAGATATGATTCTCATCCATCAGATTGACCCAGTATGTATGTACCGGCATATCCGATGCTTTATATCCATACACGGTAACTGCGTTCCTGCCATACACATAGCAGACCCCGGCTATCAAAAGCGCTGTTAAGAACAGATCCGGTACATAGTTGATCCATCTTTTTACATCTTGTCTGTGATAAGATCTTTTCTTTTCTTCTTTTCTCCCGAAAAGTAACGTCTTCCAGCCAAGCACTCCATGCAGGATATATCGTACTTTCAGAAGAAACTTTTCAATTATTTCGGGAATGCGTCCACGATATTTTCTGTACAAAATGATCAGGAACGGAGTGACCGTTCCGGCCGTCAGGGTCACCCTGCCCGAGATATGCAGGAACTCCATCAAAAAGACAAGATAGATCACATAGAAATTTCCTGCCAGAAAATACCCCATGATGCGTTCTGATATCGTGAATTTACAAAAGACATTCCGGAGCGCAAGCCAGGGCAGAAGCAATGCTATGAGCGTATATGCCGCCAGCACTTCCAGTATCTGTATGATCGTAAGTGTATTCATAGACATTGCTTCCACCTCCTTTATAATCTGTTAACTGAAGATACGTATCAGCTCCAATGTCTCCTTATCGATCACAACCTTGGAGCGTTTCAGATCTTCCATAACTTTAAAAAACTGTTCTTTCTCATTCATTGTAAAATATAATTTCATCCTGCATGTATATGCCGGCAATACATCCGGATACTGTTCTTCCAGTCGTGTACACCATTTTTTTACTTTTTCAAACTCCTTCCGTTCAAGAAGTTTCAGACACAAACTTTCATATCGTTCCGGAGTAAGACGTACCGCATCTTTCTTATATAATGACTCGCCAGCCTCATCCATCATCTGCACAAAACGTTCCTGTTCCATCTGGTCAAACACCTTCTGTCCCAGAACCATATCCATATAATCGATCAGCATTTCCTCACTCTCAGTCTCGTCGTCCTCTTCCGCTTTAATCTCACTGTATAATTTCTGCACATTCGTACGGAACTCATTTAGTTCATCAAGCAAAATTGAAGCCGCATAATGTGAAGTCTCCGAATCCTCACTGTCTAATGCAGTCATAATTGTTTCCAGAGATTCTTTTACATTTCCCCGAATCACATTCAGCATCAGCATACGAACACTTTTCTTATCACTGACCGCCAGCGCTTCTTCCAACGGAACCATATCACGTTCTCTTTCTTCATCCGCTTTCAGACGTGTCTTTACACGCTCTTTACTGAACACAACATCTTCCAGATCTACACTTTGCCAGAAGATCGTGATATAGACCAGATAACTGATCAGAAAATAGAGCGGACCGATAACCGGACACAATACCATCACAATAAATCGGATCAGATATGTTCTTCGGTTCTCTTTTTCCTGTCTGCCATGGATCGTTCCCACGATCCCGATACCATATAGCAGATAGATCACCGCCACCAGCAGGTTCAGAATGCATATGATCAGAAAGAGAAGTTCCTCTCTGGTTAACATTCCACCACCTCCCTGCCGGCAATGGTGCTGCTGCATCCGATTTCCTCGAATCTTCGGATTACATAAGATGCATTTTCCTCATTTGTATTCGTAAGCAGTGCATACAATTCTCCGTTTATAATTCCAAGATAATCAGATCTTCTTAAATTCTTTTCCAGAAGTGCTGATTTCGTTTGGAATTTTTTCTTCTTTATGTCCAGTTTGAGCAATGTACATTCTGTCAGACCATCGTTCTTTGCATTCAGGAAAGCTGTAACAAGATGGAAAAATGCATCTTTTCCCAGGATCTTGGTTCCTTCCAGATAACGGTCTTCCCGCAGCGCGTCCAGATAACGGTTGGCACGTACAACCGCATTCTGGATCAGATAACTGGTCACACGCAGTCGGTTGGCCTCCGCAAGATTCATTCTCTCCCACGGAATTCCCCAGATCATCAGAATGATCTGTATCTCGTCTTCCGAATAAATAGCATTTGCCATCAGCGGATAATCCGGATTCATATTTTTATTGATATATACTCTGTCGTCTTTTAATTCCTCATACATCTCCGTCATCGCACTGTAATGAATGGAATTTCCCATCTTCTTCGCAGTCTCTGACGTGAAAGAAAATAAACGGGCATAATCACCATTTGCAACCGAATAAATGGCAATGTCATTACTGTCCATCAGCTGTTCGAGAATCTGTGCCGCATAGAACAGTACTTCCTCCGGTTCATACTGGTCCAGTTTGGATGTAATTGAATAAATCTTTCCAAGACTGTCTTTATGATTCACGATCTGTGTCTCAAATGTATGTTTCATCCGGACATTACTGTCATTGATATCTGCAATATCATCGATCTGCCCATTCAGATAACCAATTTCTTCTTCATCTTCATGCCTGACGAAGTGCAGCTGATCCCGCATATAGCCAACCACCATACCCAGAATAAATATCTGTGCCATCCACACATACGTATTATAATTCAGAAGCACTTCAAATCCGCTCTGCTGATACATCTGGCGGAAACAATACCCGGCTGTTGCAAGAAGACCCGAAAATACCGCCTGCTGCTGTCCGTAAACGATTGCGAACAGCAGCACATATAACAGATAAAAATCCAGCCGGTCAAAATACTGGCTTCCTACCGCCCTGTTGTTCAACATAAAAAATGGGATAAAACAAACTATATTTTCTATATAAGGGACCAGCAATTTGGCTATGATCTTTATATTATTCCAGATACGCCTGCTAAACTGTGTCGTCTCCTTCTGATTCTTCAGATAGGTCTCACTGTGTTTTTCCATATATTCCACAGTCTGCTTTACGCCGTTCTCATAATCGATAAATATTTTCTGATCAAATTCCTCCCGGTACCTTTTTCCGTTCAATACCAGCCGGAATCTTTCTCCAACCGTCGCATCTGCAACCTCAATCTTCTCTTTCATATATTTCTGAATCATCTCTGCCAGATCCATCTGAGAAATAACACAATTAGAAGAAATATTATAAACCATATGTCCCGGCTCTTCTGCTTCCATTATCCGGTAAATGTATTCCACCACATCATCCAGATAGATCATCGAGAACTGATTTTTCTTATTTGCAGATATCTTTCCATTCTTCAGTGCTTCAACCATCATCCGATAGCAGGGATTATATTGCTGCTCTCCTTTTTTAGGCACCGCATAAAAATGGTCCAGCCTGAGAACTGCCATATCCATATCCTGTGTCTTTTTGTAAGTCCGGCAGATGTCTTCTCCCTGTGCAATTGCCATAGAACGGAAGTTCTTTGCCGAACTGGCTTCTTCTTCCGGAATATCATCGATATAAGACTTTCCATATACTTCCTGGGAAGAAAGATATATAAAACGTCCTCTTCTGCACACGGAATACGCCGATAAAATATTTGTCAGATCTGCCGTATATTGTACCGATTCTTTTCTTGTATATTCCCATGTATAATTCGTATCATATGCTCCCAGAAATATCGTTACGTCCGGCCTGATACTTTCAAAGATTTCTTTCATACTGTCGCTGTCGTAAGGAAAATCATAGCGTTCGAATACCCTCGGATAAGTAAAATGACTTTCCTTCTTTCCTGTAAGCAGATACACTCTGTGTCCACACTTATTCAGCTTATTGATCATGGCATCCATCAGTCTGCTGCTACCGCCGCCGACCAGTAATACGACCATATTCTCACCTCATTTCTTCTATCATTCCGTAGTCATAAAAGAATTGTAACACTTCCTGTATATCTGCTCTCATTCCTTTTTTTTCTTCGTCCGTCACATGATATTCTCTTTCAAGCAGATTTTCCAGTGCTTCTGCATCTTCTGTTTCTTCTATATGATTATAAATGAAAGCCGCTGTCTCACTCAAGTTAAGAACCCCTTTTATTTCTTCTGCCTTTTCACCTCGTGGAATCAGGAACCATTCATCTCCAAGGCTGCGCAGAACATAACTTTTCGACCTTTTCATACGTATACCTTCTTTATTCAAAATGTTAACGTATACAGTATAATCTTTATCATTTTCTAATGCAATTCTCTTTTCACAAGTTTTTATATTATGTTATACTGAATAAAAGAATGACTGTTAAGGAGTTAATTATGAACGCAATTTACTTGAAATATCTCCGGATGATCCGGAATATTCATGCCGTTACCAAAGAAACGCTGTGTATAAAACCAGAAGAAGTTCCCTATCTTGTGTCTCTTGCACAAAGGCACTTTACATCTCCATTTCTTTTTTCTTATATGGAGTCATACCCGGAGGCAGTTCCAGCTCTGAAACAACAGTCAAAAATGATCATGTATCAATATTATTATGATTTGACGGTAGAAGTTCCTTGTGTGCAGACACAATACAAATAATGATATATGAATGCTGTTCTGTAATAATTTTATGATATACTGTGGATATGATATGTAAAAATAGTCGGAGAAAGATTTGTGAATGTACGATTATTTAGGAGGAAAAAGCATGACAGATGCAGAACAAAGAGAGGCTGCCCGTCAATTTGTAAACCGATGGATGGGAAAAGGGAAAGAAGATGAAGATGGACGTTCTTATTGGATTGATTTATTGACGAATGTTTTGGGAATGGATAATGTGACAGAACGTTTGAACTTTGAAAAGAAAGTTGTAATTGATGGAAATACAAAACGTATTGATGTATATATTCCTGAAACACGAGTAATTATTGAACAGAAGAGTCTTGGAAAAGCATTGGATCAGAAAATCAGGAATTCAGGAGATGTTGATCTTACTCCATTTGAACAGGCAGACAGATATAATGGGAAGCTGACTTTTGATGAAAGAGCTCGGTGGATTGTTACGTCAAATTTTGCTGAAATTTGGATTTATGATATGAACCAGAAACAGCCAGAACCGACAAAGATTGCTTTAGATGAATTACAAAGCAAATATCCATTGTTGGACTTCTTGGTGAAAAAGGAAGTAAAGACAATATCGCATGAAATGGAAGTATCAATAAAAGCAGGAGGTATTGTTGGGCTTCTTTATGATGCGTTTTTAAAACAATATCGTATACCAGATATTAAGGAAAAGGATGAAACATTTGAGCAGAAAGAAAAAAGAGAGCATAAACTAAAGAGCCTGAATGCTTTATGTGTGCGAATTGTTTTTTGCTTGTATGCAGAAGATGCTGGTATTTTTGGAAAGAGAAATATGTTCCATGATTATTTGGAAACATATGAAGTAAAGGATTGCCGGAGAGCTTTAATAGAATTATTTAAGATATTGGATACACCTGTATCAGAGCGAGACGAGTATTTGGAGGAAGAACTTGCTCAGTTCCCGTATGTAAATGGTGGGTTATTTGCTGATGAAACTATTGAGATACCACCTTTTACAGAGGAAATTAAAGAATTACTTCTTACAAAAGCGTCAGAAGATTTTGATTGGAGTGATATTTCTCCAACTATATTTGGAGCGGTATTTGAATCTACATTAAATCCTGAGACCAGACGTTCAGGAGGAATGCATTATACATCTATTGAAAATATTCATAAAGTTATTAGTCCGCTTTTTTTGGAAGATTTGCAAAAGGAATTTGATAGTATTAGAGCAATTCAAGTGAAGCGTACCAGAGATAAAAAATTGGAAGAATTCCAAAATAAATTGGCATCACTTACATTTTTTGATCCTGCGTGTGGTTCCGGAAATTTCCTTACAGAAACATACCTGTCGCTTCGTCGTTTGGAGAATGAGGTGATAAAGGAAAAAGTTGGCGGACAAATGACATTGGTAGAGGTAAATAATCCAATTAGAGTTTCTATTCAGCAATTTTATGGAATAGAGATTAACGATTTTGCAGTTACAGTTGCAAAAACGGCTTTATGGATTGCAGAATCTCAAATGTTGGAAGAAACGAAAAATATTGTGTATGGATTTAATGATGATTTTCTTCCTTTAAAGACATATGTAAATATCACAGAAGGAAATGCATTAAGAATTGATTGGAATGATGTAATTCCTGCAGAAAAATTATCGTTTATAATGGGAAATCCGCCATTTGTAGGAGCACGTTGGATGGCGTCGGAGCAGAAGGAAGATGTTGAGAAGATATTTGAAGGATGGAAGAGTATAGGAAATCTTGATTATGTTAGTTGCTGGTATAAAAAAGCAGCTGACTATATGGGAAATTATAATATCAGAGCAGCATTGGTATCAACTAATTCAATTACACAGGGAGAAAGTGTTTCGATTCTCTGGAAACCGCTTTTTGAATCAGGTGTACATATTGATTTTGCATACAGAACATTTATATGGGATAGTGAAGCGTCAATAAAAGCGCATGTTCATTGTGTAATTGTTGGCTTTAGCAGAGCTGTAAATAATAAGCAGAAAATAATTTATTCAGGTGAGAACGCAATTCCGGCGAATAATATTAATGGATATTTGCTTGATGCAGAAAATATATTCATTGAAAAAAGAATGAAACCATTGTGTAATGTTCCTGAAATAGCATTAGGTGGGCAAGCAATTGATGGTGGATTTTTAATATTGACGGAAGAGGAAAAGGAAGAGTTTTTGGAAAAAGAACCACAAGCTTCTCCGTTTTTTAGACATTATATGATGGGAAAAGATTTTATTGATCGAAAGCCGAGATATTGTATTTGGCTTGTTGGAGCTGATCCTGGATTATTAAAAAAATGTCCGATGATATTAGAACGGGTGAATAAAGTACGTGAATTTAGACTTAGTAGTACAAGAGCGAACACAAAAAAAGCGGCTGAGAATCCAACTTTATTTGCATCAATACTTGAACATAAAAATCAATATATTGCGATTCCCAAAGTTTCTTCTCAGAATCGTAGATATATTCCAATGGATTATTTAGATGGTGAAATTATTCCGGGAGACAAATTATTCACTATGCCAAATGCATCATTTTATGAATTTGGTGTATTGATGTCGAATGTTCATATGGCATGGATGCGAGCAGTGTGTGGAAGATTAAAAAGTGATTATAGTTATTCAAACACAATAGTGTATAACAATTTCCCGTGGCCTGTAGTAACGGAGAAGAATCGGGAACAAATTGAAAAATCGGCACAGGAAATTTTGAAAGCAAGAACATTATATCCTAATAGTAATCTTGCGGCTTTATATGATCCTTTAACAATGCCAGCCGAGTTACGGCGAGCACATACTGCAAATGATAAAGCTGTTATGGCTGCGTATGGCTTTAGTACAAAAATGACGGAAGCAGATTGTGTGGGAGAGTTGATGAAATTATACCAGAAAATGCAATGATAAAAGTTTATAGAGCTGTTTTTTGCTCAAAGTAAAATATTTGAAAACATAGAATATTCCAAATCCATAAAAGATGAATGAAAACCAATATGGGAATTTTACAAGTATTACAAAATTTGTAAAATTTTCATATTGGTTTTTTTGTAATCTGAAAAAATTATAAATTTGGATATCGAGTAAGGTATCGGATTTTTGATTTTTATGTATTTTTCAATTTTGGATATGGCTCCGAAATTGGCAATTTTGCGGAAGTGTATCCACACTTCC
>OLSP01003623.1_pt1 | contig 10479 bp, 8 predicted proteins | sample 1672941 | NCBI WGS metagenome assembly OLSP01 (sample SAMEA3136739, study PRJEB25190) | human gut metagenome | reverse complement strand
TTCTGATGATAGTAGCCTACTGCGAAGAGACTCTGCTCATCAAGTGAGAAGGTTGCGGGGAATGTGGGTACCTCGGCAGGGATCAGTGCGAAGATCTCCCCGAGGAGCTTCTCAAGGCTGATGGCTAGTCCAGGTTTCTCCTTACGTAGTTTGCTCAGGTGGTGGTTAGATAGTGAGATAAGTCTTCCCATCACCATGTTGGGACGTGTGGAGGCACTGGCATAAAAGCGATCTCGTATGGTCGCGTTGACCCCTTTGCCTAGTGAAGCCTGCTGGATCTGCTCGAGGACGGCAAAGAGGCGTCCAGCGAGGTAAGCGATGTTGTCGTTTTGCTTGTCTAAAGCCATATCTAGTGTGGTTATGTTATTGTATATTCTTGCTTTGCGGTTGATGCAGCCCTTGAGGATGGCTGCTCGTAGCTCGGTGGCTGTACGCTCCTGCGTGATACGGTTGATGCAGGCCTGCTGGAGGGTCATAGGATAAGGGGTACCATTGAGAATGCTCTCGACGATGCTTTGCACAAGGTTCATGGCGAAGGTGCTAGACTTGGAGGGCGAGGAGACACTCTTCACGATACCATAGAGGGAGCGTAGGGGCGGGTTCTCCTCGTCCACGAAGCCGTCCCAACTGACGATGTTCATATCGACGAGGTGCTGGTAGACTCTGTCGAAGATCTCCGATACAGTTCCCTGCTGCCAATACTTGATGGTGATGCGTCCGCCTGCTGTGAGTCCGAGTACGTAAAACTGTCGCTCATCCTCCCAATGCTGCCCTGAGCCACGGTTACCACGGATAGCTTTGAACTGCTCAAGTACTTTGTAGGTACCCTGCGTCGGGTTCGGAGCTTTCTTTTTACTCTTCCCTTTTCGCTTAGGTTGCTCATCATCTGTGTCGGACGGCTCCTGGGCATCGTCATCCTTTACGCCTTCGAAGATTACAATACGAAAGGTCTCATTGATACTAGGATCGTCAAGATTCGAATTCCAAAAGACGTAGCTTATATCTCCAAGCGTATAGCGTGTCTGCTCATTGCGGAGTAAGTCGTTGAGAGCTGTGGTGTGGGCAAAAGAAGCGTACTTAGAGATTGGCGCATTCTCGCCCTGCTTCTTACCATAGGAGAGGTAGGCTGGGTCGTTGAAGCTAGCTATCGTCGCACCCGCCTGAGAGCCTGGAGCTACAATTCGAGCGTGAAAAGCTGCTAGGGGATTCTCCTCTCCGGTGATAAGGCATCGCCCAAGGTTTTCCTCAGTACTGTAGGCTTGAGAGGCATAGTCATGTGCTTCATCTTGTGTAGCTAAGAGCTCTGTGTCACCTTGCAACTGAAAGGTCATCCAGTCTGAAGCTAAAACGCGCTCAGTGTGTACCTCTTCGGGCAGGGGCGTCTCGGCTCCACGGTAATGGTCGTAGAAGCGACAGACCGCCTGAAAGCTAGCGTTATCTGGGTACAACTCAGCGATCTCAGCCATGAGTCGCTTGAAGTCCTCTAGTCGGTCCGTGCAGGGTGACACCCCTTCGGCACTCTCTTCATACCCTAGGATATACTTGCGATTGTCCCAAAAGGGTTGTGCAGGTGGACACTTACCGCTACGCTTTAGTCCAGCTGAAACTAGATAGTCCTGCCCCTTGCTCTTCTTGTCACTTGGATCTTTGAGGTCTTTTAGTCGGACGAAGGTGCCATCTTCACGAATGACGATGACCCAGCGAATGGGCTTGACCTCTAGTCCAGGGGTCGCTATACGATCTGCCTTGCGCATCGCCTCATAGTAGTTGTATAGTGCTTGTAGGATCATCTCAGTATCTCATTACTATCCATTGGGGGGACGGTGATGACGCCCTCGGTCATCTGCGCATGATAAAACATAGCGGGAGGATTCCTCCTATCCCGCTCGAAGTCCATATCGTAAAGCATGATGCTCAGGTCGCGACTCTCAGGAATAGGCTTAGGGAGTAGTGCTGTCTCTCCAGCCTCTAAGTCTACATACTCAAAGGCGCAGGTGAACTCACGGCACCCTAGGTAAGGCATCGTGAAGCACTGCCCAGCCTTGGCTCTGCGCTCGAAGATCTCTTGGTACTTTCTGGGGTTCTCCGCCTTGCGCTCGGCTTCGCTGTACTCCTCGTTGTAGTGCTTCTGACAGCTAGCTGAGCGGTTCCTCACGGGTATGTAGACCATCTTAGCATAGATCCGATAGTCTACGTCACGCAAGAGGTAGGAGGCACGCTGTCTACGATCCTCTGAAATGTTGATGCCTGTGCTCCCTTTGCTCATAATAGAGGCCACCTCATTTCGCTTGATGGTAAACCGCTTGATTGGGGCTAGCACCTCTATCTTCGTGATCTCCCAGCGTATGGCGGGCTTCCAGTAGATCGCCTGAAAGATGGCTCGTGCTGCACTAGGCGTGATCACGTCATAGCTGACACGCTCCACCTTCATCTCGGGGCGTGTGAAGCAGGCGAAGGGACCACGCACACGCAGGCAGTACTCCTTATCTATATACTCTTCCATATGTTTATGCTGTCATGAATGTTGATGTCTGATCGATTATCTGTATCCCAGTCTTCGTGCTGTAGAGCTTGTCATCGGTTAGATAAGCGATGCCACTCTCGCTAACAGAGATACTACTCCCCAAAGTTAAACAATCGTTTTCATAAAGACTAATGGTAAGCCGATTCATTTGTCGGTACTCTTGTCGTGTCAGCGGGATGTTGCTTTGGAGCTTCTTGATGATCGCTTTCCCCGCTTTGTCGTAGGGGACAACGATAGAGGTACTCTGATCCTCTATATACTTAAAGTATTCGCTCGCTGTCTCGTAGTCGAAGCGTAGCTCTTCACATCGATCGTCATCCACATCCCAAAGCTGTTTGGAAACTTCCTTATCTCTCTTGTTGTCGAAGCAGTCGACATCATTATAGAACGACTTGTAGTAGCACTCTATTTCCTCTCTCTGTGGAGCTCCCTGCTCAGCCAACCGATCGAGCAGATCTTCCAGAGCGCCTTGCGCCCAGCTCATCTCACCAAGGGCTTTTGTCCCATCGGTAAGACTAAAAATGTAGACCTCACCAGGCTCTGCCATACGTCCCTCACGGTTGCACCGCCCAGCGGCCTGCATGACCGAGTCTAGACCCGCCATCGCTCGGTAGACCACGGGGAAGTCCAGGTCTACACCAGCCTCGACCAGCTGCGTGCTGACGACACGCACGGACTCGCCAGCCTTCAGGCGACGGCGTATCTCCTCTATGCGCTCCTGAATGTGTGCCGAGCACATCCTGCGTGAGAGATGTATCAGCCCATCGCCCGACTTGTCTTGAGCTTGCAGAGCGGTATAGAGACGAGCCGCGTCGTTGCGACTATTCACGATACAGAGGAAGCTCTCGTACTCGATCAACCGCTCGGCCAGCTCCTCCGTAGATAGTCGAAGTGGATCCCAATGGTAGCGAACCTTGTCAAAGGGTGCAAAGCGCTCGACATCATACGGAACAACCTCCTGAATGGACTCCTCGAGGAAGAAAAACTCATGACCGATTCGCTTGCTGTCTGACAGGATATCTTTGTCAAAGACTGGTAGCGTGGCGGTACAGAAGAGAGGCTCCACACGGAAAGCGTAGTGAAGACTCTCCACCACACGCAAGATCGGGTTGAGTAGCCGAGGGGGAAACATCTGCACCTCGTCAAAGACAACGACCGAGTTGCAAATGTTGTGTAGCTTGCGACAGCGACTCACACGGTGAGCATAGAGCGACTCGAAGAACTGTACGTTGGTCGTCACGACAAGCGGCACATCCCAGTTTTCCGTCATGAGCTTGGTGTACTCCATAGCTTCGTCAGGTCGCTCTTTGACATCTACATCTGAGTGATGCTCCAGCACTTGATCCACCCCAAAGATCTCTCTAAAGGTTTGCGCCGTCTGGGTGATGATTGAGGTATAGGGGATGACGTAGATGATGCGCTCACACCCTTGCGCTATGGCGTGCTCTAGAGCCCACATCATCGAGGAGACCGTCTTGCCGGCACCTGTGGGGAGCGTGAGCGAGTAGATCTTGCGCTGAGCCGTGCGCCCATGGTTGCGGCATTGGTCGAGGAAAGCTGCTCGCGCCTCATTGATCCGTCCCTCACGGTTGAAGTGTGACACATACTCCTCTAGCTTTTTTCGCATCTCTTTTAGCGAAGCCTTGGCACTCTGACGAGCAAGGCTTTTGTCGGGAGACATAAACCGCTCCGTGTCGAGGAAGTCAGCGTCTACCAAGCAGGAGAAAAGCATACGGATCAGTAGCTGGTAGTTCTTTTCGTCTAGCTCATCCCACACCGCAGCAGCCTTGTCCAGAGAGGCTTTGTGGAGAAGCTCTTCAAGCTGGCTCGCCTCAAGTTTGAGTCCCTTGACTAGGTTTGCCTCAGCTCTCTTGGTGTCACTAGAACGAACAACTTGTCCTCGCCACTCGGAGTCATCGTAGAGCCCTCGGTGGTGCGCCCCGATGCAGAGCGAGAGGATCTTGAGAAGCTGCTGATTACCGCCCACTTGCTTTAAGTCGTAGGCGTAGCGTGCTCCTGCGGGGCTGTGCGGGGTGCGCCACCCGTTGAGCGTCGGGTCTAAACCAGACTGCTGACGTATGTAGCACTGGAAGCCCTCCTGGTACTTGCCCAAGTCGTGCAGGAGTCCCAGCAGGTAACCGATCTCGCCAAGCTCTGGATAATCGGTGATGCGCTCAGCGTAGCTCTGCGCCAGCTCCGCCACGCCGTGTAGATGATCTAGTAGAGGCTGCGTCTCGTAGGAGTCATCCTCTAGAACCCTTACGTGGGCTATCTGCTCTGTGTCGTTCATAGTGTGGGTATTCTTTACTTGAGACTGTTGACTTTTACAACAGTCTCTACTCGTATTGCTTTGATACAACGGACGCACAGACCGTGCGTCCCTACAAAGGGTTACACGTCTGTGCGTCAGAGAGGTTTGAGTACCTAGGGGCAGGGCTAGTGCTTGCCGACCTTGGTGAGGAGGTTGCCTACCTCGCTGGCAGAGACCTCCTTGATGCCTCCGAGAGCCGAGAGGATGCCCGTTGCCTCGTAGGGGAGGAAGAGCGTCTTGTCGGAGCCGTTGCGGCCGATCTTCTCGAGCGTGTCTAGATAGCGCATAGCTATGAGGTACTGCGTAGGATTGCTACCCGTGCTGGCGACAGCTGTCGTGATGCGCTCGATAGCCTCTGCCTCAGCCTCGGCACGAAGGATGGTAGCACGAGCGTCAGCCTCGGCAGCGAGGATCTGCGCTTTCTTCTCACCCTCGGCATGGTTGACCGACTCAGTCATGCGACCCTCAGACTCACGGATCATAGCTTCCTTCTGACCCTCAGCGGTGAGCACCTGCGCACGCTTGTCACGCTCGGCACGCATCTGCTTTTCCATAGCGTCACGGATGTCTCGAGGCGGATTGATGTCTTGCAGCTCCACGCGGTTCACCTTGACACCCCACTTATTGGTCGCCTCGTCTAGGATGTCACGCAGCTTGTTATTGATCGTGTCACGGCTGGTGAGCGTCTCGTCGAGGTCCATCTCGCCGATCACGTTACGTAGCGAGGTCTGCGTGAGCATCTCGATAGCTACGGGCAGGTTGGAGATCTCGTAGACCGCTTTGAGTGGCTCGACGATTTGGAAGTAAAGGACCGCATTGATCTCCGTGACGACGTTGTCACGGGTGATGACGCTCTGACGAGCGAAGTCGTAGACATTCTCTCTCAGGTCGATGCGGTCCGTATTGATAAAGCGCACTTGCGTACCCCCCTTGCTGGCTGGTGCGGTGATGCGCCAAGTCATAGGGCGTGGTTTATCGATAAAAGGGATAATCAGGTTGATACCCGATGAGAGGGTCTTGAGATAGCGTCCGAGACGCTCGATGACCATCGTCTCGGACTGCTGGACGATGACCAGTCCCTTGGCGATGATGTAGATGACTAGGAGGACGAGTATGCCCAGTACGATGAGGGATGCTTCCATATACGTTTGTAGTGTTTTAGTTGTTATTCAGTTGTTTCTGTGATAGGCTCGACAATCATAACGATGCTGTCGTTGCTGACGATGCGCACCATCTCGCCACGTGGGATGACCATGTCGGGAGCCACCGAGCGGGCGCGCCAGTTGTCCCCGTCCACAGCGATGCGACCCGTCTCACGACTGGCATCTATGCACTCAGTGACACGTGCCGTGCGTCCGTATAGCGCCTCTATACCCGTGCGGGCGGTCTCCTTGTTGCGACTGAGGCGGCGAACCATAGGGCGCAGGAGCAAAAGGGCGAGGATCGATCCAATGCAAAAGGTGATCACCTGCCAAGTGACAGAGGCACCGAGGGCTGCCGGCAGGATCGCCAGCAAAGCTCCTATGCCAAAGCAGGCTACGACAAAGCCTGGCGTGAGTAACTCAACGAAGAGGAGGAGTAACCCAGAGATGAGCCAGAAGTAGATGGGAGAGGCAAACATAGCTTTAGCGGGGGTTAGAGGAGAGCTTCGATGTCCTTGGCTAAGTTCTTCGGGAGCTTAGCCGATCCGTAGCGGGTTATGTCGGTGCCGTCACGGGAGATGAGGAACTTGTTGAAGTTCCACCGTATCGGCTTGACTGGCAGGTCTGAGTCTTGGCTCGTCTCCTCCTTGAGGAACTTGAAGAGCGGGTGGGCGTTTGCCCCGTTGACCTCGACCTTCTGCATTATTTGGAAGGTAACGCCATAGTTGACCTGACAGAAGTTGCGTATCTCCTCATCGGAGCCGGGGTCTTGCTCGCCAAACTGATTGCAGGGGAAGCCGAGCAGGACGAGTCCCTTGTCATGGTACTGCTTGTGTAGCTCCTCGAGCCCAGCCAGCTGAGGCGTGTAGCCACACTTGCTGGCGGTATTGACGATGAGGATCACCTTGCCGCGCAGGTCAGCCAAGTCTAGCTCCTTGCCCTCGGAGGTCAGGGCCGTGAAGTCGTATATAGTTGCCATAGTATTTAGGGTTCTGTTTACACTATGACAAAGATACACTTTAGCCAAGAGAACTGCAAGAGACTTGCTAACTTTGCACTCCGTAACGAGACTGTTGCAACAGTCTCGTAATGTCTTATCTACAGATCTATCTATGAATCCTTGGTTAACGGTCGCTCTACTGGTGGTCTCTAACGTCTTTATGACTTTCGCATGGTATGGACACATCAAGCTGGAGCAGATGAGGGTCATCACCGACCACACGCCACTCTATCTGGTGATCCTGCTGAGCTGGTGCTTGGCACTCTTTGAGTACTCCTTTCAGATTCCCGCCAATCGCTACGGCTACATCGGCAACGGCGGTGTCTTCAGCTTGATGCAGCTCAAGGTGATACAGGAGGTGGTGTCGATTACGGTCTTTACGCTCTTCTCGGTGATCTTCTTCCGTGGAGAGCCGTTGCAGTGGAACCATTTAGCCGCTTTCGCTTGCCTCGTCCTAGCGGTCTACTTTGTCTTCCTAAAGTGAGACTGTTGCAAAAGTCAACATTCTTAAAGTAGGAGGCTCACGAGGGAAGCTGCTCGTAGGTGCGCCTACGACGGAGGTGGTACTGCCAGAGGAGCGAGTAGCGCGCTATGGGCGGGGTCGCTGTGACTTGGTACCAGGACTGGTCGATGGAGAGGGCGAGCTGGCGACGGGTGCGGTAGAAGTCTCGCACGGCTCGTAGCACGGCTGTGGCGTGTCGGGGCTGCCCCTTGACGAGGAAGGTGAAGGCGGCGAGCAGGTCTAGCGGGAGGCGACAGAGGAGGATACGCCTGCGGGCATGCCGCGTGGGGAGGTTCTTGTAGAGCATGCGGAGGTTGTTGCGAAAGTTGAGATAGCTCTTCCTCGGGCTACCCATCTCGAGCGTAGCTCCTCCGAGATGGTAGACGATGCTGTCGGGGGTGTAGAGGATACGACCGCCTGCGAGCCAGAGCCGCCAGGAGAGATCGATCTCCTCCATGTGAGCGAAGAAGCTCTCGTCAAAGCCCCCTACCCTCCAAAATGCCTCGGCACTGACGAAGTAGCAAGCGCCTGTCGCCCAGAGTATCTCGCACTCATCGTCATACTGCCCATGATCTAGCTCGACGGTGTCGAAAAGGCGACCCCGACAGAAGGGATAGCCCCAACGATCCAGCTCACCACCAGCAGCACCAGCGTACTCAAACGCTTCGGGCTGGCGGTCACTGCGCAGCTTAGGCTGTACGGCAACGCAGCCCTCCCTCAGCAAAGCCAGCGGACGGTCACACCAGTGGGGCGAGACACGTATGTCGCTATTGAGGAGACAATAATAAGGGTAGTCGAGCTGGCGAAGCCCTCGGTTGTAGCCCCCTGCGAAGCCGTAGTTTTCGGATAGGCGAACGAGCTTGACTTGCGGGAAAGCCTCCTGCAGGTAAGCGAGCGAGTCGTCTGTCGATCCATTGTCTATGACCACGAGGTCGGCCACCTCAGGCGGTGTATGCGCCACGAGGGGCGGGATGTACTCCTCGAGGAGCTTGCGCCCGTTCCAGTTGAGGACGACGATGGCTAGGTCGGGACGGCTCATAGGTCGGCTTATCGCTTGGTGGTGAAGACTTGTCGCCGCACGCTCCAATGCGCTAGCCGTGCGGGGGTGATGGCTCCGACGAGCTCAGGGTCGTACGGCTGGGAGACACGTATATAGTTGTCGGTAAAGCCCTCCATCATCTCGCCGTGGCGTGTCTCCTCCCAGAGGACGGGGCGGACGGAGCCAGCGAAGGGGGCGCAGAAAGCGTTGTGCCGCTCGCTGGAGAGAGCGAGGAGCTCCTGCGTGCGAAGTTTCTTTTCGGCTGCGGGCACAGCGGGCTTGATCTCAAGGGCTTTGGTGCCTTTGCGCTCGCTATAGGGGAAGACGTGCAGCTGGCTCCACGGTTGCGCTTGGAGGAAAGCTAAGGTCTCGGCGTGATGCTCGGGAAGCTCGCCCCGCATACCCGCAATGACATCAATACCAACGAAAGCATCGGGGATCAGCTCGTAGATGAGCTTAAGTCGCTCGGCAAAGAGTGCCGTGTCGTAGTGCCGCCGCATCAGGCGTAGCACCTGGTCGGAGCCTGACTGGAGAGGGATGTGGAAGTGCGGCATAAACTGCTCCGTCTCAGCGACGAACTGGATAATTTCTGGGGTCAGCAGCTCAGGCTCGATGGAGCCGATGCGGTAGCGGGCGATGCCTGCGACTTGCGTCAGTCGGTGGAGTAGCTCTAGGAGCGTCTCACCCGTGGTGCGTCCGAAGTCTCCGATATTGACGCCTGTCAAGATGATTTCCCTGCCACCTAGCTCAGCGACACGCTCCGCCTGCGCCACCAGTGAGGCGATGGATCCGTTGCGGCTGACACCACGTGCGGCAGGTATGGTGCAATAGGTGCAGTAGTAGTTGCATCCGTCCTGGACCTTGAGGAAGTGGCGCGTGCGGTCGTCCGAAGAGACGCTCGGCTCGAAGTGCTGTAGCTCTCGGCGAGCGGTGACGTGGGGCGTAGCTGCTTGGGGCTGGTTGCACTTTTGGTTGCGCTCTTGGTTTCGCTCTTGGCAAAGCTCGGTGAGGAGCGATACGATTTCGCTCTTGCGCCCCGACCCGACGACGAGGTCTACGCCAGGCATCTGAGCGATCCGATCGCCCTGTAGCTGGGCATAGCAGCCAGTCACGACAATGAGTGCCTCTGGGTACTCACGGTGCAGACGGTTGATGAGACTGCGGCACTTCTTATCGGCCGTGTCGGTCACCGAGCAACTATTGACGATGCAGATATCAGGGATCAGCTCCGTCGTGTGGTGATGCTCGTCAGAGATGCGCTCCACGCCCACGGTCGCTAGCTGGCGAGCAATGGTCGAGGTCTCGGCATAGTTGAGCCGACAGCCCAGTGTGTAGAAAGCAGCTCGCTTGCCAACGAGAGGATGTAATCGAGGGGTGATCATCATATAGAGTAGAGCAAAGCACCAGCAACGCCCGCCAGGACAATGAGCAGGATAGGATGTACCCACTTCTTGTACAGGAGGAGTCCCGTCACGGCAAAGATGATGAAGCTGCGGTAGTCGATGAAGTTTTCCGTGACGATGATATTGTCCACCGTGATCGGCGTGCCAGCGGGGAGTGTGAGGAGCGTCCAGAGTCCTGGCTGTATCATCAGCATCAGGGCAGCGGCCGCTATGAGTCCGACACTGGCGGGGCGTATGCCGAGGAAGGCAGCATCGACATAACGATTGCTCCTAAACGCTTGGAAGCTACGGGAGATGATGAGACAGAGCACGAAGGAGGGAAGCATCACTGCGGTCGTCGCTAGTAGCGAGCCGAGGATATTACCGCCCGTGACAACATAGCCTATGTAAGTCGCACTGTTGATTCCGATAGGTCCTGGGGTCACTTGGCTCACAGCTACGATGTCGGTGAACTGCTGGTTGGTGAGCCAATGGTACTTATGGACCACTTCGTTTTGGATGAGCGAGAGCATAGCATAGCCCCCACCGAAGCCGAAGATACCGATCTGAATGTAGACC
>OLSP01003603.1_pt1 | contig 10531 bp, 9 predicted proteins | sample 1672941 | NCBI WGS metagenome assembly OLSP01 (sample SAMEA3136739, study PRJEB25190) | human gut metagenome | reverse complement strand
CGCTTAAGGGAATAATTACGTTTATAGGGGTTTCTGCTAAGAATTTACGCAGAAAAAGGCCGAAATTCTCCGGTTCGTTTTTTACATCCGGGCAAAGGATATGCCGGTGGAAAAAACGAGATGTGTATCCGTACGATATGCGCGAAGTCATAAATCCATATACCTTGCATCCCCGCTTGTGGAGCGATCGGGCTACGGTGATGCTTTGTACATCTTGAGCATCAGTCAATAATACGTTCATACGATGAGTTTCTGTTTTTTACGGGGCGTTTCGGCTGCGATTTCATTGATCGTATTTATAACGCAGGTTACCTCTTCGTCTTTCATATCGTAATAATAGGGGAGGTCCAGAACCGTTTCTGCGATCCGTTTTGCATGAGTAAAAGAAGCGGGGCAAACAATGTAACTGAAACTGAATGCCATGTCAATCCCCCGGGTCAAACAACGTCGGTAGAACGATGCTTTGTTTTCGACCTGGATGGCATATCGGATGCAGCACGCTTCGTCGTTGAAAACCGGTTTGCGTAAAACGGGCGTTTCGCGTATAGAACTGTCGTATCGGCGATATATCTCTTTGCGGCGAAGGATGAGCTTGTCCAGGTTTTCTATTTGGGGAAGAGCCATGTAAGCCTGCCATTCGGCCATTCTGTGTCGATAATAGTCGTTGAAATGCAGATCCAGCTCATGTGATTCGTCCAGTTGCATCCGATTCCGGCACTGCATGGTCAGGAAATGAAATCCTCTGTACAGGTATTTGTTTTTCAGTAGCAGGTAGATCAAACCGATCACTGTATGTTTGATACGGAAGCTGACACCGGGTGCCTGATATTTTTGAATATAGGTTGCGAGCCGTTCGGTTTCAGTTGCTTCACGGGCGATGATAAAACCGCCTTTGGAGGGGACGGTTACTAATTTGGTGGAATCGAAGCTGAAGAAGGCATAATCTCCGAACGATCCCGCCGGCTGGCCTTGGATATGCGTTCCGAGCGATGCGGCACAATCCTCGATCAGGATCGCACCAGTGCGACGGCACAAGGATTGAATTTCTTCGATACGGCAGGGATTGCCGAATTGATGAGTCGCAATAACGACCGAATCTTTGTCTATTACTTTTTGCAACTCTTCGGGAAGCATGTTGAAATCAGTTTCGGAGACTTCTACGTATTGGACATTTCCCCCCCCCATGAGAATAGCTTCTGTGACGGCTTTACAGGTATAGGAAGGAACGATGACCTTTTTTCGTTGCAGATAAGAGATCAATATTTGCAGCCCGCTACGTCCCGAGGAGGTCAGTATCACATCCTTCTGTCCGAAATACCGGGCGATTTCCCGTTTCAACCGGCTTGTGTATTTTCCACTTTCTGTGCGGATGAACAGACTCTTGAATAAATGCGTCCAGGAATAATTGACGCGTGAGCGGGGAAGCAGCGAAATTTTCATGATTATAAATCGGTTGCTCGCATTTTCAATACTTTGGCGGGAACACCTCCGACGATGGCATAGGGCGGTACATCTTTGTTTACTACGGATCCTGCCCCGATAATCGCACCCCGGCCGATCGTTACTCCGGCCAAAATGATCGCCCCGAATCCGATCCATACGTCGTCTTCCACAACGATCGGAGCATCGTAGTAACCTTGATCTATAATGGGAATTTCGCGTGTGTCGTATGCATGCGAATAAGCGACAAACATGACATTTGCAGCCGTCAGAACATGGTTGCCGAGTGTGATCGTTCCGGTTTGTCGGCCGGCCTGGAATATATTGTTGTGATTGATGGAGCAGTGATCGCCGATCTTAATCATCGTCGGTTGGCGCAACATGACCGTCGGATGGATTTTACAGTTTTTGCCGATAGTTGCCTGTTGGCGCCCGACAATGCAATTTACAGAGTAATATGCGCTCTCAACTGCAAGCGGCTCGCCTGGACGGATTTTCTTATACAGCTCAAGAAGACCTTCTTCATAATTTGTAGAAGTATCTTTTGTAAAACTTGCAAGGATCTTCGGCTCTTCACCAAACAGATCGATGATCTCTGCATTGGAGCCAACCCCAAGTGCACGGATCAGTACAGTGATCGGAACCTTTCTGGTTCTGTCCACACGTACATAGAACACATCATTGGAGTCAGTCTCATATTCCAGCCATGCTCCTCTGTTAGGAATTACTGTACAGGAAAACAGTCTTTTACCGATTTTATCGTGTGCAATGGCATAATAGATTCCAGGGGAACGTACTAACTGGCTGACAATAACACGCTCAGCACCGTTAATAACGAAGGTTCCTGTCGCAGTCATAATCGGCAGGTCTCCCATGAAAATCTCGTGTTCGTTGATCTCTTCTGTTTCCTTGTTAATCAGTCTCACTCGAACCTTCAAAGGTGCGGCATAAGTTACGTCACGTTCTTTACACTGCTCGATGGTATATTTAGCATCTTTTTCATCAAATGTGAAGCCGATGAACTCGAGACTGAGCTTTCCGCCGTAGTCTGCGATTGGAGAAATATCATCGAACACTTCATTCAATCCTTCGTCGAGAAACCACTGGTAAGAATCCTTCTGGACCTCGATCAAATTCGGCATTTCCAGGACTTCTTTTTGTCTCTGGTAGCTCATTCGCATGCTTTTTCCAGTTTTTACAGAACGAATTCTGTTTTTTTCCATTGACGTTTCACCCCTGTTTTATTTTATTTATTACAACATCAGCCAGCCCTGCTTACTAAGCATAGTAGGCATATCTTGCCATAATATAGCATTCTTCACTATAGCACAACAAAAAAAGCCTGTCAAGCACTTTTCCTGTTGTTTTTTTAATTTATTTCAATTTGAAGCAGTCTTTATAATACTTTCTGCTCTGTGTAGGAACGGTTTCCATATTTATCTGTCAGCAGCAACAGAAGCACGGTTCCTTTTTTCTGTTTTGGAATGGAGACACTGTATCTTCCTCTGGAAGTAACATTGCCCTGTCCGATCCTTTTGTTTCCGGATTTTGTCACAACATATACAGTAAGCCTTCTGCCTCCTGCTGCCGTTCCGGTAATTCTTGCGGTGTTTCTGGTGATTCTTGCGGATGCTGGAAGCCTTACCAGAACAGAACCTGTACTGTTCCTGGAATAGACGGCATAGGAACTTCCATTATTCCGCAGCCGGTTTTGCTGACTGCCTGAAATCCTGGACTGGACGATCCGCAGACCGCAGTTCCCGTTTCCTGTGATCGTATTTCCATAAAGGGATTTTAGCTGACTGGAGATCACCTGTACTCCATAGCGTTTTACAGTAGTTACGTTATTAGATTTTATATCAGTATCGCCAATATTTTTCAGGTATATTCCGTCTAGTCTGCAGTCAGATACCTTATTGGATATCACCTGACATTTCTTGCTGTCCAGAACCACAATTCCGCTTTTATTGCTGACACCAACATCATTTTTGCTGATTACAGTACCTGTACTTCCCGTTCCAATGTAGATTCCATCATTTAAAGTGTTATTTATAATATTTCCCGTAATTTTATTGTCTGTTGAAGCAGCATTCAATGTCCTGCCGCCGTTATTAGCACATATTCCATTCCCCTTGCAGTCACCAATCTTATTACTGCTTATCACATTTCCAGATGATCCGGCCAAATAAATTCCCGTGATAGAAAAGGAACTGGCATGCACTAATGAAATCCGGTTTTTGTTTACCACACAATTATCTGCAAGATACATGTAAATTGCATTGCCTACATCAGAAACTAAATTGTTCTCTACCGTAACATTTGTTACTTTATAGATTCCTTCTGGTATACCAGCTGCATTCGCATTCACTTTACTGCCCTGTATTTGGATTCCATATCCCTTCCAGCTTTTTCCATTAATTTTATCTGTATTAGAAATAAATATCCGATTATTTTTCACAGAAATATTGGATGAATACTGATTTCCAGCAGTTCCCGGCGCTGCGTCAGGTGCCAGATGGGTATTGGGCGTATACATGCTGCATACAAGTACTCCGCCGCCTACATGTTCCATCGTGTTGTCTTCCACTGCGGAGTCCACATAGTTCAAGCACCATACCGCACGCTTGCGGATGTTTCGGAAAGTGTTATTGCGGATCTGGATGTTTCGATACGGACGGTCGTAAACCATGCTGTGGCTTCCCACGCCTGCAAAAACATCCTCGAAAGTATTATTCTCAATCAGCACATTTTCACAGACAGCACCGTCGAACGGCTGATATCCTGGGAAAATATAGTCCAGGCAGGCATCCAGCTGAATACATTCCTGTCCGCCGCCCTCATAATCTTTCCAGTAGCCACGGAAGGTGCAGCCGGTCACTACAGCATCCTTCACACCTGCAAGTTCAAGGAAATGAGACTTCAGGTTGTTAAGAAAGGTGACATTCTTCACGGTTATATTGGTAGCATGTCCAATACGGAAGCCAACGAAACCGCCTGGATTCTCCTTGCCTTCTACATTCTGATAGTTCAGATCCCAGGTTCCGCCATCAATGGTAACATTCCGATAGCCATTATAGCCGCCATCAGAAAGCACTTCTTCCCCAAGCCGGAGAATAATGTGCTTGTTGGTGCTGCTCTTCGTGATAACTGCACCCTGGGCATAAAGAGTCATATTGCTGTACAGATGAATGGTATTGGAAATATAATAATTTCCCGGAGGAATGATCACTTTACAGGGAGACACATCTGTAGCACGCTGCCCCATAAATTTCAAAACAAGGTTCAGCACATTGGTGATATCAGTTCCATCCTGGACATCCAGGGTAACCTCTGTGGCATCTGCCGGAATTTTGGCAAGAATTTCTGCTTCCTCTTCGGAAAGATCGGCAGCCTGTACTTCTGCCTGTGCCTCATCCGAGCTTCCATCTGTGAATGCCATCTCGTCACTGCTGCCGCTGAAAAAAGCAGCCTCACTTTGCTGTTCTTCTGAATCAGATCCAAAGCTTGCCTCAGCTTCTTCTCCGCTTTCCGGCAGCATCTCCGGATCATCTGTGTCATCCGGAACCTGCACTTTCTCAGTTCCGTCTGTGTAAAAACTATCACTTTCAGTCGTATCGGAAAACTCAGCTGCAATTTCCGGTGCCTCTGCATAAGCAGCTCCGCTGCAGCCCAGTTCCAATGACAATCCCAACAGAATTCCAGCCACAAGTCTCTTCATATTCATCCTCCTGCCTTAAATCATCATAGTCTTTCCCTGCAGGATCCTTTATGTAAAAAAGAAATATCATCTGTTTCCCTTTTACATAAAGGATCCTCGCTGACAAAATCCTTTGCAAAAAAAATCCCCGCAGTTGCCTGCAAACAGACTTCTGCGGGGAGCTTGGTTCGCTTAAATTATTTAAGAGTAACTTTAGCGCCTTCAGCCTCAAGTTTAGCTTTGATGTCCTCAGCCTCAGCTTTGGAAGCGCCCTCTTTAACTGCTTTAGGAGCACCATCAACAACTTCTTTAGCTTCTTTAAGACCTAAGCCTGTGATCTCACGAACAACTTTGATAACTTTAACTTTGTTAGGACCTACTTCTGTAAGCTCTACGTCAAACTCATCTTTCTCCTCTGCTGCCTCAGCTGCACCAGCTGCTGCTACAACAACGCCTGCTGCTGCGGATACACCGAACTCTTCCTCGCAAGCTTTTACTAAATCATTTAACTCTAATACAGATAACTCTTTGATTGCTTCGATAAACTCAGCTGTTGTTAACTTTGCCATTATAATTTTCCTCCATTTTTAAAATTTTTGTGGAATCAATGATTCGATTCAGCGGCAGATTCTTAAATTATTCTGCTGCTGGAGCCTCTGCTGCACCCTCGCCCTGCTGTTCTGCAATCTGATTAAGCACACGAGCAAAGTTGGTGATAGGAGACTGGATACTTCCAAGCAGTTTGCCGAGAAGTTCTTCTCTGGACGGGATCTGGGACAGAGCCTGGATTCCTGCCTGATCGTTGTAGTTACCCTCAACAATACCTGCAACTAATTCAAGTGCCGGATACTGTTTTGCAAATTTAGCAAGGATTCTTGCAGGAGCAGTAGCGTCTGTTGCAGAAATTGCAATAGCGTTTGTTCCATGTAAGTGCTTGTCAAGATCTGCACATGGAGTACCTTCAAATGCACGACGCATTAAAGTGTTCTTGTAAACCTTGTACTGTACGCCGGACTCTCTTAACTCTTTACGTAAAATAGTATCCTGCTCAACTGTAAGACCGCTGTAGTCAACCAGTACGACTGCCTGTGCGTCTTTAATGTTGTTTGCGATTTCTTCTACGATTGGCTGTTTCAGTTCTACTTTTGCCATGAAATGGTACACCTCCTTATAAAATTTGATATACCGCCAAAAAAAGCCTTGCTGTAAGACAGCAAGGCTTAACGTAATTCTTACTTAAGAATACTTAGTCCTCGGTAGGCGTTTTAATCCTTATGCCTTACGGCACCTACTGTCTTCGGCAGCGTTCTGTAATAAAATACCATGTTCGTTTTTATTTGTCAATAGGTAATTTCATTTTTTTACATTTGTTTTCTTACTACCCGATATTCATCTCCCATGCGGAAATATGGACAATCGTGATTGGTTCCGGTAACAAAGCGGTACATCTCATCTTCATCCAGATTCATCTCACAGGTATAGCACTCATAATCGTCATCATAAGAATAATTTACACAGTACTCGCAGTTTACTCCCTGCTTGTTCTTCATTATTTATAAAACCTGCCTTTCTACAGGAATTTCATTATTCGGGAAAATTAGAGCATGTTTGAAAAAGGCTCTAGAGCGTGTTTGAAAAAGGCTTTCTGCAAGATGTGCGTCACAATTTGTGGGAGATTTTGTCCGGATGAGGGCGCCGTAGCGGGCTACGGCAACTGAATTCGGGCAAAATATACCGCAAAGTGGGGCGTGCAGATTGCGGGAATGATTTTTCAAACAGGCTCTAAGGCTTCCCCCGAATCCATTTGGCGTTTTCGCTTTCGTCAGCTTCCTGGGAGCATATCCGGCCATGACAAAATTTCTCTGGCGATAATATTCTCATAATCACCCTCTATATCCTGGCTCCGTCCTGCTTCATAGATATTGGTCTCAGCGCCCCATACCCGGTCCTCATATTCCCATACATGGAATTTCAGTCCCCGGAAAAGGAAATCGAGGCTTCCGCAGCCGTCTGTCTCTGTATATTCATATTTAATGTTTTTCTTCTTTAATGCATCCTGTACGATCTGCAGCCGCATTTTGCACACCTCACTTTTCGTCATTCTTCTCTACAGTTCCGTTATCAACATGGATACGGTTCTTGCCTGTTTTCTTTGAAACATACATTGCATGGTCCGCAGACAGATACAGGTTTTCGTAATCCTGTCCTGCTGCAGGATAAGCCGCAGCACCAACACTGATGGTAAAATGCGGTTCCTCCTTGGAGGCCGCCAGCACATCCAGAATCTCAGCGCCCTTTGCTTCCGCATCTGCAGCGAATTCTGTATCCGTCATGAATACAATGAATTCATCACCGCCAAGCCTTCCCACAATATCATCCTTGCGGAAATTCTCTTTCAGAATCTTCACAAGATTGATCAGCGCCAAATCTCCCATGGCATGTCCCATAGTATCATTAACTGTCTTGAAATCATCAATATCGATCATGAACAGATAGCCTTTGCAGTTTTTGTTCTGCATAAGCTCACCAATCTTCGCTTCTGCGGATTTACGGTTGAGAGCTCCGGTCAGACCATCTATCGAAGCTTTTTCCAGCAAATCCTGTTCCTTGGTCATTTCATCCTGCACATCCGAAATCTTGCCAAGGAATACCTGGGGAGTACCAAGACGTCCGCGTACCAATCGGCCCATCCAGCGAACCCAGCGATAGTTGCCATTCTTATCCTTAAAGCGGATTACGAAATCGTCAATCTCATCTTTCTTATCTCCGATAGTGGAAAGAAGATTCTTTACCTTCTCTACATCATCCGGATGTACCATTGCAAAATCAGTGTCATTCTCAAATGGACGTATCTGGCCAATTTCCTTCAATCCAAACAGGGTGGTTATATTCGGAGTAAATACCAGTGTCTTATCCAGACAGTCGTATTCAAAAAGTACCGTGTCGGAAAACTCAGACAAAATATCGTATCGCGCCTGCCCTTTCATTGCACGCTTCTGTTGTTTCATATACAAACGGCCAATCAGAATGATTATAATTGACATACAGCCAAACAATGTTATTATTAAAGCGCGATTTCCGTTAATGAGCATTGTTCTGTAATTTTTTATTTTATTGGAGCGATAGCCTGATACCAGAATACAATCTCTGTCTTCCAGCTTAGACGCCGCCAGATAAATATCTGATTTCTCTAATTCGGAAAATAAATACGGCTGTCCGAAAGTAAGATTTGCAAGGATATCTTCTACTTTCTCAATATCTTTGTCTTTGATCCGAATAGACCTCAATTCCGTGTCTACTGTATATTCGATATCAAAAATCTTCATATCGCCAGCCAGAATCACACCTTTAGAGTCACATAGGTAATGGAACACCCTGTTTTTATCCTGTTTAATCATTTTCCAGGCTTTCTCTAAATCAGCAGTTTCTCCCTGATCATCACAAAAAGCCTCTATTTCTGATAATGCCTCTGAATGAGCGGACAATAGAGTTTCTTCCATTAGTTCGGAAAAAACCCTCTCAGTTTTCTGACGATATCTTTTCATGAGGAACGTAGTCAAAAAAACCATCACCAGCAAACAAATTAAGACTATAAAAAACCATTGCCTTTTCGTTCTATATTCAGAATTATCTTTCATGATTTTTTTCATATAACGACATCCAATCCTAATTAAAGAGCTTTTATTTAAGTATAAAGCTTGCACATAGCTCTGTCAAGTTAACCTTATATTACCTGTGAACAGTTACAAAATATCACATACTTAAAGCTATTATCTATGGGCAGAAGTCATAGGATTCCATTTTCCGCTTAAATAATGTCTTGTAAATAATATAAACAGCAGCAAATTATGCCCAATCATGCATCCCCAGGCAGAAATCAGTCCCATTCCCAGCATATGAATGCAGACAAATGTTCCCAAAATCCGAACTCCCCACATACCAACTACATTGAATACAAACGGAGTCACTGTTTTTCCCACACCTTGCATCATTCCTTCTATAACAATAGGAACTCCGTAAAATGGCTCGGAAACAGCAACCATACGAAGTACTGTACTTCCCAGACTAATAATCTGATCATCTGATGAAAAAAGCCTGATCAATACTGGTGCAAAAATGAACAAAAGCCCGCCTGAAACAACCATTAGTCCGATTTCTAATGGCATGATTGCTCTTGCAAGTCCACTTAGCTTCTTATTATCATTAGCACCTAAAGCGTTTCCTGCCAGAGTGGCTGCAGCTGTCTGCATTCCCCAACCTGGGATGTAGAATGCTGATTCAACTGTATTTGCAATCGTGTGAGCCGCCGTTGCAGTTTCGCCAAGTGAATTAATCATAGATGCAAACGCTACGTAGCCAAGAGATGTTGCAAAACGCTGAAACATATTTGGTACTGCCACTTTCAGACATGGCTTAAGAACTGCCTTATCCAGCTTAAAGCTCTGTCCTTTGGGCGAAATATCCGGGTGTTTCCATAATTTAACTGTAATAGCTATGCCGCCAATGGTATATGCAATCGCACTTGCTGCTGCAGCGCCTTGAACACCCCATCCTGCACCTGGGATTAACACATTTTTTCCACCGATAGAAACTGTCCTTGTGGAATATATAAGAAAATAATTCAGCACAATGTTGATAACATTAAATGCAACGCCTACCTGCATAGGAGTTTTGGTATCACCCACAGCCCTGAGAACTGTTCCAAAAATAATATTTGCAGTTCTAAATAACATTGGGGAGTATAAAATCAAAAAATAGCTGGATGCCAGTCTTTGTATAGAAGGATCTACCTGCATCCATACTGGCACTTTGCTGCTAAGCCCGATTGTCAGAATTGTAAATAAAATTCCTACAATTAGAACTGTGATTACAGCCTGTGCAGAAGCTTTCTTAGCTTGCTGTTTTTTTCCCGCTCCCATTGACTGAGAAATATATGCCAAAAATCCTACACTAATTGCAGAAATAGTACTGCCAATCAGCCAGTTGACTGTGCTGGTAGCACCTACAGCCGCAGTAGCGCGGGTTCCAAGTACACCAACCATTCCTGTATCCATGTACTGCACAGCAGTCTGCATAAGCTGCTCTAGCATAGTTGGCCATGCCAGAGAGAAAATAATCGGCAGCATTTCCTTTGTGTCTTCATCTGTCCTTTTTAGTCTGTTTCTGCTAAATTTCATCTAATTTCTTCCTGTTTACTATTTTTCAAATCTTTTCCAATGTATAAAAAAATCCAGGTAACAAAAAAACGATAACCAACCGGCTACCGTTTAAGTCCTGTACCTTCAAAACTACATACATGTTACATCCTAATGGAATCATTCTTCAACCTTGCGATTGTTGGTCAAGCCCTCACCCTATTAGTAGCAGTCAGCTCCGTGCGTTGCCGCACTTCCA
>OLSP01003589.1_pt1 | contig 10572 bp, 5 predicted proteins | sample 1672941 | NCBI WGS metagenome assembly OLSP01 (sample SAMEA3136739, study PRJEB25190) | human gut metagenome | reverse complement strand
CAGAATTAGTATATTATCCGGTACTGCAAAAAATACTGGAAGAAAACGCCAGCGAAGAAGATATTAAGGATGCGATCCACAAAAATATCCATGAGCTGATTCCGAAGCATATCACAAAAGAAGATATTTTTGCTTCTATTAACTATAACATGCATCTGGAGTACGGCATCGGCCATGATGACGATATCGACCATCTGGGCAACCGTCGTATCCGTGCAGTCGGAGAACTGCTGCAGAACCAGTACCGTATCGGTCTTTCCAGACTGGAGAGAGTCGTTCGTGAAAGAATGACAACACAGGATCTGGAAGGCATTTCTCCACAGTCTCTGATCAACATCAAACCGGTGACAGCAGCCGTGAAAGAATTCTTCGGATCTTCCCAGCTGTCCCAGTTCATGGATCAGAACAACCCACTGGGTGAGCTGACACACAAGAGACGTTTATCCGCCCTGGGTCCTGGCGGTCTGTCACGAGACAGAGCCGGATTCGAGGTTCGAGATGTACACTATTCCCACTACGGAAGAATGTGTCCTATCGAGACGCCTGAAGGACCGAACATCGGTCTGATCAACTCACTGGCATCTTATGCAAAGATCAACGAATATGGTTTCATCGAAGCACCATATCGTAAAATCGATAAAACAGATCCTAAGAACCCGCGTGTCACAGATGAAGTAGTATATATGACTGCGGACGAAGAGGATAATTACCATGTAGCACAGGCGAATGAGGCTCTGGACGAAGAAGGACACTTCATCAGCAAGAACGTTTCCGGTCGTTACCGTGAAGAGACACAGGCATACGAAAGACACATGTTTGATTACATGGACGTGTCTCCTAAGATGGTATTTTCCGTTGCTACTGCACTGATTCCGTTCCTGCAGAACGACGACGCAAACCGAGCTCTGATGGGATCTAACATGCAGCGTCAGGCTGTACCGCTTCTGACAACCGAAGCTCCTGTAGTAGGAACCGGTATGGAAGAAAAGACAGCGGTTGACTCTGGTGTATGTGTGGTTGCAAAGAAAAATGGTACGATCGAGTCTTCTGAATCCAAACGTATCGTGGTTCGCAACGATGATGGTACAAGAGATGAGTATCGTCTGACTAAGTTTTCACGAAGCAACCAGAGTAACTGCTACAATCAGCGTCCGATCGTTTTCAAGGGCGACAGAGTTGCTGCCGGACAGGTTATCGCAGACGGTCCTTCCACATCCAACGGCGAAATCGCTCTTGGTAAGAACCCTCTGATCGGATTCATGACCTGGGAAGGTTACAACTACGAGGATGCCGTTCTGCTGAGTGAGAGACTGGTTATGAACGATGTATACACATCTGTCCATATCGAGGAATACGAAGCAGAAGCACGTGATACCAAACTGGGACCGGAAGAGATCACACGTGACGTTCCTGGTGTCGGTGATGAAGCACTGAAAGATCTGGATGAGCGTGGTATCATCCGTGTCGGTGCAGAAGTGCGTGCCGGTGATATTCTGGTCGGAAAAGTAACACCGAAGGGCGAGACGGAGCTGACAGCAGAAGAGCGTCTGCTGCGTGCAATCTTCGGAGAAAAAGCACGTGAAGTACGTGATACTTCCCTGAAAGTACCGCATGGTGAATATGGTATTGTCGTAGATGCAAAAGTCTTCACAAGAGAAAATGGTGACGAGCTGGCACCGGGTGTAAATCAGTCCGTAAGAATTTACATTGCACAGAAGAGAAAGATCTCTGTAGGTGACAAGATGGCCGGTCGTCATGGTAACAAGGGTGTGGTTTCCCGTGTCCTTCCTGTTGAAGATATGCCGTTCCTGCCAAATGGCCGTCCGCTGGATATCGTACTGAATCCGCTGGGTGTGCCGTCTCGTATGAACATCGGTCAGGTCCTGGAGATCCATCTGAGCCTGGCTGCAAAAGCACTTGGATTCAATATCTCAACACCGGTATTTGACGGTGCAAACGAGGTAGACATTATGGACACACTGGATCTGGCAAACGATTATGTCAATCTGGAGTGGGAAGAATTCGAAAAGAAACATGGCGATGAGCTTCTGCCGGAAGTTCTGCAGTATCTGTATGACAACCGTGACCACAGAGCACTCTGGAAAGGCGTACCGCTGTCAAGAGACGGTAAAGTAAGACTGCGTGACGGACGTACCGGAGAATATTTCGACAGCCCGGTAACCATCGGACACATGCATTATCTGAAACTGCATCACCTGGTAGACGATAAGATCCATGCACGTTCCACAGGCCCGTACTCCCTGGTAACACAGCAGCCTCTGGGTGGTAAAGCTCAGTTCGGCGGACAGCGTTTCGGAGAGATGGAGGTTTGGGCTCTGGAAGCATATGGTGCTTCTTATACACTGCAGGAGATCCTGACTGTTAAATCGGATGATGTTGTCGGACGTGTTAAGACTTATGAAGCGATCATCAAGGGTGAAAACATCCCTGAACCTGGTATTCCGGAGTCCTTCAAAGTTCTGATCAAAGAGCTTCAGTCTCTTGGTCTGGATGTCAAAGTGCTCAAGGAGGACCAGACAGAAGTAGAACTTATGGAAACTGTTGACTATGGAGACACAGACTTACGTTCTGTCATCGAGGGCGACAACAAAGATTACAACAGAAAAGAGGAGTCCTCTTTCGGCGAGTACGGCTATACCAAACAGGAGTTTGAAGGCGACGAGCTGGTTGATGTACAGGAAGAGTCCGCACCGGATGAAGCAATCTTCAGCCCGGATGAAGTTTTCGAGGAAGAGTAAGCCGGAAGTGAAAGGAGAAACCATACATGCCAGAAACAACAAATAATGAAACGTATCAGCCAATTACGTTTGATGCCATTAAAATCGGTTTAGCATCTCCTGATAAGATCAGAGAATGGTCACATGGTGAAGTCCTGAAACCGGAAACCATCAACTACCGTACGCTGAAACCGGAAAAAGATGGTCTGTTCTGCGAAAGAATCTTCGGACCAAGCAAAGACTGGGAATGTCACTGTGGTAAATATAAAAAAATCCGCTACAAAGGTGTTATCTGTGACCGATGCGGAGTTGAAGTAACAAAATCAAGTGTACGCCGTGAGCGTATGGGACATATCGAGCTGGCAGCTCCGGTATCTCATATCTGGTACTTTAAGGGTATCCCTTCCAGAATGGGACTGATGCTGGATCTGTCACCGAGAGTACTGGAAAAAGTACTGTATTTTGCCAACTACATCGTTCTGGATAAAGGAACCAGCGAACTGCAGTACAAACAGGTACTGACTGAGAGAGAGTTCCAGGAAGCCAGAGAAAAATACGGTATGACATTCCGTGTCGGCATGGGTGCAGAAGCTGTCAAAGAGCTTCTGGAAGCCATCGACATGGAAAAAGAATCCGAAGAGCTGAAAAGAGGCTTAAAAGAAGCTACCGGACAGAAACGTGCAAGAATCATCAAGAGACTGGAAGTTGTAGAAGCATTCCGTGAGTCCGGCAACCGTCCGGAGTGGATGATCATGACTGTTATCCCGGTTATTCCGCCGGATCTGCGTCCTATGGTACAGCTGGACGGAGGAAGATTTGCAACTTCTGACCTGAACGACCTGTACAGAAGAATCATCAATCGTAACAACCGTCTGAAGAGACTGCTGGAGCTTGGAGCACCGGATATTATCGTCAGAAACGAAAAACGTATGCTTCAGGAAGCAGTAGATGCCCTGATCGATAACGGTCGAAGAGGAAGACCGGTAACCGGACCTGGTAACCGTGCTCTGAAATCTCTGTCCGATATGCTGAAAGGTAAATCCGGACGTTTCCGTCAGAACCTGCTCGGAAAACGAGTTGACTATTCCGGACGTTCTGTTATCGTCGTAGGACCGGAACTGAAAATTTATCAGTGCGGTCTGCCGAAAGAAATGGCAATCGAGCTGTTTAAACCTTTCGTTATGAAAGAGCTGGTAGCAAACGGAACATCACATAATATTAAAAACGCAAAGAAAATGGTAGAGAGACTTCAGCCAGAAGTATGGGACGTTCTGGAAGAAGTAATCAAAGAGCATCCGGTTATGCTGAACCGTGCTCCTACACTGCATCGTCTGGGTATTCAGGCATTTGAGCCGATCCTGGTAGAAGGTAAAGCGATCAAACTGCATCCGCTGGTTTGTACCGCATTCAACGCCGACTTCGACGGAGACCAGATGGCTGTACATCTGCCGCTGTCCGTAGAGGCTCAGGCAGAGTGCCGTTTCCTGCTTCTCTCACCGAACAACCTGCTGAAACCGTCCGACGGCGGTCCTGTAGCCGTTCCTTCACAGGATATGGTCCTTGGTATTTACTACCTGACACAGGAAAGACCGGGTTCGATCGGAGAAGGCAAGTACTTCAAGAGCGTGAACGAAGCAATTCTTGCTTATGAAAACAAAGCACTGACTCTGCAGACCAGAATCAAAGTGCGTATGACAAAGACCATGCCGGACGGTACAACAAAGACCGGTACGGTAGAGTCCACACTGGGACGTTTCCTGTTCAACGAGATCCTGCCTCAGGATCTGGGCTTTGTAAACAGAAGCATTCCGGAAAACGAAATGAAGCTGGAAGTAGATTTCCATGTAGGAAAGAAACAGCTGAAACAGATCCTGGAAAAAGTTATCAATACACACGGAGCTACCAAGACAGCAGAAGTGCTGGATGATATCAAAGCAACAGGATATAAATTCTCCACAAGAGCAGCTATGACCGTATCTATTTCCGATATGACCGTTCCGCCTGAAAAACCGGAACTGATCAAGCAGGCTCAGGAGACTGTAGACCACATCACAAAGAACTACAAACGTGGTCTGATCACAGAAGAAGAACGTTACAAAGAAGTTGTAGAGACCTGGAAAGAAACCGATGATGTTCTGACCAGAAAGCTGCTGGACGGACTGGATAAGTACAACAACATCTTCATGATGGCTGACTCCGGTGCCCGTGGTTCTGATAAACAGATCAAACAGCTGGCAGGTATGCGAGGACTGATGGCAGATACAACCGGTCATACGATCGAGTTGCCTATCAAGTCAAACTTCCGTGAAGGTCTTGACGTACTGGAATATTTCATGTCTGCACATGGAGCTCGAAAAGGTATGTCCGATACCGCTCTTCGTACAGCCGATTCCGGTTACCTGACAAGACGACTGGTTGATGTATCACAGGATCTGATCATCCGTGAGATGGACTGCTGCGAAGGCAAAGAAATTCCGGGTATGTATGTAAAAGCATTTACAGACGGCAAGGAAGAGATCGAAAGCCTGCAGGAGCGTATCACAGGAAGATTCTCCTGCGAGACCATTAAGAATAAAGACGGCGAAATCCTTGTAAAAGCAAACCATATGATCACTCCGAAACGTGCAGCACGTATCATGAGTGAAGGTGTGGACGCAAACGGCAAACCATTTGAACAGATCAAGATCCGTACGATCCTGAACTGTAAATCACATGTTGGTGTTTGTGCGAAATGTTACGGTTCCAACATGGCAACCGGTGAGCCGGTACAGGTTGGTGAATCCGTAGGTATCATCGCAGCACAGTCTATCGGTGAGCCGGGTACACAGCTGACCATGCGTACCTTCCATAACGGTGGTGTTGCCGGCGGCGATATCACACAGGGTCTTCCTCGTGTCGAGGAGCTTTTCGAGGCACGTAAGCCTAAGGGACTTGCTATCATCACTGAGATTTCCGGTGTGGCAACCCTCAAAGATACCAAGAAAAAACGTGAGATTATTGTGACAAACAGTGAGACAGGTGAGTCCAAGACTTATCTGATCCCTTACGGATCACGTATCAAAGTACAGGATGGAGTTTATCTGGATGCTGGTGATGAACTGACAGAAGGTAGTGTAAATCCGCATGACATTCTGCGAATCAAGGGCGTAAACGCTGTTCAGGATTACATGCTGCGTGAAGTACAGCGTGTATACCGTCTGCAGGGTGTAGAGATCAACGATAAACATATCGAAGTAATCGTTCGTCAGATGATGAAGAAGATCCGTATCGAGGATAACGGAGACACGGAACTTCTGCCGGGAACCATGGTAGACATCCTTGATTTCGAGGATATCAATGAAGAGATGATCGCTCAGGGCAAAGAGCCTGCAGAAGGAAAACAGGTAATGCTTGGTATTACAAAAGCATCCCTGGCAACCAACTCCTTCCTGTCAGCAGCATCCTTCCAGGAAACTACAAAAGTTCTGACAGAAGCAGCTATCAAAGGTAAAGTTGATCCGCTGATCGGTCTGAAAGAGAACGTTATCATCGGTAAACTGATCCCGGCCGGAACCGGTATGAAACGTTACCGCAACGTAAAACTGGATACCGGTGAGGATGAATATGAAATGGAAGATGACGATCTGATGCTGGATGAAACAGAAATGTCGGAAGAGCAGACAGAGATCACTTCGAAAGAAACAGCAGCAGATGCAGAAACTGCCGCAGCAGAGAATGCAGATGAGAATGTTGCAGACGATTTCGATGAAGTCGATTTGACAGCGGAAGATTCGGATTCTACCGAAGAATAAAGAGAATAACAAAACCCGTACAGGGTGTGGATTTTTTAAGAAAGTTCTTTTTTCGCCACATAGCTATCGAAAGGTAGTTATGTGGCGTTTTTTTGTTGCCATGTTGAGAAAAATACAGCATGCTGGTATTTGGCGATTGCTAATCAGCTGATAAAGTCTGTAAAGCACGTTGTATTATTAGATGGAGGATATATATGGATCAAAGTTTTATGAAAGAGCGAAAAATACTGCCGCTGGTGTTATCCATGTCGCTGCCGATGGTCATCTCCATGGCAGTGAATGCACTGTATAACATCGTAGACAGCTATTTTGTTGCAAAATTAAGTGAAGAAGCGATGACGGCACTGGCACTTGTATATCCGATACAGAATCTGATTACAGCCATCGGTGTTGGTATTGGAATCGGGATCAATGCCTGGATCGCTTATTATCTGGGAGCAAAAAAACAGACCACAGCAAATCAGATAGCAACGCAGGGCATTGCCTTAAGTGTTTTGCATGGAATATTGCTGACAGTCCTGTGTACAGCAGGTCTGTGGAAGTTTCTGAAAGGATTTTCCGCTGATTTGGAAGTCAACCTGATGGCAATCACATACGGAAATCGTGTGCTGCTCTTCTCCGTTGTGATCACACTGGGGATAACCTTTGAAAAAATCTTTCAGTCGGTGGGTAAAATGAAAGTTTCCATGTTCAGCATGATCTGTGGGTGTCTGATCAACATTCTGCTCGATCCGCTGATGATCTTTGGAATCGGCCCATTTCCGGCTATGGGGATTGCCGGTGCCGCCTATGCGACCGGAATCGGACAGACGGCGACACTGCTGATCTATCTTATCTTTTATTTTGCAGATCCGATCCCGGTCAAGATCCGGTTAAAATATTTAAAACCGGAGAAACAGGTAATTTCCCGTATTTATGCTGTCGGAATTCCGGCGACTTTAAATATGGCACTTCCGTCTCTGCTGATTTCATCTTTAAATGGTATCCTGTCAGGATTCTCGGAGAAATATGTGCTGGTGCTTGGCGTATATTATAAACTTCAGACCTTTATTTATCTGAGTGCAAACGGGATCATCCAGGGCATCCGTCCGCTGATTAGCTACAATTATGGAGCGGGAGAGAAAAAACGGGTAGAAAAAATATTCCGGACGGCACTGGGACTGGTGCTTGGCGTGATGGCAGCCGGAATGCTGATATCCTGGCTCATCCCGGGAAAATTGATCGGGCTGTTCACCGTGAATGAAGAGACCATCCGGATCGGAATCACTGCACTTCATATCATCAGCTTTGGCTTTATTGTGTCCGGCGTGTCTGTGACCTGCTCCGGAGCACTGGAAGGACTCGGAAAGGGTACACCATCTTTTTGTATTGCGTTGCTGCGATATGTCATTGTCATTATTCCGGCAGCATTTCTGTTTGGAAAAATACTGGGAGCAAACGGCGTATGGCTGGCATTTCCGGTGACAGAGGCATTGACAGCGGTGTTTGCAATCATACTATATCAGAGGTGAGATGATTCTCAACTGTAGGCCTCTTCTGTTTCATGCATTATTTTCTGTAAATGATCACAAAACGGAACAAAATTTCTCGAATTTTTGATTTGACCATCTGGCGATTTTTTGATAAGATATGTAATATAGCATTGTATTATATTACAAACGATTAGGAGGATAAAGTATGGCTTTTTACAGTTTATCAGAAGCGGAACAGCACATTATGGACTACATGTGGGCACATGCAGATCAGGAGGAGATTCATCTGAATGAAATCATGGAGTACATGGAGACAAAAGGATATGTATGGAAACAGCAGACGGCCTATAGTTTTGTGATACGTCTGAAGAATAAGAAAATCCTGTCTTCTACCAAAAGAGGTAAACGTCGCTATTATTCTGTGAACATGTCAAGAAAAGAATTTATAGCAAAAGGTGTTCAGGAATACCTGAATCTTGCCTATGATGGTTCTCTGCTGGTGTTTTTACGTTCTCTTGAGGGCGATCATGGTCTCAGCGAAGAGCACAAACAGGAATTACAGCAATTTGTGAAAGAACAGCAGGAGAAGGAAGAAGAGAGACAGAAGCAGGAAGAAAGCAGCGAAAAAACAGAGTAACAGGGAACAGAATAATAAGCAAAAAACGGAAAAATGATAAAATAAAAAATGCAAGTATTTTTGTCGGATGACGAAAGTACATGCATTTTTTCGTTTAGTTTTAATCGAAACTCAATTTCCGATTTTATCTCAGTCGAGAAGACTCCCACTTCTGCAAGTGGTGAGCAACAAACCTTTACAGATCAAAGAACCAGTCTTTTTCATGTTTCTTTTTTCTTCGGTGCTGTACCGGAGGAGTCTGTCTTGGATCTTCCGCAGGTTCGTCTGGAACGGTACTTTCCGGATTCTCATATGGATCATTTGTTTCCTGATAATTTCGCTCGGCATATTCCGGTTTGGCATTGAAGTCGATTTCCTGTTCTGGAGACCAGAAAGGATCGTTTGGATTAGTAGCCTTTTTGTCGGAAGTACGTGATGTATGCTCCGGATGAAGTCCGGCTTCTACTTCTTCCCTTGACCAGGTTCTGGTACTCTGCTGTGACTGCGACTCCCTGACGGGCTGCTCATAGTAATCGCGGTTACTGCGGTCAGGAGTCTGTGATTCGCAGTAATTCTGCTCGCAGTTGTCGTATCCGTAACCGTTTTCCGGATTTTTGCCGCTCTGTTCATAATAATCACGATGTCCATGATTATCATAACCATAATTCGGATTGCCGCTGCGGTTATCATAACCATAATTCGGATTGCCGCTGCGGTTATCATAGCCATAATTCGGATTGCTGCTGCGACCGTCATAACCATAATTCGGATTACCGCCGCGGTTGTCATAGCCGTAATTTGGGTTACCTTCCGGCTGACCATAATAATCGCGGCCGCCGCGGTTATCGTAACCATAATTCGGATTGCCGCCCGGCTGTTCGTAATAATTACGCCCGCTGCGGCTGTCATAGCGACTATCATAACCATAATCCTGTCCACGGTTGTCATAACCATAACCATATCCAGATCCTGGATTCTGGTAATAGCGGTCATCCGGCTGTGGTGGCTGGTAATTGCCGTATTTATCATAGTAAGTTGTTTTTGACTTACCGCCAAAGAGCTTTTTCTTTGGCTTTTTCTGTTTTACTTTGACTTTTTCTTTAAAGACCGTCTTCCGTCCGGTCCAGCCGATGATGCGGACGACGATGATCCCAAAAAACACGCCGACACTGTCGATACAGACATCTCTTGCCGAAGGACTTCGTCCGGCGATAAACGATTGGTGGAATTCATCTCCGCAGGCGAACCCGACGCAGATCAGCCCCGCCAGAAACATCAGAAGGATGCCGTGCAGTCCATATACATATAATGGAAAGGATACTGCGATGGCAAGAGCGAAATATTCGGTCATATGTGCTAGTTTGCGGGTGATAAAATCGATTTTATTTGCCCACTCATCGATTTGATCGTAACTGAGATTGGCGTTAAAAACATAGTCAGCTGTTTCGATGATCTTCACACTTGCCTGGTAGCTGAGCTGACCGGACATATCTCCGTCCTGAGCGGAGAAGGAGAAGATAATATACATCATAATGAGGGCAGGTACGAAAGAAAGTGGTTTCAATATTGTCCTCAACATAGCGATTCACCTCCATAATTATAAATAGCGAAAATGCCAGCATAAAGAGCATGCCGGTAAGCTAATTGCTTACGCGATATAATATCACTTTTAAAAGAAAAAGTCCAGCAAAGCCAGCCAGGTTTTCATGGATTTTAGGCGTATAATACAGTAAATATAGAAGCAGTGAAAATAAACAGAAGTTGTGGAATGCAACGTTTGTAATGGAAAATGGAGATGATGTATATGGGTGAAAAAATTTTGATCGTGGATGATGAAGAGTCGATGCCAGATCTTATCTGCAACTACTCTGAGAAAGATACAGAACATCAGGATATTCTCTTTGAAATAAGGCTACCGCAATCCCACTGGCTTTAGACGGTGGGTTAAGGTAGCC
>OLSP01003587.1_pt1 | contig 10579 bp, 7 predicted proteins | sample 1672941 | NCBI WGS metagenome assembly OLSP01 (sample SAMEA3136739, study PRJEB25190) | human gut metagenome | reverse complement strand
CCGATCATTCCTTCCTGAATCAAATCTTCCGTTTCACCGCCGATAAGAAACATGGATCGGGCCTTTTTTATCACCAGAGGTTTATATTTTTCCATAATGCCGTCGAGAGCCGCTTTGTCTCCCTGACGGCATAACTGAATCAGCATTTCATCGGTTTTTTCCCGATAGCCCTTTCTTTGGATTTCTTCCATAATCATCCATCCCTGTTAATTCATCCTCTGGCGCACAATCTCGTAGGCAAGGACGCCGGCTGCGACGGAAGCGTTCAGAGAATCGATATCGCCCTTCATCGGAATGGATGAAATGAAATCGCAGTGTTCTTTTACTAAGCGGCTGACGCCTTTTCCTTCGTTGCCGATTACAAGGCCAATTGGTCCGGTGAGATTCTGGCGGTACATCAGCTCGCCATCCATATCAGCGCAGACAAACCACATTCCCTTTTCTTTTAACTGTTCAATCGTGGACACAATATTAGTAACTTTAGCAACCGGTGTGTAATGAATGGCACCGGCAGACGCTTTGACTACCGTAGCAGTCAATCCGGCAGCACGCCGCTTTGGAAGAATCACGCCGTGGGCACCGGCAAGGTTTGCGGTACGGATGATGGCACCCAGATTGTGTGGGTCTTCGATGCCATCCAGTAAAAAAAAGAACGGTGCCTCGCCTTTTTTCTCTGCGAGCGCAAACATATCATCAATCGTGGAATAAGCAAAAGCAGACAAAACGGCAACCACACCCTGGTGATTTTTTGTCTCGCTCATAAAATCCAAACGTTCTTTTGGGACAAAGTCCACCATGACATCTGCCTTCTTTGCCTCTCTTAAAATGGTAAGAACCGGACCGTCCTGACAGCCTTTCTGTACAAAAAGACGCTCAATCAGGCTGCCTGCGCGCAAAGCCTCAAGGACACTGTGACGCCCCTCAATTCGTGAACTTGTTGTATTTTCTTCTCTATATTCTTCTTTCATGATTAAAATCCTCTTCTTTCTATAATAAAATATCCAGCCGTTCGAAACCGATTTTGCATAATTCAATGGCACGCTCTAATCTGTCACTCAGATAAAGATAGCCAAACAAAGCTTCTAAACCGGTAGCGTTGCGGTAATCATGAATGTCTGCGTGCTTTGCCACAGAAGACGTTTTCGCGTTGCGTCCGTGACGGTAAATGCGGCTTTCTTCCTCGGTTAAATCGTCCTGCAGACACAAAATCAATTTCGCTTGTGAGCCGGCATTGACAAGCTCGCTCGTTCTTTTGTGCAGATTTTTCACAGGACCGCCTGTTCGTTCCATAATTAGTGTGCGGATAATAATTTCGTAGACAGCATCTCCCAGATAAGCCAGTTTCAGTGGTGATATCGTCCGGATATCGGCAGACTCATGTGGAAAATACGAGTGTATCAGGTCTAATAAATGATGTGATTGTTCCATTCGTTCTCCTCTCGTACCGGTCAAAATGCGTGTGACCGCTTATATCTGTCCCCATTGTAACAGTTTCCTAGTTCTTGTCAAGAAATGAGAAAAAATAATGTGCAATTTATCCAAAAAAGTGGGTATTTTTTATTTATTTTAGTTGCATTTTCCCATAAAGGATGGTACAATGAGATTACATTCAATGTGTACAAGTGTCTGTACATGCTAAATATATTAAAGGAGGATAATCATGAGCAAGACATCCAAAATTGTCACAAAGACATTGGCCGGCGTGCTTTCCCTGGCTATGGTTGTGACATCTTTGTCAATCACAGGAACGACAGCTGATGCAAAAGCAAAAATCAAGTCTGTCAAAGTGAAAAGCCCCGTTGTAAACGGTGGTAAACTGGTTTTGAAAAAAGGCCAGAAAAAACAGATTAAAGTAAAAGTTACAAAATCCGGCAAGATTAGCAAAAAGGTTACATACAAATCAAGTAATCCAAAAGTAGCTAAGATTGTTAAATCTAAAGGAAAAGTTTATGTCAAGGCAGTAGGTAAGAAAAATAAAACTGCCAAGATTACAATTGCTTCCAAAGCAAACAAGAAAAAGAAAGCTACGTTGAAGATTAAGATTGGTACACCAATCAAATCCGTTAAGCCTAGCAAGTTTGTGGTTACAACAAGTGTAACAAACACAAAACAGGCTGACGCAACAAAGCGTACAAAGAAAACGAAGAAAACAACAAAGTTCGTTTCTACCAAGAAGAGTGTACTTACTATGACAGTTAAGTACGATGATAAAGCAGCTGCTACTACAAACCAGCAGACAGCACAGCTTTATGTAAAATATTCCCCAACAAAAGTTGGTTATAAAGGAATGAAATGGAAAGCAAAGAATTCTAAGGTTGTATATGTATCTCCATACGGTGTAGTTACTCCGGTTAAAGCTGGTACTACTAAGATTTACGGATACACCAAAGACGGTACAAATAAAAAGGTTACGATTAATGTTAAAATTAATGCAAAACCTGCAACAGCTACTCCGACTCCAAACTATGAGCCGGCAGACACAAGAACTCAGACCGTTGTAGAAGACTTCGAGAGCTATCCGGTAGGATATAACTGGGAGAGCGATGAAGAGCAGGGAACTGCCGGTAAAGCTACAAAAGGTAAAGAGTATGCAAACAGCAATGTTGGTAAGATGACGGTCGTAACAGACCCTGAAAATAACAAGAACAAGTGCTTGAAGATTGAGTATACCGGTGATACACAGGCATACGATTATGCACCTATCTTCAACTTGAAACTGCAGAAAAAACTCTATGAGTATTCCGGTATCAAGTTTGAGTCCCGTGTGGTAGCAAGCAACACCGGTGATGTGAAGTACAAGACAGCATATGCTTACTTTGCAAAATATGGTAAAATCACACCGGAGTATTACTTTGCAACATCTCTTAAGAAAGCGGACGCTGAGAAGAAGGGAATCTCTGAAGAGTTGATTAAATTCTCTGTTGATTCTTCCCATGCATCCGGTAAGGATGAGAACTACACCGTTCCGAATAAGGGCGATGAGTTCGAGGGTATGGTATACAATAACCACTCTCTGCCAATGATGTATGATGACTGGGCAAAAGAGAAGAAGAATGAAAACCGTACCATTGGTTTCAAAGAGAGCGAAAGTGATAAGTACAAAGCAGGATGGCATCCAAATAAGATGAACTTGACTAAAGGTAATATCACAGAGAACGGTCTTTTGAACCAGAAGAATGTTTCTTTGGTACTTGGAAGTACTTATACAGGAAGATACCCAAGCACTAACGCAAGTTTGACACTTTATATTGATAATGTATCTGTATTGGAAGGTGAGACACCTTGTACAGCAGTTAAAATTGAAAATGCTCCAACTAAGATGGTTAAGGGCATGAAATTGAGTATGTCTGCTGATAACTTTGCTTATACACCGGATAACACAACTCAGACACAGTTGACATGGACATCCAGTGATGAAAAAGTTTTGAAAGTTGATTCTTCTAAAACTGATCCTGTACTGGAAGCAGTTGGCACCGGTAAGGTTACTTTGACGGCAGCTGTAACAAAGAATCCTAGTGTTAAGACATCCTTTGATGTAGAAGTTGTTGAAGGAACTGCTGCAGCGTCTGATCTTACAATTGATCTTTCTACATTGAAGATTATGCCTAAGAAAGCTGACGATGATAAGACAACAAAAGTATATTCTACAGTAGATGGTGCTAAACAGGCTGGTGGAGTATTAAGTCTTGCGTTTACTCAGGCAAACAAAGATATGTATGTACTGGATCTTGGCAAGACATATGATTTGTCAAACTACAAAGGTGTTGCATTAAGTGGTAAAGCAACAGAGCAGATGTCGATTGAATTGTATCCGGATACAGCAGATTTCCAGCAGGATAAATACTGGACCAAACAGGTACAGTTCGCTACTTATCCATTCTTCGAAGGATCTCATGCAATTCGTTCTTATGAGGGAACAAGTTATGGTGAAGCCGGTGTAGAAGAAAACTGGTGGTGCAACTGGATTGATGGCGTTGATTCAAAGAATGTTAAAGTGGATGGTACAACACCGAAAGGAAATCTTACGAATGTTCGTTATGTTGTATTGAAAGCTAATAAGTTTGATGCTAACAAACCAGAACATGTATATGAATTGAAGTCTTTGGTATTCAGTAAAGATTGGAAAGAAAATACAAATCCTACTGATAAAGAAATCAAAGCAAACCCGGAAAAATATCCGGAATACAAATAATCATGTTGTAAAAGCTGCTTCCTGCGAAAGCGGGAGGCATGCTTTACAAATAAAAACCAAAACAATACTAAAAAATAGGAGGTAAGAGTTTTGAAGAAAATTATCAAATCCGTTCTTGCAAAATCAATGGCTGTAGTTATGGCTTTCAGTCTTGCAGGAATCGCACCAAACACTTCTTCTGAAGCAGCAGCTAAAAAGCCTACGCTTACGAAGAAAGTAACTGTAACTGTTGGTAAGAAAAAAACAGTTAAGGTAACATCTAAGAAAAAAGTTAAGAAGACAACATGGTCTCTCACCAAGGCAGGTAAGAAAGTTGTTTCTCTTAGCAAGAAAAAAGCTAAAAGCGTAGTAGTTAAAGGTAAAAAAGCTGGTAAAGCTACTTTGACTGCTAAAATCAAAGTAGGTAAGAAGACCTACAAAAAGACTTGCAAGATTACTGTTAAGGGGGCAAGCAAGGTTACTGTAACGCCGGTACCTGCAAAGACAGATGCAGCAAAAGCTACACCAACTCCGGCAAACAACAAGAACAACAATGGTGGTACAACAAATGCAACACCTACACCAAAACCTACAGAAGCTCCTGTAGGCGTAATCAAAACAGAAGCCGGCACTTACACAGTAGATGAGTCTGCTACATACAATGTTCCATTGACAGAACTTAATGAGACTACATTTACTTGTGATGCTAAACGTTCTGACGGTGAGACTGTTAAAGATGGTACTTTGTACAACAAAGACGGTTCTGTAACATTCACATCTACAGCAGATTACAACTCCGGTGTATCTTACTACATCAACCCGGCAACAAAAAATGATGACATCATTGATATCTCTGATACACGTGGTGAAGGATTCATGGGTTATGACAATGGTACAAAAGACATGTCTGCTTATGACTACGTTCGTGTTAAAGTAACATCAGAGAACGAGATGAACTGCCGTACTTATAATGGAAATGACCAGCTTCGTTCCGCTGGTTTCCCAGGTTCTGCTTCTTCTGAGACATACGAAGGCGGATGGATCCACACAGATGATGAGATTTGGGAAGCTGAATCTACTTTCAATGCCGGTAACACAGTAAAAGCAGCTTACAAGACACGTACAATCTTCATTCCTATTTCTATGCTTATGGATAAAGGAATGAACCCGGAGAATTTGACAGCTATCGCATTCTGCCCACAGTCTTCTGGTGCTGAAGTAACAATTCACAGCATTGACTTCGTAAAAGTTAAATATGACAAACTTGTTACAGGTATTAATGTAACTGCTGCTAAGCCAGAGATTGCTCCAGGTAAGACTACAACTGTAACAGCTGCAGTTACTCCTGCTGATGCAACACGTCAGATCGTTAAATGGACATCCAGCGATGAGACGATTGCAACTGTAACCTTTAATGGTACTGTAGTTGCTAAGAAGGGTGCTGAAGGAAAAGTAACAATTACTGCAACATCCACCGATGGAAGTAATGTAACTGGTTCTGTCGACATTACAGTTAAAGAGCCATCGGAAGAGCCTACTGTAATCGAAACTCATAAATTTGATTTGACAGATGCAGGTATTGTAGCAAAGACAAATCCTGGCGAAGGCGCTGGTGTAGTAGCTACAAGTTCTGTAGCAGGTCTTGAGTTCATGGCTGGAAAAGCAATGACATATGTAGACTTCTCTGCATATCTTGCAAGCAAAAACCTTGATATGGCTGACTATGATGCATTGGAAGTGACATGGGAAGTACAGGATGCAGATGGCAAGAAAGTAGAAGATTATGCAGGTGCAGAAGGTGCTCCAACATATGGTAAAATTGCATATGTACCATCTGGTAAATTAAATGGATTCGACAATGGTATTGATACAAACTGGACAGGTGAAGATGATGCAGAAGCAAACACAGCATTTTTGTCTTCTCCATATACTGGAGAAACCTGCACATTAACGATTGCTAAGACAAATCCTGCAGAGCTTGGAACAGTAGCAGGATTTAACCTTCAGTTACAGTCCTTGCCAGCAAATATGCACCTTGTTATTAAGAGCATTACTCTTGTAAAAAATTGACTTGCTGATAAGGCTGACTAAAATTGAATCATGGGAGGCGCTGCTCGTAAGAGCGGCGCTTCTTTTCATGTAAAGATATTATAATTTGGACGTGTAGTGCAAAAGCGTTAAAGTGACAGTAGGAGCAAAGAAAAAGACTGGCGTTACATTTAAAGGTAAAAAGGCTGATGACGGTGGCGTTGGAGCTTGTAAAATATGACCGTTTGGATGTAAAACTGATTTATAACGATTATAACTGCTATCAGAATCCGGAAAATATCATTCACCTGGTAGATTACATTAACAGTGATGGTAAAGTATGTGATGGTATTGGTATGCAGTCACACTTGGATATTACGGATTCGTTCCACAGTGCAACAAACTATGCAAAGGCATTGGAGTATTTCCGTCTGAACTGCCCGGATTTGGAGATTCAGATTACTGAGCTTGATGCAACAATGGTTAGCACAGAGGACAAGCCATTGACGGATGAAGATCAGGCGGCATTCTATGCTGTAATTGATGCGAAAAAGCAGTATTGGGATTAGCTAATATAGAGATATGGTGATACACACATATAATGTTGCTTATCTATACCATAAATCTTATAAAGTGATTGCTATTTCATTATTAAAATGATAAAATATAAGTACGTATACGAGTACTTATATAGATAAAAAAGCGCTACTCGAATCAGGTAGTGCTTTTTTTATAAAAACATAAAAAAGGAGGTCAAGACATTGAAGAGACAGATGAAGAAACTCATTGTTTCCGCTGTAGCTCTTTCTCTTGTTATTCCTGCGCTTAGCGCACCAAAGGCAGAGGCTGCAAAGAAGCCATCCTTGGTAAAAAAGGTTTCTGTAAAAGCAGGTAAAACAAAGAAAGTTACAGTGAAAGGTGTTAAGACAAAGCAGATTAAGAAGACAACTTGGTCTGTGAAAAGCAAGAAGGTTGCCACGCTTTCTAAGAAAAAGAAAAACAGCGTAACAATCAAAGGTAAAAAGGCAGGAAAGACAGTTTTGACTGCCAAAATCAAAGTAGGGAAAAAGACCTACAAAAAGACTTGTAAGATTACAGTCAAAAAAGCAGGCAAAGTAATAGTAACAAAAGCACCGGTGGCAACACCGACTGCACCGGCAAAGGTAACTGATACACCGGGAGCAAAAGCTACGGCTACACCGACGGCTACACCGACGGTTGCTCCGGCACTGCGTGCACTTGACCAGGGTTACAAAACGGCAAAGGCACCGGAAGCAAAAGACCCGGATACATTCCCTACAACAGTGCCGGAAGCAAAGATTGACCCGGCAACAGCAACTGTGTATGATGAAGATTTTGAGGATGTAGAACCGGGTACAAAGTCGACGGCCTGCGTAAACGAGGATACTCCGGATCCGGAAGGATTGCGAAGATGGATTCTTCGCTCGTTCTCAGATGATAACAACACCGGAAAAGATTATCTGGAGGTTGTTGATTCGAGTACACTTCCAACCGGCAACAGTGCAGTTGGCAAGAGAGTTCTCAAATGCCACCGTCAAGCAAATTCAAAGAGCTGGCAGGGAGCTATGATTAATCTGTCAAAGAAATTGGAAGGTGGTGCTACTTACCGCGTTTCCTTTACTGCCTACAGTGAAGTGTCTTCATTGAACTTTAACGAACAGGTGATTCCGATTGAAGGTGGCGAGCAGTCGTATGCTTATATGCCGACTCGTATCACGGCAACCCGCTGGAAAACAACAAAAGGCCAGTGGAAAGATTTCAACTACGAAATCACTGTGCCGGATGACATGTACTTCTATGGATTCTATTTCCAGAGTGATGATGGTACAACCGGCGATATGTATGTTGATAACATGAAGATTGTAAAAACTGCACAGCCATCCAAAGCAATGGATATTCCGAAACTGAAAGATATTTACAGTGATACTTTTGGTGTGGTAGCTGTTGGTGCATCGGCAAATGATCTTCTTGGAGATACAGCTTCTAAGTTCTTGAATGAACAGTACAATGGCATTACTCCTGGTAACGAGATGAAACCGAATGCCGTTATGGATTCTGACAAAATTGATGCAGTGCCACTTGAAGATGCCAAAGCACAAGGTTTGTATATTCCGGAAGGATATGACAAACAGGCAGATAACTCTGCAACTTATAACGTAACAGAGACTGTAGATGGAAAAGACACAATTGTTAAAAAGACAGGTGTCGTTGTTCCTAAGTTGAAGTTCGACAAAATCGACCAGATTTTGACCGAGTGCCACGCAAAAGGATTGAAGCTTCGTGGACATACGTTACTGTGGCATGAGCAGACTCCTACCTATTTCTTCCAGAAAGGATTCTCTGTTGTAAATAACAAGAGCAAGAATACTTCTGAAGAAAACATGGATTTGCGTCTTGAGTATTTTGTAAAGAATGTAATGGAACATGTTTTGAAGAAAGATTTGGAACTTGCCGGCGGCGATAAGAACAAATGCGTTCTTTATGCGTATGACGTAGTAAATGAGTACATGCATAGTGCAAAACCAAAGGGAACTTACTGGAATACGATTTATGGCATTTCGGATAAAGAGAAAAATGCCGGTTATATGTCAAGTACCGGAGTAACGCTTCGTCCGAAGTTTGTCAAAGAAGCATTCCAGTGGGCAGATGAAATTTGCAAAAAATACAACCGCGACGATGTGAAATTGATGTACAATGATTATAATACTTATCTTTGTCCGGAAGATGAAGTTCTTTTGATTGACTTTATTAACGAGGATGGAAAGATTTGTGATGGTCTTGGTATGCAGAGTCACTTGACGGTTGGCAATGCAGCACACAGCCCGGATTTGTATGCACAGGCACTTGAGTGCTTCCGCTCAAATATGCCGGATATGGACATTCATATTACAGAGATTGATGCCGGTTACACATCGACAGCAGATAAAGTAGTAACCGATCAGGATCAGGCTGCTTACTATGACCAGATTATGGGTGCTCTTTTGCAGAGTAAAGCAAAGGGAGCAAAGATTAGTGCCCTTGTTATCTGGAGTTTGTATGATGGTGTTTCATGGCGTGCAAGCAGTGCACCTTGCTTGTTCAATGGCTTGTATTCACCAAAATCTGCTTTCTTTGCAGTAGCAAACGCAAAGGATGCTTATAAGTAAATAAGAGATTCTTAAAATAAAAATGCCACCCGGTCAAAATGATTTTGGCGGGTGGTATTTTTTGTGTTACATTAGATTGTCGCAATAAAGCAGCACCATTCTTTCATATAGGTCACATCAAGAATTTCAAATCCATTTTCAAGTAACGCTTCACGTACTTCGGCTTCTTTTGTATCAATAATGCCGGATGTAATGTAAAGACCGCCTTTTTTTAGGTGAGGTTTTACAACGCCTGTGAGCGGGATGATGACGTCGGCAAGAATATTTGCTACTACGATGTCGTGACCGGTTCCGGCTTTCACCTTCAAAAAAGCGTTGGAAATTAAATCGCCATCGTAAAGGGTGTAGTCGGAAGACGGAATATGATTTACTGCCATATTCTCAGCGGCAACTTTTACAGCGACTTCGTCAATGTCAATTGCGGTGGCGTGCTTGGCACCGAGCTTCAAAGCGGCAATTGAGAGAATTCCGCTGCCACATCCGACATCGAGGACGGAGTCTCCGTTCTTTACATATTTATCAAGAGCCTGAATGCAAAGCTTCGTTGTCTCGTGGGAACCGGTGCCAAAAGCAATGCCGGGGTCGATTTCGATAAGAATATCCGAATCTTTTTCTTTTTTATATTCTTCCCAGGTTGGCTTGATGACAATATCGTCGGCAGCACGGAACGGTTTGAAAAATGTTTTCCAGTTATTAATCCAGTCCTTGTCTTCGGTTTCCGAAAGAGAAATGGTTCCTTTTCCGATTTCACAGAAAGGCTTGATTTCCTGAAAAATATTCTGTACCTGAATCATGACTTTTTCCGGGTCACAGTTTTCCGGTTCCATGTAAAAGTGAACTTTTGCAGTCCCATCGTTATCTTCCGGGTCCGGTAAAATATCGACAAACATTTTTTTCTTATCTTCTTCGCTTAATGGAAGATGGTCTTCAATTTCAATTCCTTCCACGCCGATTTCGTCAAGCATATAGCTGAGCATGTCCACGGCATCTGTATGTGTATCAAGTGTAAAACGTATCCATTTCATAGAGAGTACCCCTTTCTTGTCGTATACTGGATATTATAAAGAGAAGCAGGTGGAAAGTCAAATTTAACCTTAAAATGTTTGTGTCAAGTGTTCGTTGGCACTTTTTTGTTTTTCTGTAATTCCGTAGAAAAGCTTTGCGTCTCGTGGGCGTTCCCACTAATTGAGTGCGTAGCGGTATGGGCACTGAA
>OLSP01003584.1_pt1 | contig 10600 bp, 5 predicted proteins | sample 1672941 | NCBI WGS metagenome assembly OLSP01 (sample SAMEA3136739, study PRJEB25190) | human gut metagenome | reverse complement strand
TATATATCGGCGGAGGCACCCCCACCACGCTGGAGCCGGAGGAGCTGAGAAGACTGCTGTCAAAAGTGAGAGCCTCCTTTGATTTTTCCCAGGTAAAGGAGTTTACTGTGGAGGCCGGACGCGCCGACAGCATCACGAGAGACAAGCTGAGGGTTTTAAAGGAGTTCGGCGTGACACGCATTTCCGTCAACCCCCAGACCATGAATCAGGAAACTCTTAACATAATCGGCCGCCGCCATACGGTGGAACAGGTGGAGGAAGCCTTCCGGCTGGCCAGGGAAGAAGGCTTTACCAATATCAACATGGATCTCATCCTGGGGCTTCCCGGAGAAACAAAGGAGCATGTGGAGCGGACCATGGAGGCGGTAACCAGGCTCTGCCCTGACAGCCTGACAGTCCACTCCCTCGCCATAAAACGTGCCTCAAGACTCAGCCTGTGGATAGAAGAAAACGGCATTGAGACCCTTCATAATACGGACGAAACCATGGAGATAGCAGCGGAGGGCGCCGCCCGTATGAACATGAAGCCCTATTATCTCTACCGCCAGAAGAACATGTCCGGCAACTTTGAAAATGTAGGCTATGCCACCGAGGGCAACTATGGTATTTACAACATCCTCATCATGGAGGAAAAACAGACCATCATGGCCCTGGGCGCCGGCACAATTTCCAAAGCCGTATATCCCGACGGCCGTATTGAACGCTGCGATAACGTGAAGGACGTAGCCCTCTACATCGAAAAAATTGATGAAATGATAGACCGAAAACGAAAACTCCTCGGCGGCTGATATGTAACTGTTCAGGTTCTCCAAAGCTTCAACCTCCGGGTGGATTTCCAATTCCTCTTGAAAAGAAAAGGAAAAAAGTGTAGAATCAAAATGCTGTCTGGCAGGTTTGCGCACTTGCTGCGCGAACCGTAAAATGGCAGCAACAGAATGGACAGCCGCGGCAGGCGGCGGGAAAGGAATACAGGAAAATGGCTTTAAGTAAAAAACCGGTAACCGGCATGAAGGACATTCTGCCGGCTGAAATGCAGCTGAGAGATTATGTAATCAGCGTAATAAAGGATACTTATGGTAAATTCGGATTTACCTCCATCGAGACGCCCTGTGTGGAAAATATTGCAAACCTGACAAACAAGCAGGGCGGAGACAATGAAAAACTGATTTTCAAGATTATGAAACGGGGAGAGAAACTGAACCTGGAAAATGCAAAGGAAGAAGCTGATCTGGTTGACGGCGGCCTGCGCTATGATCTGACGGTGCCGCTGGTCCGTTTCTATTCCAATAATGCCAGCCAGCTGCCCACGCCCTTCAAGGCCTTGCAGATGGGGAATGTATGGCGTGCTGACAGGCCTCAGAGAGGACGCTACCGTCAGTTTATGCAGTGTGACATAGATATCCTGGGAGAGCCCTCCAACCTGGCTGAAATCGAACTGATTCTTGCCACCACAACCACACTGGGAAAGCTGGGCTTCCGCAATTTCCAGATCCGCATCAATGAACGCAGAATCCTGAAGGCTATGGCGGCATACAGCGGCTTCCCGGAGGAAAGCTTCGACACGGTATTCATTATTCTGGATAAAATGGATAAAATCGGCCTTGACGGTGTAGCGGCGGAACTGAAGGAATGCGGCTTCTCAGAGGAAAGCATAAATAAATACCTGGATTTGTTCCGCGGCCTGGAAACAGCGCAGGACGGCCTGGGATATCTTGCCGGAAAGCTGGAGGGCGTACTGGAAGCGGAAGTTGTAAACAACCTGCGTGAAATTTCGGACAGCGTGAGTGCTACCAAGGCAGCGGATTTTGAAATGGTATTCGATCCTACGCTGGTAAGAGGCATGTCCTATTACACAGGGACTATTTTTGAAATCGCAATCCCTGAATTCGGCGGAAGCTGTGGAGGCGGCGGACGCTATGATAAAATGGTTGGTAAATTTACGGGCAGCGATGTGCCGGCCTGCGGATTTTCCATCGGTTTTGAACGCATCATCCTTCTGATGATGGAAAATGGTTTCCAGATTCCGGGCAAACCGAAGAAAATCGCTTACCTTATTGAAAAGGGTGTTGCGGGAGAAGAATTGTGCAGAGTCATTGCCGAGGCGCAGTCGCAGAGGGCGGACGGCATGCAGGTGCTGATTGCCAGAATGAATAAAAATAAAAAGTTCCAGAAGGAACAGCTGATGAAGGAAGGCTGGGAAGAATTCAAAGAGTTCTACCGGGAGCCTTTAAAGTAAATATCGGCAGCTGTGAAGGTACGGGACAGTTATAATATTTGAGACAGAAAAAACAAAGGAGGCACATCATGTCTGAGTCAATGAAGGGGCTGAAAAGAACCCACAGATGCGGCGAATTATCCGCTGCCAATGTGGGAGAAACCGTAACCGTTATGGGTTGGGTTGCCAAGCAGAGAAATAAAGGCGGTATCATTTTTGTGGATTTAAGGGATCGTTCCGGGATACTGCAGGTTATATTTGAGGAAAGCGACGCGGGCGCAGAGGGCTTTGCCAAGGCGGAAAAGCTGCGTAGTGAATATGTGGTTGCCGTTGTGGGAAAAGTAGAAAAGAGAGCCGGTGCTGTCAATGAAAACCTGACTACCGGAGAAATCGAGGTCAGGGCGTCCCAGGTACGTATTTTATCTGAAGCGCTTACGCCTCCCTTCCCCATAGAAGAGGACTCCAAAACCAAGGAAGAGCTTCGCCTGAAATACCGTTACCTGGATTTGAGAAGACCTGATCTGCAGAGCAAAATCATATTGAGAAGCAAGATCACCATGGCGATCCGGGAGTTTATGTCTAAGGAAGGCTTCCTGGAAATTGAAACCCCCATGCTCACCAAATCCACACCGGAGGGGGCAAGGGATTATCTGGTGCCCAGCCGTGTGCATCCCGGGAATTTTTATGCGCTTCCCCAGTCCCCTCAGATTTTCAAGCAGTTACTGATGTGTTCAGGCTATGACCGGTATTTCCAGATCGCAAGATGCTTCCGTGATGAGGATCTGCGTGCGGACAGACAGCCCGAATTCACACAGGTGGATATGGAACTGTCCTTTGTGGATGTGGACGATGTGATTGCAGTGAATGAAAAGCTGCTGAAATATATCTGTAAGGAAGCAATCGGCCTTGAGGTGGAGCTTCCAATCCAGCGTATGACCTGGCAGGAGGCCATGGATCGTTTTGGATCCGATAAGCCGGATACCCGTTTTGGCATGGAGCTGACGGATGTTTCCTCCGTAGTAGCGGGCTGCGGCTTCGGTGTATTTACTTCCGCGCTGGAAAACGGCGGCTCCGTCCGGGGCATCAATGCCAAAGGACAGGCGGAAATGCCCAGAAAGAAAATTGATGCGCTGGTGGACTTTGCCAAAGGCTATGGCGCCAGGGGCCTTGCATATCTGTGCGTGCTGCCTGACGGAAGCTATAAATCTTCTTTTGCAAAATTTATGACAGAAGAGGAATTGAAAAGCTTAGTAGAGGCAATGGCTGGTGAACCGGGCGATTTACTGTTGTTTGCAGCGGATAAAAATAAAGTTGTATGGGATGTGCTTGGAAATCTTCGTCTGGAGCTTGCGAAACAGATGGATTTGCTTGATAAAAATGAATTTAAGTTCCTTTGGGTAACGGAGTTCCCGCTTCTTGAGTTTAATGAGGAATTGGGCCGTTTCCAGGCAATGCACCATCCGTTTACAATGCCGATGGAGGAGGATATTCCATATCTGGAAAGTGATCCGGGACGTGTTCGTGCACAGGCTTATGACATTGTATTGAATGGTACGGAAATCGGTGGAGGTTCCATCCGAATCCACCAGAACGATATTCAGGAGAAGATGTTTGAAGCATTAAATTTCTCCAAAGAAGATGCGTATGAGCAGTTCGGATTTTTGTTAGATGCCTTCAAATATGGCGTTCCACCTCATGCAGGACTGGCCTATGGTCTAGATCGTCTGGTTATGCTGATGGCAAAAGAAGACAGTATTCGTGAAGTAATTGCATTCCCGAAAGTAAAAGATGCTTCTTGTCTGATGACAAATGCACCAAGTCCGGTGGATGCAAAGCAGTTAGATGAATTAGGTATTATGGTTGAAGAAAAGGAGGGACAGGCAGAATGAGTGTAGCACAAAAAAGTTTTGGAACAACAAAGAATGGAGAAGAGGTAACTCTTTACACTATCACAAACAACAATAACGTATCGGTAAGCGTCATTGATTATGGTGCAAACTTAGTGTCTTTGATGGTACCGGATAAAAACGGCAATGTGGAAGATATTGTTCTTGGATTTGATAACGTTGCCGGTTATGAAGTGAATGGATGCTTTTTCGGCGCGTTCATCGGACGCCATGGAAACCGCATCGGCGATGCCAAATTTGAGTTAGACGGTGTAACGTATGAGCTTGAAAAAAATGATGGAAAGAATAATCTGCATGGCGGCACACCGGGCTATCATCAGGTTATGTACCAGGCAGCAGTTGGTGACAACAGTGTCACATTTACCCGTGTAAGTCCGGATGGAGAGCAGGGATATCCGGGAAATCTTGATGTGAGTCTGACCTATACGTTGACAGATGACAATGAATTAAAATTGCATTATGTGACAAAATCAGACAAAAACACACTTTGCAATTTGACAAATCATAGTTACTTTAACTTAAAAGGACACAAGGGCGGACAAATTACGGACCACATTGTGACGATAAAAGCAAACGGCTTTACATCGACAAGTGACGATTTGATTCCGGACGGAACAATTGTAGATGTGACCGGCACACCAATGGATTTCAGAAAGCCAAGATGTGTAGGTGATGATATTGATTCCGATTATCCACCGATTGTTTTGGCAGGTGGTTATGACCACAACTATGTTTTGGATAAGCCGGAAGGAACTTTTGCAAAAGTAGCAGAAGTGACAGAAAAGGAAAGTGGCAGAACAATGGAAGTGTATACAGACCTTCCGGGCATGCAGCTTTATTCCGGAAATTTTATTGAGAATGAGAAAGGAAAAGATGGACAAACTTATACAAAGAGAACCGGTATCTGCTTTGAAACGCAGTTTTTCCCGAACTCCATCAATGTTAAGTCCTTTACGCCATGCGTGATTAAGGCAGGCGAAACCTTTGAATCCGAAACAATGTATAAATTTTTCTTTTAGTTAGGAAATACTTACGACCGACAAATGCTAAGCTTTCTAATCTGATAAGTGATGGTGTTTGTCGGTTTTGCATAACAAAAAGGAAGATGGCGGGGAACCATCTTCCTTTCTGCATTAAAAAGAGGAGAAAGTTTGGTTTAAAAACACCAAAACAATTTATGAAAAAAAGTATCTTGTAAGCAAATTCATGTTACAATCGTCAGTATAGGGGTTAGATGTTAGGATAGTTTTGCGAAAATGTAAACGTTTTGTTAACATGGGAAATTTACGGTAATTCTTTTTTGAGGGAATAACGAAACAAGATATGGTTGAATACTATAGGATAAAAAGGAAGCTTTGATTTTACTAAAGGAGAGTGAATGGTGAAAAGTGTATTGGGAAAATTGATTCAAAGAGAATTTGGAAAAGAACGGTATGCGTGCTATGCCGATAAATTAAAGAGAAAACAAAGTATGGACGTGTTTTGCGATATTTATGAGAAATTGAGTCATTCGTCGGAAGAAGAACTGGATTTGGCGTTAAAAGGACTTTTGGACACCGTGCAGCAGTCAATTGGAATCAGCCGCAACTTTATCTATATTGTGACTGGTTTTGCAGTTACGTTGCTTACGCTTGTTTTTTTTACAGCTTCCTGCGGTGGTGTTTGCCATAACAGCAGTGACCGCCGGACTTATTTTTTTGTATAAGACGTGTGAATTTGTGAAAAACCGGTACTGTGACCGTGACATCCGCATTGTTTTGATTTATAAGATTGCTCTCTTTCATCTTTTGGAAGAATCTTGTTTACAAGAGGAGCAACATGAGCTATAATAGCGGTATGTCAATAAATCCGGGGAGCTTGCAGACAGGCTGAGAGGAAGGTGACACCTTCGACCCGAAACCTGATGTGGGTAATGCCAACGGAGGAAGAATCTATGGAGGACCACATTTGTGGTCTTCTTTTTTTGAATGGAGGATAAGAATGAGTAATTATACGACACAGATGGATGCAGCGAGAAAAGGAATTATCACACCGGAGATGGAGCGGGTCAGCGCTTATGAAAATTTCGATGTGGAAGAACTCCGCGAGTTAGTTGCAAAAGGACAGGTTGCGATTCCTGCCAATAAAAATCACAAATGCTTAAAAGCTTATGGAATCGGTTCCCGTTTGAAAACAAAAATCAATGTTAATCTTGGAACGAGTAAGGATTGTCTTGATTTAGATGTGGAAATGAAGAAAGTACAGGCGGCTGTCGATATGGGTGCTGAGGCAATTATGGACTTGAGTTCATTTGGTGATACACAGAAATTCCGCCGTAAACTGACAAGTGAATGTCCGGCTGTTATTGGTACCGTGCCGATTTATGATGCCGTTGTTTACTATAACAAAGCATTAAAAGACATTACTTCCGATGAGTGGATGGAAGTCGTAAAAATGCACGCCAAAGACGGTGTTGATTTTATGACCATTCACTGTGGAATTAACCGTGCCACAGCAGACCGTTTTAAACAGAATCTGCGTCACACCAATATTGTATCCCGCGGCGGTTCCATTATTTTTGCATGGATGGAATTAACCGGAAATGAAAATCCATTTTATGAGAGATATGATGAACTTTTGGATATCTGCGAAGAGTATGATGTGACAATCAGTTTAGGAGATGCCTGCCGTCCGGGAAGTATTGAAGATGCCGGAGACATTTCGCAGATTTCCGAATTGGTTGCACTTGGTGAACTGACACAGCGTGCATGGAATCACAATGTACAGGTTATGGTTGAGGGACCGGGGCATATGCCGCTGAATCAGATTCGTGCAAACATGGAAATTCAGCAGACGGTATGTAAGGGAGCGCCATTTTACGTATTAGGACCTTTGGTGACCGATGTTGCACCGGGTTATGATCATATTACCAGTGCGATTGGTGGAGCAATTGCTGCGACTTATGGTGCATCATTCCTTTGCTATGTAACACCGGCAGAGCACTTGCGTCTCCCTACACTTGAAGATGTTAAAGAAGGAATTATTGCTTCCCGCATTGCAGCCCATGCTGCGGACGTGGCAAAAGGACTGCCGGGTGCAAAAGACTGGGATTTTGAAATGAGCGAAGCACGTCGCAATCTTGATTGGGAAAAGCAGTTTGAACTTGCCATTGACCCGGAAAAAGCACGCCGTTACCGTGCAGAAAGCAAACCGGAAAAAGAAGATACATGTACGATGTGCGGAAAAATGTGTGCCGTAAGAAATATTAATAAAATTCTTCGAGGTGAAGACGTCGATATCATGGACTAAACGAATTACTATCTTGCAAAATACCCTCCATTAGGTGTATAATAATACTGCATTAATGTGAGGATATTATACCCATGGAGGGATTTTTTATGAAGAAAAGGATTTTGGATTTTTTAATTAAGATTGGAAAGAAGTGTAAACCACTTACCTACCCGGTAATGCTTGTAGTCATTGCCTTTTTGACAATTTATCATGCGATAAGAAATCTATTTACAAAGGAGAATAAATGGAAGTCTCTTGTGACCGGTGCCATCTGTCTGGCTGCCGTTGTAGGAGCTGTTCTTGTCCTGCCATCACTGGCGGATGAGATGACGGGTGAGAGCCAGACCGAGACTGTGTCAGAGGAGGAACTTGAGCCGACGATGACACCGGATGTGACGGTGGAGCCGGTTGTGACTGAAGAACCGGAAGAAAAGCAGGACAGTGAGGAGACAGAATCGGCAGAAGAAACGACAAAACCGGAAGAAGAGAAAAAAGACGAGGAAAAGGCGACGGATGAGCCACAGGCAACTGAGGAACCGCAATATCAGTCAGCAGCCAAACAGGATGAATCCGATAATCTGCCAAAAGAGGAAAAGAAGGCAATTAAGAAAAAGAGGGAAGCGGCACCGGTTCAGTTAGAAAAACCGACCTGCCAGGTGGTAGAGCAGCCGGTAGGGCCGTATACATATCCGATGGATTCAACCATCAAAGTAAAAGTAGAAGTAACACCGCCGGCAGGAGCCGGTTATGAGTGCCAGTGGTATGTAAGCAAAACGGCAAACGGTACCGGTGAGGCGCTGGTTGGAAATGGAGCAAAGACAACAACGTATTCCATTCCGAAAGATACCGGAGCCGGTGATTATTATTTCTACTGTATGGTGAAAAGTGTTGACAATAACCAGTATGATTTAGATTCTGAAGAAGTACGCAGCGCTGATGTAGTTGTGACAATTCAGAAGGGTGAGCCGCAGCTTTCTGATTTTGATATCAGTACGATTAAAGAGGAATACTATTATACCGGAGAAATCATTAATCCAACTATTGTGTCTTCGAAAGAGGGAATGGGAAGTGCTTACATTGTTGTGAAAGATGGCACGACAGAAAACCGTCCGAAAGCAGACAGTGATGATCCTTATGCGATTTATCTGCATGTCAGCAAGGGTAGTAACTATAAGGCAAAAACAATTGATTTGAATAAAAAAATTACCATTAAGCGTTATCCGACACCAACGAAACCGTACAAAGTCAGTGGTACAAAAGGAAAACTTGTCGATGGAAAACAGTGGTATACTTCAGATGTAAAGATTGTACCGATGAGCGGCTATTTGATTTCAAGGGATGAGAGCGATTTTAAAGATTCCATCATTTGTTCATCCGATGGTACGAATCAGGGACCGCTTAACGTTTATTTAAAAAATAAAAATAATAAAGGAATCACCGGTGCAATAACGGTGGCAGAAAAGCGGGATGGACAGATTAATATTGATAAGACCAAACCGACAGCAACGATAACTTATGAAGGAAAACAGTATTCGGATGCCGATCATGAACTTGGCGAGGATTGCTTTAATCATGAAGTTGTATTTTCTCTGAGTGCAGAGGATGAGACGAGTAAAGTGGACAGTCGTGCTTATGTGCTGGCAACAAAGGCGATGACGGCAAGCCAGTTAAAGTCAGCTTCATGGATTACTCTTGCAGAAGGGGACACGGTTACGTTCAGCCAGGAGGGAAAACGTATTTTCTATGCCCGTGTAATCGATAAGGCGGGAAATACAACTTATTCCGCATCAAATCAGATTACTGTGGATAAGACCCTGCCGGAAATTTTGTGTGGAAGCAAAAAATTAGGGGATACGAAAAGTTATATTGCAGATCGCAAAAAAATTACAGTTACGGATGACTATCTTTCAAAGGTTACTGTGAAAAACGGTTCCAATACGGTTCTCACAAAAACAGAAGATGATATCACAAAGGGAAGTGTATCGTTTGTCATTGAGAGAACCACGGAAACGAATGATGATATTGTCTATGAGATTACAGCAGAGGATAAGTCCGGTAATCAGAAAGTTACGACATTGACACTGAAAAATCCGGTACTTGATGTCGATGCGAAAAACCTCGATTTTGGCAGTGGCAGCTCGGCGCTGACTTATGGTTATGAAGAGGTGGAGGCACAGGCGGTAAGTTTGATAAATAAAGCAAACAATCAGCCGGTGGCAGCAGATTCCATTACATTGGAAGGTGCAAATGGAGAAGCAGAGTATTTTGAAGTTGCAGAGGGTACAAAAATACGTCCAAAACAGGGACTTCATGCAGGAACTTATACCGAAGCGGTTCGGATTGCTTATAATGGAGATGCTGAATCCGAGGTGACCTGCAAATGCAGCGTAACGATTAAAAAAGCTAACATGTTAGTGCGTTACACCGGTCAGAAAGATGTCGGTTATCATACGCTGCCGGATTTGAAAGGAACAATTGAGTACACAGCGACGGATTTTAAAAATGGAGACACAAAGGATGTATTTGTAAAAGATGCAGATTTTGTGGCACCGAAATTATATTATATGGATGAAAATCAGAATAGTCAGGAATTTACATCGGATAAACGTGCAATGGAAACGATGCAGCTGATTCCGGATGGCGGTTCTTCACACGACTATGAATTTTCATATGCAGCCGGTGAACTGGAAGTGAAACATCATGTACTTCGTGACGGCTATGTGATTGAGGGTAAAAAGGTAAAAGGCTACGATTGGTATGTATCAGATTATGTAGCCATCCGCCCGGCGTCGAATTATCAAATTAGTGATTCGGAAGCAGCGGATTCTTTCGCTTCCCAGACACAGTCGATTTCCGTGGCTGGGCCGACAAACGGTGAAGAGAAAAGTTTTTATGTTATGAATACACAGACGGGTGAAATTTCTGCGCAGATGAAAGAGACGATAAAAATAGATAATACGGCTCCGTATTTTAGAAATGGAGAAGGTATTACTGTATCCTCCAATCTGTGGGCTGAGTTTTGTAATTCCGTAAGTTTTGGACTGTTTTTTAATCAGACCAAAGCGGTATCCATCCGCGCAACGGATGAAGAGAGCGGACTGGAATCAATTCAGTATTGTATATCGGAAAAAGCCGTGGAAGGAACAGCAGAGAGTTTAGATACCAAATTAAACTGGGTAACGTATGAGGATGGATTTTCGATTTCACC
>OLSP01003576.1_pt1 | contig 10621 bp, 9 predicted proteins | sample 1672941 | NCBI WGS metagenome assembly OLSP01 (sample SAMEA3136739, study PRJEB25190) | human gut metagenome | reverse complement strand
CTCAACGATAGCTGCATGCAACTGGTTCTCGTCGCGCATCGGGGCGGTACATCCTTCCAGATAACTTACATATGCCTCATCGTCGGCCACGATCAGTGTACGTTCGAACTGTCCGATATTGGCCGCATTGATACGGAAATAGGTGGACAACTCCATCGGGCAACGTACGCCTTTCGGTATATAAACGAACGAACCGTCAGAAAAGACTGCCGAGTTCAATGCCGCAAAGAAATTATCACGATAGCTCACTACACTTCCCAGATACTGTTGTACCAGGTCCGGGTGATGCAGCACAGCTTCACTGAACGAACAGAAGATAATCCCTTTCTCTGCCAGCGTTTCCTTAAAGGTTGTCTTTACAGAAACACTGTCCATAACGGCATCGACCGCCATACCGGCCAGTTGGGCACGTTCGTGCAAAGGAATACCCAGCTTATCGAAAGTCTTCAATAACTCCGGGTCTACTTCGTCCAGGCTTTTCGGACCTTCCTTTTTCTTCGGAGCGGCGTAATAGATTATATCCTGATAATCGATCGGCGGAATCGTCAGATGAGGCCATGTGGGCATCTCCAGCGTCTGCCAGTGGCGGAAAGCCTTCAGGCGGAATTGAAGCAGCCAGTCAGGCTCATTCTTCTTGGCCGAGATGATACGGACGGTCTCCTCATCCAGACCGCGATGCCGGGGTAAACGGCGCTGTCGCCCAGCTGCTCCTCGATGCGCAGCAGCTGGTTGTACTTCGCCACACGCTCGGTGCGGCTGGGCGCGCCGGTCTTGATCTGACAGGTGTTCAGGGCCACGGCCAGATCGGCGATGGTGGTGTCCTCGGTCTCGCCGGAGCGGTGGGAGCTGATGGCGGTGTAGCCTGCCTTGTGGGCCATCTTGATGGCCTCAAGGGTCTCGGACACAGAGCCGATCTGGTTCAGCTTGATGAGGATGGCGTTGCCCGCGCCCAGAGAGATGCCCTTGGCCAGACGCTCGGTGTTGGTGACGAACAGGTCGTCACCAACCAGCTGGACCTTATCGCCCAGCTCGCGGGTCATCTCCTGCCAGCCCTCCCAGTCCTCTTCGTCCAGACCGTCCTCGATGGAGATGATGGGGTACTTTTCCACCAGCTTCTTCCAGTGGGCGATCAGCTCGCTGGAGGTGAACTCGGTGCCCGCCTTGGGCAGTTTGTAGAAGCCCTTGCCCTTGGGGCTTTTCCACTCGGAGGAAGCAGCGTCCATGGCCAGCATGAAGTCCTTACCGGGCAGATAGCCGGCCTTCTCGATGGCGGCCAGAATGGTCTCGATGGTCTCCTCGTCGCTGGACAGGTTGGGGGCGAAGCCGCCCTCGTCGCCGACGGAGGTGGCCAGACCCTTGGCCTTCAGGATGGAGGCCAGAGCGTGGAAGACCTCAGCGCACCAGCGCAGGCCCTCCTTAAAGGAGGGGGCACCCACGGGCATGATCATGAATTCCTGCGTGTCCACGGTGTTGGTGGCGTGTGCGCCGCCGTTCAGAATGTTCATCATGGGGACAGGCAGACGGTTGCCGTTCACGCCGCCGAGGAAGCGGTAGAGGGGCATATCCAGCGAAGCGGCCGCAGCGCGGCAGGCGGCGATGGAGACGGCCAGAATGGCGTTGGCGCCCAGCTTGGATTTGTCCTTGGTGCCGTCGGCGTCGATCATGGCCTTGTCGATGGCATAGGTGTCGGAGGCATCCATGCCGATGACGGCATCAGCGATGACGGTGTTGATGTTCTCCACGGCCTTGGTGACGCCCTTGCCCAGATAGCGGCCCTTGTCGCCGTCGCGCAGCTCCAGCGCCTCGAACTCGCCGGTGGATGCACCGGAAGGGGCGCAGCCCCGGGCTACCGTGCCGTCGGCCAGCGTGATCTCGGCCTCTACAGTGGGGTTGCCGCGGGAGTCTAGGATCTCACGGCCCAGAACGTCTACGATCTCAAGATAGTTCATACTCTGTACCTCCATATATAATAGGAATGGATGCGCTCTTCTCATTTGGATAGTATACGCTAACTAACCGACATTATCCTACCATGATTCGGCCCGGGATGCAAGAGAAAAGGATGATGTTAGCTAAAACAAACTTCAATGCAGGAAAGTTGTGTCATCTTTTTGTTACTTGTGAATCGATTTCATGTTCTGTTTTTCTCAGGTGAACAATTTGAAAAAGTAACCAAAAAGCAACCGGGGATTTTGTGAAAAATAGCAAGTTTTGCCGGAAAGCCCTCGGAAACTATGGACGATTTGTGAATTGCAGACTTGCACTGGAGTGCTTATAATAAGACTCAAGATAGCAGAGCCGCTTTGAGGGAAGGGAACTTTGCTTCCTTAGCGGCTTTTCCGGATACCGGCAGCAGGCCGGGCAGGAAAGCCGCCAAAAACACGAATGCTTCCAAATATCAGGAGGATATAGACTTATGAAAAACATGATCTCTCGTCGTAGCTTTCTGGCTGCTGCCGGTGTTGTGACTGCTGCTGGTGTTCTGACCGCCTGCGGCGGCTCTTCCAGCACCGCTGCTTCCACCTCCACCGCTGCTTCCACTGCCGCTTCCGGCGACACCATCAAGGTCGGCGTCATCGGACCTCTGACCGGCGATGTCTCTGTCTACGGTCAGGCCGTCGTCAACGGCGCTACCCTGTACCTGAAGCAGGTCAACGAAAAGGGCGGCGTCAACGGCAAGCAGCTTGAGATCATCACGATGGACGAGCAGGGCGATGCTACGCAGGCTGTCACCTGCTTTACCAAGATGTGCGATCAGGGCATCACCGCTCTGGTGGGCGACGTCACCACCACCCCGACTCTGGCTGTCGTGGCCGAGAGTCAGGATTACAATATGCCCATGGTCACTGCTTCTGCGACCGCTGAGGCTGTCACCTACGATGCCGAGACCGACACCGTCTATGAGAACGTCTTCCGTGCTACCTTCACCGACCCGTTCCAGGGCATCAAGATGGCAGACTACGCTTACCAGAAGCTGGGCTACACCAAGGCAGCCGTCATCTTCAAGAAGGGCGCTGACTACAACGAGGGTCTGGCCGAGAACTTCGTCAACGAGTTCGAGGCACAGGGAGGCACCATCGTCGATCAGGAGAGCTACTCCGACGGCGACGTCGATTACAAGACTCAGCTGACCACCATCCTCGGCAAAGCCCCCGAGACGGTCTTCTGCCCCAACTACTATCAGGAGGTGGGTCAGATCCTGTCTCAGGCAGAGAGCATCGGCCTGACGGTCCCCTTCCTCGGCGGCGACGGCTGGGATGGTCTGGAGGGCTACGCTTCCAACGACCAGCTGACCGATACCTACTTCTGCGCCAACTATGCAAAGGGTTCTAACACCGATTTTGAGGATGCCTACAAGGCAGAGTACGGTGAGGAGTACCCCAACGGCTTCTCTCCGCTGGGCTACGATGCAGCAATGACCATTGTTTACGGCATTCAGGCCGCAGAGGATGCCGGTCTTGAGGCTGCCTCTGACGACTACAAGCAGGCTGTCATCGATGCCATCAAGGGCGGTACGATCAATGGCATTACCGGCACCTTCACCTTCGACGAGCACAACAACCCCGTCAAGCAGACCGCTATCCTGACCTATGTGGACGGCAAGCCGGTCCTGAAGGAGATGTTCTGATCCTGCTCTGGTTCTGCGCACCGGTGTGCGGCATAAGAGCGAGATCCAGAAAGTAAATGACCCATTTGCGGAGACCGCCGGAACAGGTTTACTCGGCAGCCTCCGCTTTTTGTTATATCCGTCCACGACCTCAGAAAGGAAGTATCAGACAATGACAGTGTTTTTCAGCCAGCTCATCAACGGCTTGTCGCTGGGCAGCATCTACGCACTGATCGCACTGGGCTACAGCATGGTGTACGGCATCATCCTGCTGTTGAACTTTGCCCACGGTGATGTCATCATGGTGGGTGCGTATATGTCATGGTTCGTCATGAACCAGCTGGGTCTTGGCCCGGTAACTGCCGTCTGCGCCACCATCATCACCTGTACGCTGCTGGGCGTGGTCATCGAGAAGGTGGCCTACACCCCGCTGCGCAGCGCACCCCGCATCTCTCTGCTCATCACGGCCATCGGTGTGTCGTTTTTCCTTGAGTACACTGCAGAGCTGGTCATGGGCAGCGGCGCAAAGGTCATCCCCTCCTATTTTGATGCCAAGACCTTCTCGGTCGGCAAGGTGCCTCTGGGCCTGACCTCCATCATCACGCTGGTCGTTACGGTGCTGTCCATGCTGGCGCTGACCTTCCTCGTCCAGAAGACCAAGCTCGGCAAGGCCATGCGCGCCGTCTCGGAGGATATGGATGCTGCCCGTCTGATGGGCATCAACGTCAACAGCACCATCTCCTTCACCTTCGCGGTCGGCTCGGCGCTGGCCGGCATCGGCTCGGTGCTGTACTGCTGCTCCTACCCGCAGGCCACCCCCACGATGGGCTCCATGCTGGGCCTGAAAGCCTTCGTCGCCGCCGTTCTGGGCGGCATCGGCTCCATCCCGGGCGCTATGGTCGGCGGTATCGCCATCGGCCTGTGCGAGTGCTTTGTCTCGGCCATCGGCCTGTCTGCATGGAAGGACGCCGTCACATTTGCCATCCTCATCATCGTGCTGCTGGTCAAGCCCACGGGCTTCCTCGGCCGCAAGGTGCAGGAAAAGGTGTAAGGGGGACTGTAACATGAACAAACTGAAACGCAAGACCCTGAAGATGCCGGTGCGCTATCTGATGAACACCGTGCTGGTGGTGCTGCTGTTCGTTCTGCTCTCCTTCATGACGCAGAACGTCCTCTCCACCTATCAGAACAAAGTCCTGCTCACCGTGGGCATCAATATCATCCTCGCCGTGTCCCTGAACGTGTCCACCGGCTATCTGGGTCAGCTGCCGCTGGGCCATGCCGGATTTATGGCTGTGGGTGCTTATACCTGCGCCCTCTTCACCAAGTACAGCCCGCTGCCCTCCGGCGTGGCGTTTGTCATCGGTCTGGCGCTGGGCGCTGTGATGGCTGGCATCTTCGGCGTCCTCATCGGCATCCCGGCCCTCCGCCTGACCGGCGACTATCTGGCCATCCTGACGCTGGGCTTCGGCGAGATCATCCGCATCACCCTGAACAACATCGACGATGTGCTGGGCTTCAAGCTGTTCTACGGCGCAAAGGGCCTCAAGAACATCCCGAAATACTCCAATTACTGGAACGTCTTCCTCTGCGTGGTCATCACCTGCTTCGCCATCCACGCCATGATGAAGAGCCGCCATGGCCGGGCTGTCCTCGCCATCCGCGACAACGAGATCGCAGCCGAGAGCTGCGGCATCCAGACGACCTATTATAAGGTCATGGCCTTCGCCTTCTCTGCGGCCTTCGCCGGTCTGGCCGGCGGCCTGTACGCCTGCTATCTGGGCGTCCTCGACCCCTCCACCTTCGGCTTCATGAAGTCCATCGAGATCCTGGTCATGGTGGTTCTGGGCGGCATGGGCTCCATGCTTGGCTCCATCCTCTCTGCCACCGTCCTGACCATCCTGCCCGAGGCCACCCGCAGCTTCGAGAGCTACCGCATGGTGGTCTACTCGCTGGTGCTGATCCTTATGATGATCTTCCGCCCGGGCGGACTGCTGGGCAGCTATGACTTCTCGATGAGCCGCATCGTGGAAAAGGCCATGAACGGCGAACTGTTCCGCAAAAAGAATGCTGACAAGGAGGGCGCAGACCATGAGTGAGTTTCAGACGAAGTTACACAGCGTCCCTTCCGGCGGCTTTCTGACCGACCGCGACAAGGACAAGAAGCCCATCCTCGACGTCCGTGAGCTGGGCATCGACTTCGGCGGTCTGACCGCCGTGGACGGCTTCAACCTGATGATCGGCCGCAACGAGATCACGGGCCTCATCGGCCCCAACGGTGCCGGTAAGACCACGGTGTTCAACCTGCTGACCAATGTGTATCAGCCGACCCGCGGCTCCATCCTCATCGATGGTATGCCCACCGCCGGGAAGAAGACCTATCAGGTCAACCGGATGGGCGTGGCCCGCACCTTCCAGAACATCCGGCTGTTCAAGGAGCTGTCCGTCATCGACAACGTGAAGGTGGGCCTCCACGAGTCCATGAAGTATAATCTGGCCTCCTCGCTCCTCCGCCTGCCCAACTACTGGAAGGAAGAGAAGAAGTGCACCGAGCGTGCACTGGAGCTGCTGGACATCTTTCACATGGCCGATCTCGCCAATGCACAGGCCGGCAGTCTGCCCTACGGCGCACAGCGCCGTCTGGAGATCATGCGTGCTCTGGCCACCAGCCCGAAGCTGCTGCTGCTGGACGAGCCTGCCGCCGGTATGAACCCCTCCGAGACGGCGGAGCTGACCGAGACCATCCGCCGCATCCGCGACGAGTTCAACATCGCTGTCCTGCTCATCGAGCACGATATGAGCCTTGTCATGGGCATCTGCGAGGGCATCGCCGTGCTGAACTTTGGCCGTATCATCGCCAAGGGCACGCCGGACGAGATCCGCAATAACCCGCAGGTCATTGAAGCCTATCTGGGCAAGAAGGAGGGCTGAGCGATGGCACAGACTTTACTGAAGGTTGATAACATCAACGTCTTTTACGGCAACATCCACGCAGTCAAGGATGTTTCCTTCGAGGTGAACGAGGGCGAGATCGTCACCCTCATCGGCGCCAACGGCGCAGGCAAGTCCACCACCCTGAAGACGGTGTCCGGCCTGCTCCACCCCAAGACCGGCGATGTGCTCTATAAGGGCAAGAGCATCAAGGGCGTCCGCGCCCATAAGATCGTCGAGGCCGGTCTGGCACAGGTGCCGGAGGGCCGCCACGTCTTCCTGCATATGACCGTGGAGGAGAATCTGGACATGGGCGCTTACACCCAGCCCAACTCCACCATCGCCCCCAACAAGGAAAAGGTCTTCGAGCTGTTCCCTCGCCTGAAGGAGCGCCGCAAGCAGCTGGCCGGGACTATGTCCGGCGGCGAGCAGCAGATGCTGGCCATGGGCCGCGCCCTGATGAGCAACGCTTCCATGCTGATGCTGGACGAGCCTTCCATGGGCCTGTCCCCCCTGCTGGTGCAGGAGATCTTCGACATCATCCGGAACATCCACAAGGAGGGCATGACCATCCTTCTGGTGGAGCAGAACGCACAGATGGCCCTTTCTGTGGCCGACCGCGCCTACGTCCTTGAGACGGGCCGTGTGGTCATGGAGGGCACCGGTGCCGAACTGCTGACCAACGAGCGTGTCCGCAGCGCATATCTGGGCGGCTAAAGCAGGATAAAAGAACAAGAAGGCGTGACCGCGCGGTCACGCCTTTTTTGTTGTGGAAAATCATCGGATGATGGATTGGTAGTAGGTCCCGAAATCGGCAAGGGCATCAATGATGGGAAGCATCTCTCTGCCGAGGCTGGTCAGGCCATACTCCACACGAGGGGGCATTTCCTGATAGTCGTGTCGGTAGGCGAGCCCGTCGTCGATCATCTGCCGTAAGCTGTCCGTCAAAACTTTCTGAGAGATTCCCTCCAGATCTCTTTGCAGTTCGTTGAACCGCCATGGGCGGGTCTTGAGATTGCGCAGGATCAGCAGCTTCCACTTGCCGCCGATGAGGGAGACCGCAGTGGCCACGGGGCAGGCGGGCAGTTCTTCTTTTGTTTTCATGGCATCACACCTCCGAGAACATCATAACATATTCTTTTTAATATGTACAGTTATAAAAAGGTGCGTACTTGTTTTAGAGTGTTCTCCGACTTAAACTATACACAGGCGAGCGAGAGCGCCAATATCCTTTGGAGGTAAAAGAGATGGAAAACTATACGAAAACAAATATCGGCAGCGAGGCAAGAGTGGAACTTCACGAAAAATTGGGCCTGACAGGTGCGGAGGTCAGCATCAACCAGCTCCCGGCGGGCGCAGGGGTGCCTTTTGTGCACGCCCACAGGAACAATGAAGAGATCTACGGTATTATTGCAGGAAAGGGCAAAGCCGTTATCGATGGGAAGGAGATCGCTCTGACCGCTGGCGACTGGCTGAAAATTGCTCCGGCAGCAAAGCGCCAGCTCTCTGCTGCCGCAGATGAGGGCATTACCTATATTTGCATTCAGGTGAAGGAACACTCTCTGGGCGGCTTTACCGCTGAGGATGCCGTCATCTGCTGATAGAAAGAGCCGGAAATGTAAAACACCCTGCACAGAGATGTACAGGGTGTTTTGTGTTATGGTGATTCAACTTTTATCGCAATTTCCCAAAATAGCGCCGAGCAAGATGACATGGCTGCGCGGCTCTCTGGTCTTGCGATGGATAGAGCTTTCGGTCAGCCCGGATACTTGTGGACTTCCAGCAGCTCCTCGGCCCGCCTGACCTGTTCCGCCGTGGGCGGGACAGCGTCGGGCAGGGGATAGGGGATGCCGAGCTTCTGCCATTTGAAGAGTCCCAGCGTGTGGTAGGGCAGCACCTCCACCCGCTGCACCGTCCTGAGGGACGAGATGAACTCCGCAGTCCTCCGCAGGCCCTCCTCGTTGTCGGTCAGGCCGGGCACCAGCACATGGCGGATCCAGAGGGGGACACCGAGGTCGGAGATGTGGCGCGCCATCGCAAGGATGTTGGCGTTGTCTTTTCCGGTGAGCTGGCGGTGCTTCTCCGGGTCGATCTCCTTCAGGTCGAGGATGACGAGGCTGGTGGAGCGCATCAGCCGGTCAAAGTCGGCCAGATAGGCCGCATCGTCGGGGCGGAAGGGCTGACCGGCGGTGTCGAGGGCCGTGTGCACGCCCTTGGAGCGGGCCAGCTCGAAGAAGGCCGTCAGGAACTCCATCTGGCGCAGCGGCTCGCCGCCGCTGACCGTGATGCCGCCCTTCTTGCCCCAGTAGTTGCGGTAGCGCCACACCCGCTGGAAGAGCTGCTCCACCGTCCATTCCTCGCCGCCGTCCGCCCATGTCTCGGGGTTATGGCAGTATTTGCACCGCAGGGCACACCCCTGCAGAAAGACGACGAACCGGACGCCGGGGCCGTATTTATTTTAGATTTCAGAAGCATAACTATCACAACAACCGGTGGCAGGAAAAAAAGTGGATGATACATGAACGCATCATGAATATTAAAATGCAGTAAAGATATCCATGCCCTTGACATTCCACAGCCTGCACATGATATTCCTGTTATGTATTTTATAGGGCATGTAACCCCGAAGCTTTCTAGTATCACATACAGCACAACAACTGCCGCAACTGATGTTATCACTTCTATTCTTCTATGCGATTTTCTTTTATATGCATTGCATCCGCTCATTATTCCCCCTGATAATGCTTTTTATTACATTATAATCTCTCCTGCAAGCAATGCAAGACAAGGAAGCGTAATTATGCTAATCAATGTAGACAAAGTAACTGCACCAACTGCGAGCTTCTGGTCGTGACCGAACTTAATCGCAAAAAGTGTTGTAATAGCCGCACATGGGCATGCCTCAAGTATAATTGTAATAACAGCAACCATTCCACGGGCATGTATCAGATACATAACCAGAGTGCAGATTACCGGTATAATAAACATCCTGAGAATAACCGTAAAATACACTCTTTTATCCTTTAAGATACTCAATAATGGGAACTGTGAAATAGTAATTCCTGTTATTATCATAGACAACGGGGTATTCATGCCTCCTACAACATTAAATGTATCCTTTAAAACATCCGCAACCGGAATTCTTGCAAGGAATATGACAAGACCCACCACAACCGATATAATTGGTGGGCATGTAACAATCTTCTTTAAAAGTTCCTTGAAACTCATACTCTCTGAAACATACACAATTCCGACAGTCCATAAAAGAATATTGAATACAGTAACATATACGCTCGCATACAGTACACCTTCTGAACCGTACATTGCCTGAATAAGTGGAAATCCCATATAAGCCGCATTAGAAAATGTAGTTGCAAATCTTATAATGCCGCGCACTTCCTTTTTCATCAAAAATGTTATGCCAATCGATAAAGCCATTCCTATGCATATAGTAAGTATGCTGTAAAAAAGCATTCTGCCCATATTCTTAAGAATCTCGGCATTGTATCCTGACATGTAAGAATTAATAATCATAAATGGAACAACAAAATATATAAGAAGGTTAGAAAGCATCCCCTTTCCTTCTTCGTTAACCATCTTAATCTTTCCTATAACAACTCCACACAGTATAAGTATGAATAACTCAAATACCTGCTTCGCGGTAATAAGTGCTAAATCCATAGCTCTCTTATCCTCCTTTTCATACATGCAAAAAACATGTTATATATTTCATTTTCTGAAATATATAACATGTTAATAGCAAAGTCAAGTAAAAATCTAATACTTTATCTCTGGCATAAGCTCTGCACTTATTACATTAAGCATACGTTCCATTGTCTCTAACTCTTCTTTAGAAAATCTGTCCTCAATCCTGCCCATTACAGTCTTAAGATATGTATTGCTGATATTATAATAATCTATATACTTCTGTGTTACCTCGAGATGATACTCTCTCTTGTCTTCCTCAGACTGTACTTTCTTTAAGTATCCCTTCTTAACAAGGTTATTAATCTTATACGCCGCGTTAGGAGATGATATATTTGCCATATCAGCAAACTGTGCCACAGTAGGTTTATCAAGTGC
>OLSP01003575.1_pt1 | contig 10628 bp, 10 predicted proteins | sample 1672941 | NCBI WGS metagenome assembly OLSP01 (sample SAMEA3136739, study PRJEB25190) | human gut metagenome | reverse complement strand
AAATTAATTCTTTTGCGAAAATTATTATTAATAATTGCTTGATTTTACAACCTGAAAATACATGTTAGATGTTAATGCCCCTTATAAATGCGTGAAAATCGATAATAAAAAGAAAAAATCAAAAATAATGTTAACATTTCCATCAAAAATTTAAAAAAGTTTGATTAATAATTCGAAAATATTAATAAAGAAAATTATTAATAAAAAATCATGGCTATTGACCGGAGTTCCATGAATAGAGTATAATTTATATCAAACGATAACAAGGGAATGGTGAACAGATTTCACCGCTTTTAAGGAGGAAAACAACATGAAATTTTTCATTGACACAGCGAACGTAGAGGATATTAAGAAAGCAAATGATATGGGAGTTATCTGCGGGGTAACAACAAACCCATCTCTGATTGCAAAAGAAGGTAAAGTATTTGAAGAAGTTATCGCTGAGATCGCATCTATCGTAGACGGACCTATCAGTGGAGAAGTAAAAGCTACAACAACAGATGCAGAAGGCATGATCGCAGAAGGACGTGAGATTGCAAAGATCCATCCGAACATGGTAGTTAAGATTCCTATGACTGTAGAAGGATTAAAGGCAGTTAAAGTACTTGCAGCAGAAGGTATCAAGACAAACGTAACTCTGATCTTCAATGTAAACCAGGCACTTCTTGCAGCAAGAGCAGGCGCTTCATTCGTGTCACCATTCCTGGGACGTCTGGATGATATTTCAACAAGAGGAGTAGATCTGATCTCAGAGATCGCACAGATCTTCGAAGTTGCAGGAATCGATACAGAGATCATTGCGGCAAGCGTACGTAACCCGATCCATGTAACAGACTGTGCATTGGCAGGTGCCGATATCGCAACTGTACCTTACAAAGTAATCGAGCAGATGACACATCATCCATTAACAGATGCAGGAATCGAGAAATTCCAGGCTGATTACAAAGCAGTATTCGGAGAATAAGAATAAGTAAAGCTATCATATATAATGATTCAGGAGGAACAACATGAACAAATTAGAGCTTATGAAGACAGCCAACGAAGTCCGCAAGGGCATCGTTACTGCAGTTCACAGTGCAAAATCCGGACATCCGGGTGGATCACTGTCAGCAGCAGACATTTATACATATCTGTATTTTGAAGAGATGAATATCGATCCTAAGGATCCTAAGAAAGCAGACCGCGACCGTTTCGTTCTTTCCAAAGGACATACAGCTCCGGGATACTATTCTGCACTGGCACACAGAGGATTCTTCCCGGTAGAAGATCTGACAACTCTTCGTAAAGTCGGATCATATCTTCAGGGACATCCGGATATGAAACACATCCCAGGTGTTGATATGTCAAGTGGATCCCTCGGACAGGGAATCTCGGCTGCAGTAGGAATGGCTATTTCAGCTAAGCTTTCAGATGATGATTACAGAGTATACACGCTTCTCGGAGATGGTGAGATCCAGGAGGGACAGGTCTGGGAAGCTTCTATGTTAGCGGGACACAGAAAGCTGGACAACCTGGTAGTGATTGTTGATAATAACAACCTTCAGATTGATGGAAAGATTACAGACGTTAACTCTCCATATCCGATCGACAAGAAATTCGAGGCATTTAACTTCCATGTGATCAATATTGATGGAAATGATTTTGACCAGATCGAAGCAGCTTTCAAAGAGGCTCGCAAGACAAAGGGAATGCCGACTGCAATTATTGCAAAGACCATCAAAGGAAAAGGAGTTTCCTTCATGGAAGACCAGGCCGGATGGCATGGAAAAGCTCCTAATGATGAGCAGTATGCACAGGCAATGGAAGAATTAGAGAAAGCAGGTGAAGCATTATGTCAGAAGTAAAGAAAATCGCAACAAGAGAAAGCTACGGTAATGCTTTGGTAGAATTAGGAAAAGAACATGAAGATCTGGTAGTGTTAGACGCTGACCTTGCAGAAGCTACCAAGACGGGAATGTTCAAAAAAGCTTTCCCGGAACGTCACATTGACTGTGGAATCGCTGAGTGTAACATGATCGGAGTTGCAGCAGGTATCGCTGCCACAGGAAAAGTTCCGTTTGCAAGTTCATTTGCTATGTTTGCAGCAGGACGTGCATTTGAGCAGGTTCGCAACTCAGTCGGATATCCAAAATTAAACGTTAAGATCGGTGCTACACATGCCGGAATCTCTGTTGGAGAAGACGGTGCTACACATCAGTGTAACGAAGATATTGCTCTTATGAGAACAATTCCTGGAATGATCGTGATTAATCCTTCCGATGATGTAGAAGCAAAAGCAGCTGTAAAAGCAGCGTATGAGCACGTAGGTCCTGTATATCTCCGTTTCGGAAGACTTGCAGTTCCGGTTATCAATGATAATGCAGAATACAAATTCGAGATTGGTAAAGCCATCACACTTCGTGAAGGTACTGATGTAACAATCATCGCAACAGGTCTTGAGGTATCTGAATCCCTCGCAGCAGCAGAGAAGCTCGCAGCAGACGGAATCAGTGCAGAAGTGATCAATATGCACACGATCAAACCGTTGGATGAAGCAGCGGTTGTTGCAGCAGCTAAGACAGGAAAGATCGTAACAGTTGAAGAACACTCTGTTATCGGCGGACTTGGAAGTGCTGTATGTGATGTAGTTGCAGAGAAAGCACCGGCTAAAGTAATGAAGATTGGTGTAAATGATACATTTGGTGAGTCTGGTCCGGCTATAGAACTGATTAAGAAATACGGTCTTGACGCAGACAGCATTTATGCAAAAGTAAAAGCATTCGTAAAATAATAATATAGAACGGATAGTCAGAGGCTGTCGCTTTAACGAAAGAGATTTCGTTGGGCGGCAGCTTTTTTGCGGTAAGCAATTAAAAGCAGTCAGATTCGCTCTTTGTTTGTGCAAAATAAACCAAAAACAGTCAAAATATTTGTGAACTAGTGTGATTGAAAATGACTGAATTTGACGATATAATGAACTCAAGAAGTTGAAAGGAGTAAGAAATATGATTTATACAGTTACGTTTAATCCATCGTTGGATTACATCGTTTCAGTGGACGATTTTAAACTCGGACTTACAAACCGTACAAGATCAGAACTCATGCTTCCGGGTGGAAAAGGGATTAATGTTTCTATCGTGCTTAAGAATCTTGGAATCCAAAGTACGGCACTTGGATTTATGGCTGGATTTACGGGAAAAGAAATTGCAAGACGATTGGAAGAAGAAGGTGTAGCATCTGATTTCATTCAGATTGAAGAAGGAATATCAAGAATCAATTTGAAACTGAAATCCATCGACGGAACAGAAATTAATGGAAGTGGTCCAAAGATTCCGAAAGAGAAAGTAGAAGAATTGATGAAACGTCTGAATACGATGAAAGAAGGCGATGTCTTATTCCTTGCAGGAAGTATCCCGGCATCTATGCCAGACGATATCTATAGCAGAATCATGAAAGAGTTGAAAGATAAAGGCATCATGATTGTTGTGGATGCAACAAGAGATCTTCTGATGAATGTGCTGGAGTATCGTCCGTTTCTGATCAAACCAAATAATCATGAGCTTGGTGAGATCTTCGGAGTGACGCTCAAGACGAGAGAGGACGTCATTCCTTATGGAAGAAAGCTTCAGGAAAAAGGAGCCAGAAATGTACTGATCTCGATGGCGGGAGAAGGTGCGGTGCTGATTGCGGAAAATGGAGAAGTATATAGTTCGCCGGCGCCGAAAGGAACATTGGTCAATGGTGTAGGAGCCGGAGATTCCATGGTGGCAGGTTTCATGACAGGCTGGATGGAAAAGCAGGATTATGAGCATGCTTTCCGTATGGGAGTCGCAACAGGAAGCGCAAGTGCATTTTCCGAATATCTGGCAACCAGACCGGATGTAGAAGAAGTATATAAACAGCTGGTGTAAGGCATAAAAGAGAAAAGTGTTGCAAAGAAAACGATTTATCAACAGGAGGGAAAATTATATGAGAATCACAGATTTGCTGGATGCAAGAAGTATTCTTTTGAATGCATCGCCAAAGAGCAAAAACGAAGCACTCGATCAGATCGTTGATCTCATGGTAAAGAGCGAAAAGATTAATGATAAAGAAGCATATCGAAAGCAGGTATATGCAAGAGAAGAAGAAAGTACGACAGGAATCGGAGAAGGAATCGCCATTCCGCATGGAAAATGCGATGCGGTAACAAAACCGGGACTGGCAGCAATGGTAGTTAAGGATGGTGTGAATTTTGATTCGCTGGATGGGGAGCCTGTTACACTGATGTTCCTGATCGCAGCACCGAATACCGAAGACAATATCCATCTGGATGTATTAAGTAAGTTATCCGTTCTTCTGATGAATGAAGAATTTACAGAGGCTTTGAGAAATGCGGAGACAGTAGAAGAATTTATGGGTATCATCAATGATGCCGATGAAAAAGAAGCAGGAATTGATGAAAGACTTGCGGGAGAAGGAACGGCAGCAGAAGAAGAGACCAGAGGAAAGGTTAAGATTCTTGCAGTCACATCATGCCCGACCGGAATTGCACATACGTATATGGCGGCTGAAGGAATTGAAAAAGCTGCAAAAGCAAAAGACTGTGCAGTAAAAGTTGAGACAAGAGGTTCCGGCGGAGCGAAAAATGTATTGACTTCAAAAGAAATCGAAGAAGCAGACGGAATTATCGTAGCTGCAGATGCACAGGTTCCGATGGATCGCTTTGACGGAAAGAAAGTTATTGTCTGCCAGGTGTCAGATGGTATCAGTAAAGCAGGTGAACTGGTTGACCGTGTGATCAGCGGGGACGTTCCGGTATATCATGCGGCAAATGGAGCAGAAGTGCAGGAAAGTAAAGGTGGAAGATCATCCGGCAGCATCGGACATCAGATTTACACACAGTTGATGAATGGTGTATCCCATATGCTCCCGTTCGTAGTCGGCGGTGGTATTCTGATTGCACTGGCATTTTTGATCGACGGACTTTGCGTAGATATGAATGCATTGGCAAAAGCAGATAGAGCTAACTTTGGTACTATTACACCGATAGCGGCGCAGCTTAAGACGATCGGCGGACTTGCATTTGGATTGATGCTTCCGGTACTTGCGGGATATATAGGTGAAGCAATCGGCGACAGACCGGCACTTGCGGTTGGATTTGTAGGCGGAGTTATCGCAGCAAACGGAAAATCCGGATTCCTCGGAGCGCTGGCAGCTGGTTTTGTGTCCGGATATCTGATTCTTCTTCTTAGAAAACTGTGTGACAAGCTTCCGGATGCACTGGAAAAGATTGCACCGGTTCTGATCTATCCGGTAGCCGGAATTCTTGGAATCGGCCTTCTTATGAACTTTGCGATTGAGCCGGTCATGGGAGCGATCAATACTGCACTGAACAACGGACTGACTGGAATGGGTGGCTCAAGCAAGCTTGTGCTTGGTCTGATCCTTGGCGGAATGATGGCGATTGATATGGGAGGCCCGTTCAATAAGGCGGCATATGTGTTCGGTACAGCCGCAATCGCAGCAGGAAATTATGATATCATGGCAGCTGTTATGATTGGAGGAATGACCCCTCCATGTGCAATTGCACTTGCAACATTATTATTTAAAGACAAATTTACAAAATCAGAAAGAGAAGCAGGACCGACAAACTTCATTATGGGACTCGCATTTATTACCGAAGGAGCGATCCCATATGCGGCAGCAGATCCGCTTCACGTACTGCCGGCCTGCATTGCCGGTTCTGCGGCAGCCGGAGCACTGTCTATGGCATTTGGATGTACACTGATGGCACCGCACGGTGGAATCTTCGTATTCCCTGTAGTGGGAAATGCAATCATGTATCTGGTGGCACTGGCAGCAGGTACTGTAATTTCAGCGGTATTACTCGGAGTACTCAAAAAGAAAATTATATAAAAAATAATAGTAAAATACAGGTTTGTCCGCAGAGATGTTGACAGACCTGTAAAAAATGAATAGAATGAAAATCACCAATGTAATATTCTATGGAGGTATGAAGAATGAAAGAATTTAAGTATGTAATCACAGATAACGAAGGAATCCACGCTCGTCCGGCAGGAGAACTGGTGAAACTTGCAAAATCTTTCGAATCATCAGTGATGATCGAAAAAGAAGGAAAGAAAGCTGACTGCAAGAAGATTTTCGGCCTTATGGGACTTGGTGCAAAGAAAGACCATGAAGTAACATTTACATTTGAAGGTGCTGATGAAGAAGCAGCTTGCGAAGCAGTAAGCAAATTCATGCAGGAGAACCTGTAGGAGGACATATGCTTACAGAACAGCGTTATGAACAGATATTGAAGCTTCTTGAAAAAGAAGGCAGTATTACCGTGACAGAAGTTAAAGAACTTCTGGATACATCGGAATCGACCGTGCGCAGAGATATCACAGCACTTCATAATGCGGGAAAACTGGTGAAAGTGTTCGGAGGTGCGGTCGCATTAGATCACGTGGTAACACCGCAGGAGCCGACAGTGGCTCAGAAAATAACCGTTCATGTATCAGAAAAACGGCAGATTGCAGAATATGCCGCAAGATTGATCGGACAAGGTGAATATATATATCTTGATGCAGGAACCACAACCGGATATATGCTGGAATTTCTGCGGGATAAAGATGTAACGGTTGTGACGAATGCGGTAGTGCATGCTCAGCAATTGGCAAAGTCCGGGATGAAAGTACGACTGGTTGGAGGAGAACTGAAAAGTTCCACGGAAGCGGTTGTCGGAAGTGAGGCAATGGAGACGATTAGAAAGTATCATTTTACCAAGGGATTCTTTGGCACCAATGGTGTGACTAAGAAAACAGGGTTCACGACACCGGATGCGAGTGAAGCAATGGTCAAAAAGATTGCGATGGAACAGTGCCAGGAAAAATATGTATTATGTGACGAGTCTAAGTTCGGTGAGGTGAGTTCCGTAACGTTTGCTCCGTTTGCAGGCGCAAAAATCGTTACAGATCAGATGCCGGAAGGATACCGGGACTGTGGAAATATTATAGTCATATCATAAGAACAGAATATAATAAGATAGGGATTCCTGAATGATTTGTTCGGGAATCTCTTTTTATGTACCAAAATCTGAAAGGAAAGCTGCCTGAAATCCCGGAAGTGTGTCGGGAAATAAAAAATTGTATCGGAAAATTCCATGGACAGGTCCCATCAACTGATAAAATACGCATATTTTGTATGATATCATAGGCAAAAATATATAAGACGAGGTGATTGTGTCATGGAAAGACAACTTCCAAAAAACGTAAGACAGATAGGAAATGTAAGTGACAATCCAAAGATATATGTAGAAGATTATGTAGATACATATCTGAACCAATTAAGAGAAAAAGCGAAAGAACAGCCGGTTGGAGTGATTTTGGCGGGAGAAGTGCTGGAACTGGAAGACGAAAAGGCTGTATTTGTGTCAGGAGCTGTACAGATGCAAGAATTATCGGAAAAGGATGGTAAACTTGAAATCGGACAAGATGTAATGAAACATATGAAGGAAGAAGCAGCGCAGTATTTTCCGGAAAGTCATATTGTCGGATGGGGAATTGTTGAAGAAGGCAATCCGATGAGCCGCAACCGGGAAGTGAAGAAAATACAGGAAAGAGAATTTGGGCAGGAAGGAAGTCTGTTCCTGTGGAAAAACGCAAGAGAGCAGGACGAGATATTTTATGCGTACAAATTTGGTGAACTGATGCAGATCGGAGGGCATTACATTTATTATGAAAAGAATCCTGAGATGCAGAACTATATGATCAATACACGCAAGGAGAATGGAGTAACCCCCAGTGAAGTGGTTGAGGATCGAGCTGCAAAGAATTTTCGTAGTGCAGTGAGAGAAAAGATAGAATATAAAGAGCAGCATCAGAGTTCGGCATTTGCCTATATTACGAGTGCAGTGCTTGTGCTGATCGTATTGGTAATTGGGATCACAACGGTTAATAATTTTGATAAAATGAAAGCGGTACAGAATTCTCTGGAAACACTTTCGGAAACAGTCGGTGGCGGACAGGCTGACGCAAAAACAAGGACCGAAACCGCTGAAACGGCGAAAAACAATGCAAAAGAAGCGTCTGGAACGGTAAAGAAAGCAGAAGGGACAACGACATCAGAAACATCGGACGGACAACTCTCCGATCAGGATTTTTATGTAGTACAGAAAGGCGAAACACTTGCGGAAATCAGTCAGAAATTATATGGAGATACGTCTCATGTGAAGGCAATCTGCAAAATGAATGGGCTGTCTGACGGCAACCTGATCTATATAGGACAAAAATTATTACTCCCATAAATGTGAAATGTGGTATACTAGGGTACACAGTATCAGAAGAAACGTTGAAAGGATGATCGACGGATGGAACGCAGGAAGAACAGCAATCTCCATGTTGTGAGAGAGCCGGAAGATCCCACGGATAAGATCATAGATGAGATTATGGATGAATTGAACAGTGAAGATGGGATGCCGGAGAAAGAAGTCCGGGAAGAGCTGATGAAAAGAAAAAAAAAGAAACGGAAAAAGATGATGGTTGGTATTGCGATAGTGGCTGCAGTGGGCGTGTTGATATATCTGCTGATCAATCTACAGACATATACTAAGGTCCGGATCAGTGATACCTATGTTGGAGAGAGCGCATCGGACAATAATTATGTACAGTTTTCGGACGGTGTATTGAAATATAGTAAAGATGGTATTTCGTATCTGAGCCAGACCGGAAAAGAGAAGTGGAATCAATCCTATCAGATAAAGAATCCAATGATAGATATTACAGAAAAGTCGGCAGCAGTTGCGGACAAAGAAGGCAATGATATTCTGGTTTTTCAGGAAGATGGCCTGAAAGGTGAAGTGCATACGACGATGCCGATTGAAAAAGTCAGTGTATCGGAACAGGGAATTGTAAGTGCAATATTAAAAAGTGACACAGCAATGAAAGTAATCTGTTATGATACGGCAGGAAACATACTGGTAGAGCATAAGACCTCACTTGCAGGAAGCGGATATCCGGTGGACGTGGCTCTGTCTGCAAATGGTCAGTTGATGCAGGTGCTGTATCTTTATACGCAGGATGGCCGGATCGAGGGCAGATTACATTACTATAACTTTGGGGATGCAGGAAAAGATAAGACAGATCATCAGGTTACTAAAAAGAACTACAAGAACACAATTATGGCATCCGGATTTTTTATGGATGAGAATACATCGGCGGCAATCGGTGACAATGCTATGGTGATCTATACCGGAAAAGACATTCCGAAACAAGCTGTAAAGATAACCATGGATAAGGAGATAAAAAGTGTATTTCATAATGAGAAATATATCGGTCTGATCCTAAAGAATCAGGGAAAGAGCGGTTATGAGCTCAGGTTATACAATAAGACCGGAAAAGTCGTGCTGTCGAAAGAATTCACCGGTGATTATAATCATGTGAAATTATGTGATGATCAGGTGATCATGTATGACGGAAAAACATGCAGTATATTTATGAAAAATGGTGTACAGAAGTTCAAAGGCAGGATGGATAATAACATTCAGGAAATATTCCCGGTTAGAGGGGTGAATCAGTATATTGTGTTGAGTGCGAATGGAATGGAAAAAATCCATCTTGTAAAATAAGGAGAAAGTATGCATATGAATTGGCTGGAAATATCCATAGGGATCGTGTTTCTGATCTGTATCATAACGGGACTGGTCAGAGGTGCAATCCGGATTATGGTATCGTTGATCGCAACAATTGTCACGTTTGTGATTGTTTTCTTTGCAACGCCGTATGTATCTCAGGCAGTAGAGAAATATACGCCGCTGGATGATATGATAAAGCAGAAAGTAGTCAGTACGATGGCAGATGCGGCGACTTCGGCAATTACCGGAGGAGGCACTGTATCCGGACAAGGACTGAATGAAGCAGCGGTAAAGAAGGCTTTGAAGGCAGCAGGTGTCAGTGAAGAGATGTTGAACCGGTATGGAATCTCGGTTTCAGATATTGTAAATGGAAAGATCGACAGTTCTGATCTTGCAAAGTATGGAATCTCTGCAAATGTGCTGGATGGTCTTACCGGTGGAAGTGGCAGCAGCGTAGAAAATGTTATAGAAAATGCAGACATACCAGAAAGGCTGCAGGAGACAATGATTAAGTCTGCAGATATACCGGAAGTATTCAAGAATCTGTTGCTTAAAAACAATAATAAAGAAATGTATGATGAATTGGGCGTTACAACATTTCCACAATATATAGGGGCCTATGTTGCCAGACTGGTGATCAATATTATAGCATTCATACTTACGTTTATTGTGGTGACGGTAATTATAAGAGCGGTTGTGTTTGCCCTGGATATTGTATCAGAACTACCGGTAATCGGTTTCTTTAATCATCTGGCAGGCGGTGCACTTGGAATCGGAATTGCACTTATCATTGTGTGGATCCTGTTTATGATTGTGACATTAATGTATACGACGGCTGTCGGAAAAGAAATCTATGAAATGGTACAGAACAATTCCATTCTGAAATTGATATATGATTGCAATCCGGTCATGCGGCTGGCAGTGAAATTGATTTAATATGGATATAGCTTTTGTCTGTATGGGAAATGAGATCAGGGAGAATATTCCTGGTCTTATTTTTTTGAATTGTCTGAATTGTCTAAATTGAAGAAAA
>OLSP01003552.1_pt1 | contig 10691 bp, 5 predicted proteins | sample 1672941 | NCBI WGS metagenome assembly OLSP01 (sample SAMEA3136739, study PRJEB25190) | human gut metagenome | reverse complement strand
CGTTTTCATGTGGAGAATATGCCAAAAGGAAATTACATTGTTATTCCAAAAGTATCTTCAGAAAATCGAAAGTATGTTCCAATGGGGTTGATGTCACCGGATATGCTTTGTAGTGATTTGGTGTTTATCGTACCTAATGCAACTGCATATCATTTAGGCGTGCTTACTTCCAATGTACATATGGCATGGGTGCGTGCGGTTTGCGGACGTTTGAAAAGTGACTATCGATATTCTAAAGATATCGTCTACAACAACTTCCCGTGGCCTGCACCAACCGAACAGCAAAAAGCCAAAATCGAACAAACCGCGCAAGCGATTCTGGACGCACGCGCCCTTTACCCGGACAGCAGCTTAGCCGACTTGTACGACGACTTAACCATGCCGCCGGAACTCCGCAAAGCCCATCAGGCTAATGACCGCGCCGTTATGGACGCTTACGGATTCATAAAAGGAACTGCCGCAAGAACCAGCGAAAGCGCCTGTGTTGCCGAGTTAATGAAACTTTACCAGCAAAAGGTATCTGCCGCACAATCCAAATAATCGCTTTGAAAAGTTGACATCAAAAAAGCTCCGGGGACTGCATTGCTCCCGGAGTTTGCTTTTATTGGGGCTGCATCGGCTTGTTGCAATCCATACACAGAATATGCCAGGGCTGGCCTGGTCTGGCAGCCTCGACCGACAAAACGCTTTGAGGGCAAACAAACTGCTTCACTCCGCATTTACTGTGTATGGTTGTATGTGCTATACTAAAAACAATCGATGGTGCAGCTGAAAAGTCGAAAATGTCGTCTATTTCTACAAACGCAGCGGGATTTTGCGTTAAAAGTCCTTGGAATCCACAAAGGATTCCTGCGGCTCTTTGCCTTAAATTCGTCTTGCGCTTGTGAAATATCCGTCATTTTCTTTGTTTTCAGATACACCTTAAGAAGCCGCACCAGATGTGGACTGTGTGGGGCCGCAGTGTGATGTTGAGAAAGGGGAACAGCAGATGACCCGGATTGCGATTGTGGAGGACGAGGCGGCGGTGCGGGAACAGCTGGCGGGGTATGTGCAGCGGTACACCCGGCAGTACGGCACGCCGTTTGAGGTAACGGAGTTTGCGGATGGGATGGAGATTCTGGAAGATTACCGCTCGCAGTTCGACATCATCTTTCTGGATGTGGAGATGAAGCACCTGGACGGCATGGAGACCGCCCGCCGCATCCGGGAGCGGGACGGCGGGGTGCTGATCGTGTTCATTACCAACATGGCGCAGTATGCCATCCGCGGATATGCCGTTGGGGCGCTGGATTATGTGCTGAAACCGGTGCCCTATTTTGCGTTTTCGCAACAGCTGCAAAAGGCGCTGGGACAGCTGGAAAAGCGGGAGCGGCATTATCTGGCTGTGGCGGTGGACGGCGGCATGCGGCGGCTGGACGCGGCGGAAATTTATTACCTGGAAAGCGAAGGCCACAAGGTACATTTTTACACCGAAAAAGAAGATTTTGTGGTGCCGGGCACCCTGAAAAACTATGAGGAAAAGCTGGTGGGCCGGGCGTTTGCACGGTGCAACAGCGGGTATCTGGTCAATCTGGCGCAGGTTTCCGGCGTGCAGCAGGATATGGTGCAGGTTGGTCCGTATACGCTGCAGATCAGCCGCCCGCGGCGCAAGGCCTTTATGGCGGGGCTGGCGGATTATATTGGGGGTGCGGGCCAATGACGACATTGCCGGATATCCCCCGCCTGTACACCGCTTTGGCGGAAGTGCTGGCGGCGCTGCTGTATGCGCACAGGCTGCCGCCGCGGATGGACCAGCGCGTGATCTGGGGCGTGGAAGCCGGTTGGGCGGTGCTGCTGGGGGCGTTTTTGCAGGCCACGGGGAAAGTTCCGCTGGCGTGGTGGATCCCCTGCATGGCAATGGCGATTCTTTCCATGCTGCTGTTTTTGTGGGTCACACGCAGCATTACGCTGCTGGAAGCGGGTTATGTGTGCGCGCGAGCCTTTATTTTGGCGGAGCTGGCGGCCAGCGTGGAATGGCAGCTGCACTGCGTGCTGTGGCCGCAGCGCGGCGGGGCGGAGCCGCTTTCGCTGCTGCTGTTGGCGGCGGTGTACGGCGGCATTTTTACCGCCATGCTGTTTGTGGAGAACCGCCGCCCCGGCCCGGCCGGGAAGCTGAAAATAACGCCCGCAGGAACTTTTGTGGCGGTGGTCATGGCGCTGACCGCATTTGCCGTGAGCAATTTGAGCTTTGCCAACGGCAGCGAAGCCAACATGAACATGTTTTACATCCGCACGCTGGTGGACCTGGCCGGGGTGCTGATTTTGACGGTGCAGCACGAGCAGCTGCGCGAAGCCGCCCTGCACAGCGAGCTGGCGGAGCTGGACGGCGTTTTGCACCGCCAGTACGAGCAGTACAAGCAGAGCAAGGAGAACATCCGCCTGATCAACCGGCGCTACCACGAGCTGAAAATGCAGATTGCGGCCATCCGGGCGGAGCGGGACCACGCCAAGCAGGATGTGGCGCTGGCGGCCATGGAAAGCGGCATCCGCCAGTACGAGGCGGAGAACAAGACCGGCAATCCGGTGCTGGACACCCTGCTGACGGCCAAAAGCCTGTACTGCCAGCAGCACCACATCACGATGACCTGCGTGGCGGACGGGCATTTGCTGGATTTTTTGGAGACAGGGGAGATCTGCACGATTGTGGGTACGGCGCTGGACAATGCGACCGAGAGCGTAGAGACCGAGCCCGACCACGAAAAGCGGCTGATCCGTGTGGCGGTGTACGCCCAGAATGGCTTTGTGATGCTGCGGTTTGAAAACTACTGCGCGCAGGAAGTGGAGCTGGGCGCGGACGGCCTGCCGCGCCGCAACACCCATGGCGGCAGTGACCTGCGCGGTGTGCGCGCCGCCGCCGAAAAGCGCGGCGGAACTATGACGCTGCACTGGGAGAATGAGTGGTTTACGCTGCGGGTGCTGCTGCTGCAGAAATAATAATGATACCCGAAGTGGTAGCTTCGGGTATTTTTTGTGCCTATTCCTGCGATGAAAGAGAGTTTAGCAATTTACACAAATAAGCAATGACCTGAACTGTACAAAATCACAACGGATTTTTTGCGTTTTTTAGAGAATTTGCAAAGTGTGTGCCAAAACAGGCAGTTTATGCAAAAAGCGTTCGGAAAGTGTGCTTGCCTGCTACAATATAGTCAATGCAAAAGCATAGTATCAGCTTTTGAACTATAAAAGAGGAGAGAATGCAAATGGCAAAGCAAGCTAAAGTTCGTAAGCCGCATCCCGTCTTGCACGGAATCGGGCTGGTGCTGTCGGCGATCCTGTTGGTCGCTGCGATGGTCGGCACCTATTTCCTGTCAACGATGTCTACAATCATTGATAGTTTCATCGGTGCGCCCAGTGGACACTATACTGAAACCGAGATTGCGGACACGAAAGCGAAAGCGGAAGCTCTTTCCGCTGATGTTGAAGCAGAAGGCACGGTTCTGCTCCAAAACAACGATAACACCCTGCCGCTGAACGCAGATACCAAGAAAGTTAATGTGTTCGGCTGGGCTTCCACTGCATGGCTGGGCGGCGGCTCTGGTTCCGGCGGTGTGTCCACTGTTAATACGGACCTGCTGGCAGCACTGACCGCTTATGGTGTTGAGTACAATACAGAACTGACCGATATGTACAAGGATTTCCAGACAGGCCGTGAATACACCCGTACACTGAACAGTTGGCCTGAACAGTCTGGCCGCTTGTATGAGCCTGATATTAACAACCAGACCTATTACACGCAGGCGATGCTTGACAACGCCAAGAACTACTCTGATACAGCAATCGTTGTTATTGGCCGCCTGGCAGGCGAAAGCAACGATGCGACCAAACAGCAGTACAAGCGCACCGAAAAGGGCGGTGACATTGTTGTTGACGATACCCGCACAATGTTGGAACTGACCACCGAGGAAGAAGACCTGCTGAACTATGTTGGCGCTAATTATGCCCATGTGGTTGTTCTTGTCAACTCTACCAACGTTATGGAACTGGGCCAGATCGAAACGATTCCCGGCGTTGATGCCTGCCTGCTGGTTGGTCTGTCTGGTTCTGAAGGTGCAACTGCAGTGCCGGAAGTGCTGTGGGGCGACAAAGAGCCCAGCGGCCGCACGGCAGATACCTGGGCTTATGACCTGACCACTGCTGCCAGCTATGCCAATGCTGGTATGGAAGGTGTAGGTGCTTATACCGATGCTGATGGCCTCTACCCAGCAGACGGTACGACCACCGGCAACCTGGATACCCCGTATGCTTATGAGCAGGTTTCGTATGTAGACTATGCCGAGGGTATCTACATCGGCTATAAGTGGTATGAAACGGCTGATACTGAGGGCTATTGGGACAATGTAAGCAACGAATATGGCACTGGCTACAATGGCGTTGTGCAGTATCCGTTCGGTTACGGCCTGTCTTACACCAGCTTTGATTGGAAAGTTACCGATGCCCCTGCCAACGGCAGCGCACTGGACAAGGATGGCGATGTGACCGTTAAGGTGACCGTTACCAACACCGGCGACCGCGCAGGCAAGGATGTTGTTCAGCTGTACTACACTGCCCCGTACACCGCGGGTGAGATTGAAAAATCCAGCGTCGAACTGGGTGCGTTCGCCAAGACGAAGGAACTGGCCCCCGGCGAGAGCGAAGAAGTTACCCTGACGGTGCCCGTTTCTGATATGGCCAGCTATGACGCATATGATGCCAACCACAACGGCTTTACCGGTTATGAACTGGATGCAGGCGACTACATCTTTACCGTGCGCCATGATGCCCACAATGTGGACGATGATGCCAACGCAACGATTACTTGCAGCCTGCCCGCAGGTGTGCAGTATGCCGAGGATACGGTTACCGGCAAAGCTGTTTCCAACAAGTTCACCGGCAGCGATGCCATTGACGGTGTCAGCCTGGACGGCAGCGATTCCAACCAGAATATTACCTACACGACCCGTGCCGATTTTGAAGGCACTTTCCCCAAAACAAATACCCCCAGCCGTGCTATGACTGATAATGTTAAGGCACTGAACCTGTACACCGCGGACGATGCCAATAGCTACATCAACGAAGCTGACGAGGCCATTACCACTGGTGCTAAGAATGGTTTGAAGATTGAGGACAATGGCAAGACCACTGACTTTGGCTTCCAGCTTGGTGCAGACTTTGACGATCCCCAGTGGGAAACCCTGCTTGACCAGCTAACGGTTGATGAAATGGAGAACCTTTACATCAACGCTTATGGCGGCCTGGCTGAGCTCAAGAGTGTTGGTAAGACCAAGAGCAAGGATGCAGACGGCCCTGCACAGATCGGCGGCTTTACCGGCATGGGTGCAGGTACTGGCTTCCCCAGTTCCAGCACGCTGGCACAGACTTGGAACGCAGACCTCGCCCAGGAAGAAGGCCGTACCATTGGTACGCAGGCTTTGCAGAACGGTTATACCGGTTGGTACGCACCTGCTACCAACATGCACCGCAGCCCATTCAATGGCCGTAACTACGAGTATTATTCTGAAGACAGCCTGCTGTCTGGTGTTATCTGCGGCAACACGGTTCAGGGCGCTAACCAGGCAGGCGTTTATACTTACGTCAAGCACTTTATCTGCAACGATGGCGAAAGCGGCATTTACCGTGATTCTGTTTACACTTGGATGACCGAACAGGCCCTGCGTGAAATTTACCTGCGCCCGTTCCAGATGCTTATTGAGGATTACGATGCAACCGGCCTGATGAGCAGCTACAACCGTATTGGTGCAGTTTGGGCAGGCGGCAGCGAAGCTTTGCTGACCGGCGTTCTGCGTGATGAATGGGGCTTTAATGGCGCTGTTATCACCGACTATGCAGACCACCACAGCTACATGAACGGCGACCAGGCCCTGCGTGCAGGCGGCAGCCTGTGGATGGCTGGCTTCGGCAGCGGTGAGATGGCCTTTGAGACTTCCTCCAACAGCTACATGCAGGCACTGCGCCGTGCAACCAAAGAAGCACTTTACATGTACCTGCATGTCCGTGTGACCAACCGCGACTATGCCGAAAGCATCGGCGATACTACCGCTATGCGTCATGCTTTCACAATCTCTGTGTTTGGCTGGCGCCATCTCGTTGTACTGATTGATATTGTAGTAATCGTTTTGTTTGTCCTGGCTGTGCGTGGTGTTGTGATTGATGTCAAACTCCGCAAGGCAGCAAAAGCGGCAAAAGAGAACTCTTGAGCTTAAAAAGGAGCGTGTGACCTAATTGAAACACGCAGATGTGATTGCAAAACTGAATTTAGAGCAAAAATGTGCCCTCCTTTCCGGTGATACCGTCTTTACCACCCGTGCGTATCAAAAGGCAGGCGTACCTGCCATCACTCTGTCGGATGGCCCCAACGGCGTGCGCAAGCAAGCCGGGGCGGCGGACCATCTGGGGCTGAACCCCAGTGTTCCGGCCACCTGCTTCCCCACGGCAGCCACTGTGGCGTGCAGCTGGGACCCCGCCTTGGGCGAGGAGATCGGCCAGGCCATGGGCGAAGAAGCCGCCGCGCAGGAAGTTGCCGTGCTGCTGGGGCCGGGTCTGAACACCAAGCGCAGCCCCTTGTGCGGACGCAACTTTGAGTATTTTTCTGAAGATCCGTATCTTTCCGGCAAAATGGCCGCGAGCTATGTACGGGGCATCCAGTCCAACGGTATTTCGGCCTGCCCCAAGCACTTTGCCGTCAACAGCCAGGAACTGCGCCGCATGGCGTCGGATTCCGTGGTGGATGAACGCACCCTGCGGGAGCTGTACCTGACCGGGTTTGAGATCGTGGTCAAGGAAGCAAAGCCCAAGACCATCATGAGCAGCTATAACCTCATCAACGGAACTTACGCCAACGAGAACCGCCACCTGTTAATGGACATCCTGCGCGGGGAGTGGGGCTTTGACGGCGCTGTGGTAACGGACTGGGGCGGCAGCAATGACCATGCCCTGGGCGTGCAGAACGGCTCCACGCTGGAAATGCCCGCCCCCGGCGGGGACGCGGTGCGCGAGCTGATGCAGGCTGTGCAGAGCGGCAAAATTACCGAAGCGGATGTGGACGCCCGGCTGGACGAGCTGCTGACGCTGGTGTTTGATACCCATGCCGCCGTGCAGTCCCACAGCCGCACCTTTGATGCGGATGCCCACCACGCGCTGGCCCGCCGCGCCGCAGCCGAAAGCATTGTGCTGCTGAAAAACGAGAACGACCTGCTGCCGCTGGAAGAGGGCACCGAGGTTGCCGTGATCGGCGACTTTGCCCAGACGCCGCGGTACCAGGGCGCTGGCTCCAGCGCGGTCAACTCCATCAAGGTGGATACCTTTTTGGACTGCCTGAAAGAGAGCGGCCTGGCCAGCGTGGGCTTTGCCCCCGGCTTTGACCGCCAGGGCAAACCGGATGCCGCCAAACAGGCCGAGGCTGTAGCCCTGGCCCAAAAGGCCGAAGTGGTGCTGCTCTGCCTGGGGCTGGATGAAATCAAGGAAAGTGAGGGTCTGGACCGCGGCGATATGCGCCTTGCGGACAACCAGATCGAACTGTTAAAGGCCGTGCAGCAGGCCAACCCCAACACCGTTGTGGTGCTCAGCGCAGGGGCTTCGCTGGAAACCCCGTGGCTCAAACACTGCCGTACCCTGGTGTACGGCGCGCTGGGCGGCCAGGCGGGGGCGGGCGCCATGCTGGATGTGCTGACCGGCAAAGTGAACCCCAGCGGCAAGCTGGCCGAAACCTGGGTCAACGCCTATGCGGATACCCCCGCCAAGGATAACTTTGCCGGGCCGGACCGCATGGTGCAGTACCGCGAGGGGCTGTATGTCGGCTACCGCTATTACCAGACCGCCGGTGTGCCGGTGGCATTCCCCTTTGGCTATGGGTTAAGCTACACCAGCTTTGCCTACAGCAATTTGCAGGCCGTGTCCAATGGCGTGACCCTGACCGTAACCAACACCGGCAAGTGCGCCGGAGCAGAGATCGTGCAGCTGTATGTGGCAAAACCCGGGGCAGAAGTGTTCCGCCCCGCACAGGAGCTGAAAGGCTTTGCCAAGGTGCAGCTGCAGCCCGGCGAAAGCAAGACCGTGACCATCCCGCTGGACGACAAGGCATTCCGCTACTGGAACACCAGGACCGACAGCTGGGAAGTGGAAGGCGGCAGCTATGAGCTGCGGGTCGGCGCGTCCAGTGCGGACATCCGCCTGACCGCCGTGGTGGAAGTGGCCGGTACCGGCGCACCCAACCCCTATGCGGGCAAGCATCTGCCGCACTATACCAGCGGCAAGGTGCAGAGCGTGCCGGATGACGAATGGGCCACCCTGCTGGGCCGCCCGGTGCAGCAGGGAAAAGTTAAAATTGACCGCAACATGACCCTGGGCGAGCTGAACCACAGCCGCAGCCCGCTGGGCTGGCTGATCTGGCTGGTGCTTACCGCACTGCTGAACGCCAGCTACAAGCGCGGCAAGCCGGACCTGAATGTGCTGTTCCAGTACAACATGCCGCTGCGTGCCCTGGCCAAAATGACCAGCGGTGCCATCAGCATGGGCATGGTGGATGGCATTGTGATGGAATTACAGGGATTCTGGATCATCGGCCTTGTGCGGGTGATCATAGAAGCCGTGAAAAACCTGGTACTGAACGCACAGCTGGAACAGCGCCTGCGCAACAGCTGAGGAAAGAGAGGGGCTATTTATGCAGCTATGGAATAATTTTGCGGCAAAACACCCCGCCGCAGCCAAGTGGGTGCGCGAAGGCGGACTGTTTGTGATCGTATCCAACCTGGTTACGGTGTTCAAATACCTGCTGCTGCAATTTTTGCCGGCGGCGTTCAGCAGCCTGCCGGTGGTGGATTTTGGCTGGCCGGGCATCCCGGTCACGCTGTTTGGCGAAACCTTCCAGTGGAACATCCTGGGGTATGATTCCGCCCATGGCGGTCTGCCGTACTTTTGCGCCTACATGGTTGCCATGGTGGTGGGAGAATGCATAAACTTTCCCATCCAGCGCAACTTTGTGTTCCGCAGCAAGGGCAACCTGGCCAAGCAGATCGCCTGGTATGTGGTGGCGTTCTGCTTGATCACCTGCATCGTCAACTCCATCAACTGCGTGTGGGTGGCGGTTGCGGGCCTGCTGGTGCCGGATTTCATCTACAACATTGGCACCACCGTGCTCAATGGCGGCATTTCCATGGTGATCTTCTTCTTTGTGAACAAGATCATCTTCCCAGAGGGCGCACAGGCAAAATAAAGCCCGGCAGGATCACTGGTGCTTTTCCCGGTACTCGAACAGGGCTGCGGCACGGTACAGGAAAAAGTCCTTTGGATGGTATAAAAATGTGATTGCCAGCAACGGCGAAGATCTGAACGGATAAAGAAGAATGCTGCCTTTCCCTGATGTGGAGAAAGACAGCATTTTTATTGCGTTTTTCGGAAAGAGGTGAGCAGCGGCCCCTACAAATGGGTAACGGCTGGCCATAAAATGGCGTTATTACATGGTGTGCTTTGTGAGAAAGCGCTGTAGTGTGATGATATAAAACGGATGGGTGCATGGTGTGCGCCCCTACGGAATTACAACAAAACACCCCCGCTCGTGCGGTAAATGAACTGCATAGGGCGGGGGCACCGTTATTTTACAAAGAAAACGCGCAGAGCGGAGATTTTAGGCAATACCGCACAATTCTAAGTGCCGCAGCCGCCGGAGCGGTGCTTAAGCCGTCAGGCGGGAATTGTGTGGTGTTGCCTTTACTGTTCCACGGCACCGGTGGGTAGCTGGGGAACAGCGGTCAGGATGCGCATGAACTCTTCGCCGGTGATGGTTTCTTTCTCGTACAGGTACTTGGCGATCTCGTCCAGCTTGCCGCGGTTTTCAATCAGCATCTGTTTGGCTTTTTCATGCTGCTGCTTGACGACTTCCACAACCTTATCGTCCACTGTGGCGGCTGTGCGCTCACTGCAGGCCAGGCTGGCATCGCCGCCCAGGTAGGCGTTGTTCACGGTTTCCAGGGCAACCATGTCAAAGTCGTCGGTCATGCCGTAGCGGGTAATCATGGCGCGGGCCATCTTGGTGGCCTGTTCGATATCGTTGGATGCGCCGGTGGTGATGGAGTTGAACACCACTTCTTCGGCGGCACGGCCACCGGTCATGGTGGCAATTTTGGCCAGGATCTCTTCCTTGGTCATCAGGGGGTGGTCGCCGTCCTCTACCTGCATGGTGAAACCCAGTGCGCCGGAAGTGCGCGGCACAATGGTGATTTTCTGCACGGGGGCGGAATGGCTCTGCAGGGCGGCAACCATGGCATGGCCGACTTCGTGGTAGGCCACGATGCACTTTTCTTTGTCGCTCAGGATCTTATTCTTTTTCTGGGCACCGGCCAGGATGGTATCCACGGCTTCCTGCAGGTCGTACTGGGTAACGGCCATGCGGTGGTGGCGCACAGCGCCTAGGGCGGCTTCGTTGATGATATTGGCCAGCTCGGCACCGGAAGCACCGGGAGTCATGCGGGCAACCACGGCAAAGTCACAGTCGGGGCCGATTTTGACCTTTTGAGCGTGCAGGCGCAGGATACTTTCGCGGCCTTTCAGGTCGGGCAGCTCCACGGGCACACGACGGTCAAAACGGCCGGGGCGGGTCAAAGCGGGGTCAAGGGATTCAGGACGGTTGGTGGCGGCCAGAATGATAACACCCTTGGCGG
>OLSP01003551.1_pt1 | contig 10699 bp, 10 predicted proteins | sample 1672941 | NCBI WGS metagenome assembly OLSP01 (sample SAMEA3136739, study PRJEB25190) | human gut metagenome | reverse complement strand
CAAAAATGGTATTTGATAATTCTTTCTGGCAACCGCAGGTTTCGGAAGGTGTTTTACGTGAAGAAAGTCTTTCGATTCTGAAAGAGTATTTTTATAATCATGCAAAGGGGTGAGAGGAAATTTTAAAAATAAGCCGTGAATAATTCAGGTTAAATTGTATCAAGTTCAGCGTTTCAACGAATCCTTGTTCCTGTGGATATTATCCGAATATTTCTTTTATACACTTGCACTTCTTTGATAATCTGTTTATAATAAGAAACATTGTTAACAGTCATTATAATGCATTAAAATGGTCTCACATACCCCTGAAACAGTGAGGTTATTTTTTTGCTTCAAAAAGTGAAAGGAAAATTATGAGAAAACTAGCATTACGCGATAAAATACTCCTACAGATCGACAAAGCCGCGCGTTATATCGGCGGGGAAGTCAATGCAGTTATGAAGAATAAGGATGACGTAGAAATCCGGTTTGCGATGGCGTTTCCGGATGTCTATAGAACGCACTTGATATCTAGTACAGGAAACAATATATAGTACTGCCTGGTGATTCTGTGTACAATATTTTGGTGCTGCGGAGTGCTATTTGGTATCAAACAGCAGTAAATACTACGGTGACCAAACGCTGCTTTTGACCATTTTTTCATACGTTTTTTTAGAAGATATTAAGATGTTTTTAGCGTGTATTGCCCCCTTCATTATGATGTTTTTCTTTTTTTGCGAGAGTATAACTTTTTCAATGTCAAAAAAGTGCAGTTAACAGATGCCTCACGAGAAATCTAGTGTAGTGTACCGATGATATATAGTTAAAATATTACTGTTTTTTACGCCGTTTTGATGTATACTTAAAAGAAAAGGCGGTAATTACAAAATGGCAAGACCAAAAACATATCATATCAACCTGACTGAAGATGAATTAAAGACCATCAAATCTACTCTCAGGAAAAAGCAGACTTCAAAAACAGTAAAGAGCAGATGTCAGATTCTTTTGGATCTTGATGAAGCTCACGGGAAAGTCCTTACCCATGAACAATCAGCAAAGTCCAATGCAGTGTGCCTTGCAACAATTACCAACACGGTAAAACTGTATTCAACAAAAGGAATTGACGGCATTGTTACTTTGTAACGAAACATTAATTCAGACAATGCTAAACGTAAGCTGGATGGTCGTGCGGAAGCACGTCTGATAGAAATTGCATGTAGTCCTGCACCGGAAGGACATTCTCGTTGGACATTGCGTCTTCTCGAAGAACAAGCAAAAGTTGTACTGGATACACCAGTTGGAAAAAATGCAATTGGTCGGGCTTTAAAAAAAACAAACTTCGACCTCACAAAAACGACTACTGGTGCATCCCCTCAAAAGAAGATGCAGAATTTGTAGCCTGTATGGAAGATGTCCTTGATGTATATGAACTTCCATATAATTCTAAACGGCCTGTTGTATGTATGGATGAAAAACCATATCAACTTTTGGGAGATGCAAGAAAATCATTACCAATGCGTCCTGGAGATAATGCCAAAATTGATTCCGAATACATACGCAATGGAACATGCAGTATATTTGTGTTTGTTGAACCACTTGGTGGGATGCATCATGTAAGCGTACATGAGCATCGAAAAGCTACTGACTGGGCAAAGGAAATAAAGTATTTATCAGATGTAATGTTTCCAGACGCAGAAAAAATCATTCTTGTCATGGATAACTTAAACACTCATAAACCCGCATCCTTGTATAAAACGTTTCCTCCAGCAGAAGCAAGACGGATTATCAAGAGGCTGGAAATACATTACACCCCGAAGCACGGCAGTTGGCTTGACATGGCAGAGATTGAATTAAACGTCATGACACGGCAATGCTTATCCAGACGTATTGAAACAATTGAACGGCTCCGTAAAGAATTAAGTTCATGGAAAGAAGAACGTAACAAATCAAAAGCGAAAATTAAATGACATTTTCAAACAGGTGATGCCAGAGAAAAACTGATATCATTGTATCCGAATCTTACTACCAATTAAAAATTGGTAGTAAGATTAAATATCATCGGTACAATGCACTAGATAAGAACCTGATTAATATTATTCTGGGAAATATGTAGTTTCCATTTTGTTTAATTCAGGCAATATGGTAACCAGCATGGTAATAAAGCACAGAGAACCACCGATCACATTGGATACCGGTTCTACCATAAATACGCCATCTGTGCCCATGTGTAATCCATAGGGCAGAAAATAGGTCAGTGGAACCACGATAAATACTTTACGAAGCAGGGAAAAAAAATCGCCTGCTTTTTTTACCTTTTCAGGACGTCTGGCTCCGTAATTGTAGCTGAGAACAGGAGAGGTTCCCTCATTGATCGCATGGATAGGCGTCTCCACCATCTGGCGAACACTGGATATAATAGTCATGACAGAGATATAAATATCACCGCCTGTTACTGAAAGAACATTATTGCAACAGATACTTACCAGACTGTTGGTCAGCTGCATGATAAATCCGGCAGACCCCAGGCTGATGATATCTCTGGCATGTCTGGTGCACTCAGAAATCTCATTTATATGAAGCCATCTTACCTTTAATTCCGATTTCCCATGAAGAAAATAAAATACAAGCAAGGCGGAGAGAATCTAAGAGATCACATAAATGTGTTATGATTTCTCGTGATTATTATTTTTAACAACAGTGTTGGTTCTTGAAGCAGATGTTGAATGGAGCGTCTCCTGGTTTTGGAAAATATCAGGCGAAGACGGTATCTGCTTCTCAACATGTTCAGAGTGAAGATGGATATTATCATTATTCAGCAGCTGATTAAAATTCTTGATAACGATGTTCAGGGGATCCTGCTGTTTTCGGAGTTTTTTCCATTCGTCCCGGGCGGTGGCCTATTCAGCTTCTAATTTTTCAATCTGTGTGTCCGGTTTTTCCGGCTTCGGCAGAGCTTTTACGCCGAACTCCTTCAGGGCCTCTTTGCTGGCAGTGTGAAGCTCATACTCTTTCTGATGTCGGCTGCGGTAGAATGCAGGATACTGGGTGCTTTTTTATTTCACGGGGAGTGCGGTAAGCGGAGCTGTACTTTTTGATCAGTTGCTTCGTCTGTATCAGCTGGCCGTTTTGTCTGTGATGCTAAGGGTGATATCCGCATAAGCCCGGATCTCCCGGGAGAGTTTCTTTCGGATTTTTAGTTATCTGGCTATGCTGGAAATTAAGCTGGGAATTCTTAAAAGTGGCTTATGTGGTCTGCATCGGTCTGCCGATAGCGGCGATGCCCGTGATTTTTGGCTTGGTGTTATGTTGTACGATTATCCTGATCCCGGTAGGTGCAGCAATGAGGCCTTTACATTTGCGAAGGAAAGGAAAATGACGAGATAAGTTCCCTGTATGGATCGGTATTCTTTATTTTTCCAGATATCCGTTTTTTCGAATAAATCCTTGCGGCCGACGTATTGAACAGAGAAGAATTATGCCAATTGCAGTTGTTTTCAATCAAATCCCATCTTTCTGAGACAGGTTAAGGTTCCGTTTCTATATTCTTATCTTAATAGACGGATTAGGCAGTGGCAACAGATTTTTGAAATATTAGATGGTCTGCCAGGGCTGTTTCTGCGGGGAGTGGGAGACGGAAAATGTAGGCTTTATCATCGGCAGTATCGGACAGGCGGAATCAATGCTATTTTTACGTTGAACGGTAAACTTTTATATGATCCATGAGATTTCCTAAGCACAGCTTGAAAACAGGTTCCAGGATAAATTGAGGGACATTGACGTTCTGTTAAAGGACATTTTGTGTTTGATGAAGAATTCCGGTTATAATGATGTAAACCGCAGGGGCAAAAAAAGCGCACAGGGCGGTTTCAAAATGATAAGAACAGGAGACGTAAGAATGAATGATGAAGAAATGAAGGATTTATATGTGATGATGCTGTCGCTGCAAAGCCTGCAGAATCGGGGGATTACAATTAAAGAAACGTTTCACAGGAGTATAAGGACACTTCTGCTCTGGTACCAGCAGTCCGAAAACATGGAATATTTGGATCTGGCATTGCTTCATGTGCAGGCGTATACTAATATGGGATTTGCCCTTGATGACAGGGAGGATACAGTCAGGGTAATCCTGGAGAAAACAGGGAAGAAAAAAGAGGATTTTATCCCCAGAGGATATCTGATCGGAAAGAAGATTCGCCTGAACAAAACACAAGTCCGCAGTATGATTGGCAGATGGAAGCCGAGCAGAGAAAATCCGATGACGATCAGTGAAGTGATTGAAGAGATTATAGACCGTGTGAAAAATCATGCAGAAGGCAGATATATCTATCAATATTCCCGCGCCTCTGGAAGTACACAAGAGGAACCGGAGGTCTATGAGTTGGTGATTAATGAAGAGGAAAGTTATTTTTACGATGTAAAGAATTTCAGGTTTTATACTTTTATGGAGGAATAACAGAGATGATCAATGTGGCGATTCTGGATGATGAAGCTGTTTATCTGGATAAAGAAAAAGAAATCACCGAAGCGTATTTCAGAGAAAAGCAGGAAGACTGCAGAGTTGATACCTTCCAAAGCATAGAATGGTTCGTCAGCGGTTTGAAGGAAACCTGCTATGATCTTTATATCCTGGATGTGGAGATGCCTGGAAAGAACGGATTGGAAGTATCCAGAGAAATCCGAAAGCTTTATCCGGAGCCGGTGATCATATTTATCACAAATTATGTGGATTACGCGATTGAGGCTTATGAGGTCAATACCTTCCGCTATATTCCAAAAAGCCGGCTGGAGACGAAACTGACAGAGGCTTACGATGCGCTTTTTCTGATACTTATGGAAAAAAACGAAAAATATTATGTGATAGAAAAGAAGGGGACTCTGGAAAAGCTTGCGTATTCAGAGATTTTTTACTTGAGGAAAGAGGGGAAAAATGTGGTCTTTGTCCATAGAAGCGGTGAAACAGGGATACGTGCCAGTCTCTCTTCCCTGGAGGAACAATTGGCTTCGGATGGGTTTATCATGGCAGACAGAGGATATCTTGTCAATATCCGGCACGTCATGAGGATGAAAAACCATGACCTGTATATGCGCAATGGGAATATTGTCACAGTAGGCAGGGAACGCTTTAAAAGTGTCAAACAGGCAATTGTGGATTTCTGGGAGAGGTGAGTTCAAATGGTATTTGATTATTGGAGGACATGAAACTGCATTTAGAGGACACTTCACTTCTGCCGATTTATTTGTGCTATAATCTGAATCGTCCGCTGAGGGAAGGGGATGAGAAGCAGAGAAAACGACATAAGTTAATTATATATGTGTGTGGGGAATACAAATGGCTAAATTTGCTTTATATGGACTGGCAGCTTTAATGGAGACAGGAATAGGATTCTGTATATTTGGGAAAATATTTCCCAAAAGAATACAGTATGATAAGAAGTTTAATATGGTTTGTGGGTGCCTGATATTTCTGCTTATGACAGGAATGTATAAGATGACAAAATGTATGCTTGGGGACAGGGTGAATAACTGGAACAGTGTAGGACATTTTTGGGTCTGTTGTAGTGTGCTTTTACTTATCATTACAGTTCATGGGATGAAAAACAAAAAAGAAAAAATGTTGTTTTTTTTGCAAATTGTTTTTTTTATAATCATTGCTCTTGATTTGACTGAACAATATTGGATGTCATATCAATCCATAGCAATGATGATTATGGGGAATATATTTCCACCGCTGTATCTATATCTTTTTTTTCAATGTACCTTTGCTCAAGCATATTTGTGGGAGGTCGTTTATGTAGTTAATATCGGTTTTGTAAAGGAAGTGTATATTGCATATACAGGAGTCTTCCAAAACCGGAGGTTTGAAGATTTCTTTTACTATCCAAGAATACATTCACAAGATGAAATTATCTTTTTCCTCATAATTTGTTTTGGACTTTTGCTTATCAGCAGAGTGGATTCATTGGTAAGCTTATTGAAAAAACTGCTTATGGAGCATAAAAAAAAGTTGTTCATATTGATATGGATAGAAATATTTTTGCTCATGGGAGTGGCCAATCTGGGAGAAGGTGAGATTGATAGAAAAAAGCTGGCATTAACATGGGCTGCCTTGACTGGAATTATGATGTGTATTTTCATAGCATATATTAGGCTCCAACAGAGGATTAACGAAGCGGAGAATAACATTTTAAATGTAAGATATGATGTAATTAAAGCACAGTATGAAGAACTGAAGAGTGCATATGAAGGATACCGATGTCTGGTACATGATGAGAAACATTTAATTTCTTATGTGGCAGAGTGCTTGGATAATGGAAATGTGGAGGAGGTTCAGAAATTTTTGAATAATTATCAAGCAACCTCTTTATCGAGAAATAGAATCACATGGACAGGAATATCAACTCTTGATTTTATGCTGAGTATCAAAAACAGAAAAATGAAAAGAACAGGGATTTCATTTAAACTGGATGCTCAGGTGGAAAATATCCCCATGGAAGATTCGGATTGTATAATGCTTATGGGAAATTTGCTTGACAACGCTATAGAAGCTGCGGATAAATGTGAAGATGGAAGAAAAAATATTTATTGCGTAGTTCGCAATGTAAATGATATGCTGATTATCAAAGTGAAGAACAGCAGTATAAGTGCACCGATAGTGAGGAAAGGGAGATTTTTAACTAATAAAAAGGAAAAAGAAAAACATGGCTGGGGAATTGAAAGTGTAAAAAGAATTGTTGAAAAATACGATGGAGAAATTGATTTTCAATATGGCTCTACATATTTTGAAACTGTTGTGATAATTGGAAATGAAGAATAAGGAGGAAACAGGACATGGAGACAACTATGCTCGATGCCGCTCTGTCGCAGGGGATATGGGCAGTGGTGGCGGTATTTCTGCTCATCTACGTAGTGAAATCGAATGAGCAGAGGGGCAAGAAACAGGAAGAACGTGAAAATAATTATTAGTCTGTAATAGAAAAGCTTACAGAAAAATATCAGATTCTTTATACCGTTCAGAATGACCTGAATGAAATAAAGAACCATCTTCTGGCGAAACAGGATTTACTTTCGGAATGAGATGAAAAAAAGAATTGATGTCCTTAAATGACGAAAAAAGTCCGTGGCCTGTATCCTTGTATGATAGGCCACAGACTTTTTGGAATGATAAAACAGATATTATTTCTATTGGAAGACTTTTAGGTGTTATTAGTGCCAGAAATAGGTAATGGGAAGTTATTTAGAGTAAAATAAAAATTGTAAAAAGTAAAAAGAAAGGATAAAAAAAATGAGAAAAAAAATTCTAAAAGTGTTTTTTGTGATATTGACAGGTATCACGGTGACCCTGACAGGATGTGAATTGTCAGGAAGCAACGAATCCGCGCAAACGGAAAGCGAAAGTGGTAAGGATGCTGTAAAGTTTATTCCAAACATTACTACGGCTGTTACCAGGAAGCCAACGCCCACAGCTGTGGCAACAAATCCAGGAGACAGTGTGCAGAATCAACAGTCTGGAGATCCCGCAGATCAGGAATCTGCACAGGAAGAAACTTATGATATCCAATATATCACTGGTAATATTCTGTATTCCGATGAAAATACGATAACAGTAGAAGTGGGCGAATCAGGAAATTATTATAATATGGTTTTTAATATAGAAAACGCCGTCCTGAATATAGCTAATGGGAGTGCTGTACGATCCGGACTGAATGTTGACCTGGAGTATTATAGTCAGAATAACGTTAATATAGTAATCATGCTTACGAGTGATGGGGAGGAATATTTACCTTCCAGTACATTAGAGGAAGCGCAGAAAATGGCCGACGAATATGTACCTGATGTGAGTGAATCGGAAAACGAAGATTTTGAAGATACCTCTCCCAGTGAATATTAGATTTTCTCGCATTTTCTCAGAAAAGGCACTGCATATGCAGTGCCTTTTTCTCAGGTGCGCTCGTCAGGCGCATGTTCAAAAATCGTTAAACACCTGCAAGCTTTGCAAAAGTATCTCTTCCCGCAATTCCATCCGCAGTTAATCCCTTAGAAGTCTGGAATTTTTTCACACCCTGCTTTGTGGCGGCCCCAAAGGCATTATAGTTGTTGTTTCGCCGAGTTATTAATGGAATTATAAGAATTACCACTAACAGCAATAACAAGTCCAGTATGATTAAATACCGACCCATTATGATACATTACGATGTCTCCAGCTTTCGGCGTAGAATAATTGGTAAATTTGGTTGAAATGTTTGGAACACTTATATACGGCCAATGCTTTAATAATTCCGAAGCCTTCGGCAGGATTCATGTTCGGCAAGTGATGAAGAGCAAATTTGATGGCTGAAAACGAAAAAAGCCCTTGGGCTGTACCGTATGCTACTGCGCAATGACTTTTGAGAATGAAAATGAGACAGTTGTTACTGTTGGAAGACTTTTAGGTGTTGTTAGTGACAGAGATATATTATGGGGTGTTATATGAGGTAAAATAAAGAAGTAAAGGTTGACAACAAGAAAGGAAGAAAAGCATGTGTGGAATTTGTGGATTTTTCGGAAAGAAAAAGAACAAAAGAGAGATTGTGGAAAAAATGAAGGAAAAGCTGGTACATCGAGGCCCAGATGCGCAGGGCAGTTTTGTAAATGACAGCGTGGCCCTTGGATTTCGCCGCCTGAGTATCATCGATCTGGAAGGCGGCCTGCAGCCTATGAAAAGCAGCAGTCAGAACCTGACAGTGGTGTTTAACGGAGAAATCTATAATTACCAGGAACTGCGGGAGCAGATGGAACGGGAAAAGAAGATTCTTTTTGTCACCCGCTCGGACACGGAGACGCTGGTGAATGGTCTTGAGGCTTATGGTTCGGCGTTTGTGGAGCAGCTTCGTGGAATGTTTGCCTTCGCCGTCTGGAATGAGAAAAAAGAAGAACTGATGCTGGCGAGGGATTTTTTCGGAATCAAGCCGTTGTTTTACACAGTGGTGGATGGAAATTTCGTGTTTGCGTCGGAGATTAAGAGCATCCTGCAGTTCCCGGGCGTCCCGAAAAAGTTGAATGAGCGGGCACTGGAGCAGTATCTTTCTTTTCAGTATTCCGTGCTGGAGGAAACTTTTTTTGAGGGAATCTATCGCCTTCCGCCGGGCTGTATGCTGTTTTACCGCCAGGGAAAGTATGAAATCTGCAGATATTTTCAGCCGAAGCTGCAGCCCGAGGCGGGGTGTTCGCTGGCGGATATGGAGAAAAAACTGGAGAGCGTGCTTAAAAAATCCGTCCGCCGCCATATGGTCAGTGATGTGGAAGTGGGAACTTTCTTGTCCGGCGGTGTGGATTCGGGTTTTATTGCCGTGTCGTCCGGGGCAAAAATGGCGTTTACGGTGGGATTTCTGGATGGGAACAGCGGCTACAACGAGGAAAACAGGGCTAGGGAGGTGGCCCGGTATGCGCATCTTTCTTATCACATGCACACTATCGGGAAAAAGGAGTTCTGGGATGTGCTTCCAAAGGTGATGTACGCCCTCGACGAGCCCAGCGGTGATGCTTCTGCCGTCGCCATGTATTTTCTGGCTGCCGAGGCGTCTCGTTATGTGAAGGTGGTGCTCTCCGGGGAGGGTGCGGACGAACTATTTGGCGGTTATAATATCTACCGGGAGCCTCTGGCTCTTCAGAAAGTGGCCTGGATTCCTGAAAAGATCCGGCGTGCGGTTTCTCGGCAGGCGAAAAAACTGCCGGACCGCCGCGGCAAGAGCTTTCTGATCCGGGCCGGCCAGCGGGTGGAGGAACGGTTTATCGGGAACGCCCATATTTTCACCGACGAGGAGCGCCGGGAGCTTTTGAAAAATCCGACCGATACGCCGTCCTGTCAGGAGTTTCTGCGAAAGACTTATGAAGAAGCCGCCGGGCTTTCCGACCCGGAGAAAATGCAGAACATCGACTTGAAATACTGGCTGGCCGGGGATATTTTGCAGAAAACCGACCGCATGAGCATGGCCCATTCGCTGGAGGTGCGCGTGCCCTTCCTGGACCGGGATGTGTTCGAGGCTGCCCGGACACTTCCGCCGGAGGCGAAATTTGCCCACGGAAAGACGAAGTATCTGTTTCGGAAAGTGGCCCGGGAATACATCCCGGAGGACACGGCCGCGCGGAAAAAGCTGGGATTTCCGGTGCCTGTCCGTGTCTGGCTGCGGGACGACGACTGGTACGGGAGAGTAAAAAAAATGTTTCAAAGTCCCATATCCCGTCAGTATTTCCACACGGAAAAGCTGACGGCGCTTCTGGAGGAGCATCACGCGGGAAAGAAGGACAACAGCCGGAAAATCTGGACGGTGCTGGCGTTTTTGTTCTGGTATCAGGAATATTTTGATGAGTAAAAATAATAAGAATAAACCAAAAAAGATTGTAAAAATAGATTTTGAAAGTGTTTTTGGTAATGATGTCAGGAAACAGCTGTAAAATATATAGTTTCTGTAGTGAGGATTATATGCAGAATGTAAATTGGGAATATTGTTTAAATACAGTATTCCTTTTTTTATAGATATAAGAAACTTTTGATTCTGAACAAAAAAATAAAAAATAAGTTTACATTTTTATGCCCAGATACTCTTTAAAAAATAAAAGGGTATATGATGCAAATTCCGGCTCATCTGACCACGCATTCCGCTAAGAGCAGATCAGTCTTTCCGGATATAACTGAACGCGTTTCCGCTTCAGCTGATCAATAAGTTTTCAACGTGTTATAGTT
>OLSP01003542.1_pt1 | contig 10722 bp, 10 predicted proteins | sample 1672941 | NCBI WGS metagenome assembly OLSP01 (sample SAMEA3136739, study PRJEB25190) | human gut metagenome | reverse complement strand
AAAAAGACTACCCGTCATATCAAATAATCTATGCACTTCCGCACTATTCAAACTCGCAGAATCTAGTTTGATTTTGGTTATTCCAATATAGTTATCTATACTGCTTTGTATTGATAGTCCATGCCTTTTCCACACATTATTTTTCGTTTCACATATTTTTAATACCAATCCAGTACCATTGCATTTTTTCATTATTGTGTGTAGTTCCGGTGGCTTGCAGGTTCTTTTACTATTCACAAAACAAATGCCCAATTAAGATTTTTTGACATATTTTCGTTTTGTTTCACAATGAGATTTAATACTTAATCCTATAACTTCTCCCAATCTTGGCGGTACAGCATTGCCTATATGCCTAGCAATATTTTTCAAAACAACCGTTTCTCCTTGTGGCACAAACGAATATCCGCGTGGAAATGTTTGTAGCATTGCACCTTCTCGAAGTGTCAACGCTCTATCCTGTTCCGGATGTCCAAATCTACCTGTTCCATAACCAATGAATTGTGTAGTTATAGTAGGAGCAACATCATCCCATCTCATTCTTCCATAAACAGCTGAATATGTCTGACCACTATCTTTTTTATGACAATCTAGCACAAGTGATTCTGGCCAATCCCTCCAGGTTCCTCCTGGAATAGAATGCTGAATTCTTTGTATATTAATATCAGATAATGTAGCTGTTACATGTAAATTATCACTATAATTTTTTTCTCCTGCTGCTATTGGTGGTAAATTTCCTATAACTTGCCTAACCGTAACTGGTTGATTATGTGTCGGTTCTATGAACTTAATCTTTTTTCGTCTTGATGCCAACAACAATAATCTTTTTCGTCTTTGCGGTACACCATAATCTGCCGCATTGATCACTTTATATGTCACATTATATTTTAAACTCTCTAATGTTCTCACAAAATCCTTAAAAACTTGTTCATTTTCCAATTCGGGAACATTTTCCATTGACACAATATGAGGTTTAACTTCTTCTACTAATCTTCCAAATTGGTACAACAATTTCCAATCTTTGTGTTTTTTTCTATTTTTTTTATCCTTTTGATGTCTTGAAAATGGTTGACATGGAGCACATCCTGCAAGTATTTTTACATCATAACCTCTAAGAAGACTTTTTATTTCCTGTCCAGTTATGTTCTCAACATTTTTATTTATAAACCTAGCTCTATTATTATGTGTATATGTATATTCACAACTAGCATCAAGATCATAACCTGCCACAACATCCAATCCAGCTTCTTCTAACCCACATGTCAAGCCTCCAACACCACAAAAGAGATCCACAACACCGTATGTCATCTTCTCACTTCCTCACACTATATTACTTTAACAAGTGTTTCCAAATATTTTATATTTGACGCTCGGTCTCTTCTTTTATAGCCTAAATATTCACATAGTATTTCTATTTTCTGTGCAAATATATCACATGACAATTTTGACATCGTCAAATTACCCTCCGAATCTCTAACGCTAATATGCCATTGTGATTCGTCATCCAAAGGATGTTCTGGTCTAAAATCTGCTATATTAAACACCTTATGATTTATCTGTGTTATCCATGCAGCTCCAACCTCTGTTAATGCTCCCCAAGATTTTTTTGTATTGTCACTAGTAACAAAAATAATATATATCTTCTGCGTTGAATAGCTATTCACAAAAAAATCTCTCAAATAATCATAAATTCCGCTCTTTCCTACTGCCACCTCAGGTATTCTAGCTTTTTCGTCATCACAATTTGTATATATAATATCATCTACTGGAACTCCATTGTACAATAGCATATTAAACACTATATCTGCCAAATCCTTATCTTTATATGTCTGACTTATTAATATCTTCTTTTTATTATTATCTATGACACTTTTTAATCCTAAATCAGGACTATTGGCGTTCATTTCATCTTCAACAATTTTTTTAATCTCATTTTTCTGAGATTCCGATACCCCTCCCATTTGGCTTGAAACTTTCTGTGCAACATTTTCTGACGATTTCTTTTTAAATGATTCTACTGATTTTCTTAGTTTCACCTCATCTTCTTTTTGTTTTTCCAGGATTTCTTTCTTTTTTGAATCTTTTCTCATAGATACATACTTTTCTCTCATCTTCAATGCATCTGGTAAAAGTTCATTTCTAACAATCTCGAGCACTTTTTGATAACGTATATCATCCGTTTTATATCCCTGTCTATTACTTAATGCCATATCTGGTAATTCTGTAAGTTCAAACAAATCTACATGTAACTGACCAACAATAAAAACTTCGTTCAATTTATTTTGTCCAACAGATGGAAGTATATTGAATTCACCCATTTTTTTGTTTGCAAACAACGATATAAAATTGTCAGGAAAATCCGTAATTTCAACCTTTCTGCCCCTAGTTGATAAATATGTGCCTATCCAGCCCTTTATCTCCAAATTATAATTTTGAAGCTTTCCTTCCTTGTTATTCATTTGAAGCGGTATTTTTATTGCCTGCCTACTATTACAAAGCTCTGACTTCAAGTCTGGATATTCTGTTTCAAAAATATCTGTCAAATATTTAAAATCATCTCCTAGTGTAATCAAAGAAGCTAATTCTTTAATCATATCTTTATCAAAATTGCTAATAACTGCCTCTTCTTTTCCTCTTATTATATGAATTTTAAAATCTTCACTTACCATCGGAAATAACTTCAGCAAATTTCTTCTTATAGCCTTAACAGTCGCATGTAATTGGTATTGTGGATTAAGCATTACAATTGCCGTTCCATGCTGAGTTATTTTTTCAAAATTTATATCTGATTCATCCAATGATTGTAGAAGTCTATCCTCTTTTACTGTTCTTGATAATACAAATCCAGATTTTTCATCATTTACCATTGTCTTAACCAGAACATTTTCCGATACAGACAATGCTGCCAATTTCCCTACGCCTTTTCTCCCCTTTTTTTTACGTCCTAAAGCTGTCTCTGCATCATCTTCACTATTTCTAGATACTCTTGCAACATTTAAATACTTATCTATGTCTCCCCCAGCATATGACATTCCATTTCCATCATCCTCTACAGTAATTTTATCTTCACTATCAATAATATATACATTATGTGCATCTGCATCATATGCATTAGCAATCAATTCTGCAATAATATAATAAATATTTGTATACAAACTTGGTCCCAATAACTCTAAAATTCTTGGATCAATATTCAATCTATATTCTTTTGTTTCCATAAAATATTCCTCCTATTGTATTCAATTCCGCATTGTTTCATCTTTATTATATCACTCAAAGATGCTATATGCATCATGTAATACCAAATGCAAAACATAATTTTGTAATCCTTAATAAAACATATTCCTCTTATCATTGATTAATCATCATATCAAAAATTGTCTCTTCCACAACCTTCACACACTCATCCGTATGTTTCTTTATATCTTCACCCCAGAACCGGATTACTGTCCAGCCCTCAAAGTCCAGTTTCTTATTTATCTCATCATCCCGCTCTTTATTGCGAGATATTTTGTTAATCCAGTACTTACTATTGTTACTATTTTCAAGTCGCTGTTTTAAAGTATCCCAATCTTTTCCATGAAAGAATTCTCCATCACAAAAAATAACTATCTTATACTTTGTCAGCACGATATCTGGACTTCCTGGAAGTTTTTTATAATTCTTGCGATACCGATACCCTTTGTTCCATAAAGCCTTTCTTAATATAACTTCTATTTTGGTATCCTTCCCATGAATATTTTTCATATTTTTATGCCGCTGCTCTTTTGTTAAATCATCTGCCACAAAATCACCTCAACAATCTGTTTTCCCACAACTTTTCCAGTTCTTTTCTCATTTGCTTTTTATCTGGCATTTATTCTTTAACTGTACATTAGCTGCACGCTATAAATACACATCTCTAACAAGTTCCATTATTTTATCTGTCAGCATATCAAGCGACTTTCCATCCGCCATAGATTTAATATCTGATTTACTTTCAATGCATTTTTTTAGTACTACTTTAAGTACTTTTTCATCTCTAAGCTCCGCTTCTGATAAATCTTTTATAATTTTTTCTATCTCAATAGAGGCATCCGCAATCTGACTGCACCGATTATAAGAATCGCCCATATCCTCTGCCACCATACTTTCATGTTCTTCTTTTTCATATGGATTAAATCCATAAAAAGCATTACTTGCAACAGGGCATATAGCATCATATATAATTTTTGCCCCCAATTCTCTTTTTATCTGTTTGGGATATATAAGCCTGCCTCTGTCCGATTTCATTTCCAGTTTCTTTTCAGCCAATTTGCTGGCAGTTGTGATTCTCGTAAGATATGCCATCATCCTATTTGCAAAGTTTTGACTATCTACTTCATGTCGTCCAATTACTGGAATATATTTATCCATCTCATTTTCACTAACTATATGATCTGCTAAATATAAAGAATACATTTCTGATGCACAAAGCTTTACAACTGCTACATTCTCTAGTTTTTTATCTCCGATTTGATGAAGCATATCCATCTGCACCCATCCATATTCTTTATCTCCAGATTCATCAGGACAAAAAAACATATTCTGCACATATTTGTATCCTTGCTTTGCTATAAAATCATCGTACGCAAGCTGATATAAATACTGCTTTGTAACATCTGCCACTCCAGGCTGTCCTATAACTTTGTATTCTGACGCATTCTTATGAAAATTAATGTTATAATACTTTGCATCATATATGCCAAAACAATATTCTCCACTATCACCACACTCATAAATACTAATCAAATCTGGTCTTAGTGTATCTGACTTTTCATCACTAATATTATCTGAAGTCTTATGCCATACTGGTCTGTCAATTATTTCTATTAAAGTACTATCTTTACTTTCTTTATAATCATCACAGACTCCAAGTGGCAGCTCTGATAATTTTACATTTAAAACATTTCCAAAATTCTGTGCACACACTTTTTCCCATACTAAGTTAAAGCTGTTGGTACCATATATGCTAAAACTATCAATGTTATTAAAGCTTGCTTTTTGTGCTATATACGCATACATTGCCTTCAATACCAGTTGTTTTCTTGTGTTGTACTGCACATTAAGTTCATTTTGTATCCTATATAAAATATAATCTTCATCTCCCAAATCTTCCAGTTGTTCTTCTGACAGCTCTACTGTCACAATATTAAATAACTCTGGCAGATCGGATTCTTCAAGTTCCTTTGAAAATTTAGTCAATACACATGCATGTAAGCGTCTAATAAAATCATATTCATCTGAAGTCCGCTTTTTTGTCTGTAATTCAGTATAATATGGCCTGTTATTTGATATATATGAAAATGTTTCATTGATTGTTCTGTCCCACAGTATTTCTCCTGTGCCATTAGTCTCAACAATATCAACGTCATTAGCATATATTCCATTATCATAATAATCCTGCAGCAAATACAGCATTACTGCCAATAAGTTAAACGATCCTCCATCATCACTTTCATTATATAGTTTTATTACCTGCTCTTTTGAATTATATTTTTCCAAAACACGCATAATCTGCTTCATCTGCGCTACTGGACTACCACAAGAATTAATATATTTAGGATAACACTTTAATACCCGTCCATATACAACAATTACTCCAACAAATGAAAACACATAATATAATTCCCGCTCTCCACTTTCGATATCTGTTACTCTGATATCTTCCTCAACTAAGTCAGAGAGCATACTTTGCCTATCACTTTTTTTACATTTTTAACAATTCCATACTCTTTTAACTTTCTTATAATCTGCACTGTTTCATCAGCAGTGCATTCAAATATTTTTCTAAGTTCATCTTGAGTATACCGCTTCTGCTCTTTGACATATTTAGAAATCATCCAGTAACATTCCCTTCTCATTCTAATTCACTCAAGTATTCTTTCTTGATTTTGTCTCGGATTTCTTTACAGAAAATATCTATGCCTCTTTTATCAAATTCCTCGCAAATCGTTGAATATTGGTTTCTTATATCCTCATCACAGCCTCCAAACAACATATGCCTTCTCTGCTTTGCTGCATCTTCAAATAAGTACATAATAATTTTACTCTTAAAAGTTTCTCTAAACGCATCTTCATTCTCTAAAATGCTTTTAGATACAAAAAATGGTCCCATAAGCTTGTCTTCATTTATCTTATAATCTCTAGAAGCAAGTGTTGTATTTATAGCCTTCCTAAGCTCATTCCAGTCAACTCTGTATGGCACCTGTGCTTTATCACACACTAAATATGTATCTTTAATCTTTTCTTCCTTATGGTTAATACCTATATATTCAAAGTTCCATCTTCTTTTAAATGCTGTATCCATTGGAAATACGCCCTGATCAGCACTATTCATAGTTGACCAGATATACATATTATCTGGTATCTTTATTTCATCATACTGCTCTGGCCTTCCACCAAGTTCTTTTGCCAAATATGCCTTTATATCTTCAGAAGGTTTAACTGGATATTGGCTTGCATTTCTATCGTCGCGATCTAAAAGCTGAAATACCTCTCCAAATACAGCAGCAACATTTGCTCTATTAATTTCCTCTATGAGAAGCAGAAATGGTTTTACATCTTCCTTATTCTCTGACTGTCCATTTTCTATTGCTTTTACATATGTCCTCATAAATGGTCCAGGAACATACTCATATGATATTCCATTTTTTGTAGGTACTGGCTTATATGTTCCAACAAAATTAGCATATGAATAATCTGGATGGAATGTAACTCTTTCGTACTCTCCACCTTCTGAAACAAGATCCTTCTGCTCATCATTCAGCTTAAAACTTTTTCCTGTTCCTGGTGCTCCAAATACAATTCTATTGTGTGCATATACACTCCCCGTATCCTTATTTTTACGTGAACACCCTGTATAATAATCAGGTTCAATATATGGCTTAGATTCCATTTCTTCCTCCTCAGAGCCTTCATTCTCTATGCTCATTTCTTCCTGAATAGAATTTACTGCATCCTCTTTGCTTTCTCCAAATTTTACAGATGTTGGTATCATTACAGTAACTGCTCCAAGCACCCTGTCCATAAATTCTCTGTCAAAAATTTCTTTAAATTTTCCAAGCATTTCTGGGAATTCATCAAGTACTGCACGTATAACAGCAACAGCCTTTATCATATCCAAAGTACTTAATGCCTGTGACGGATCTCTTGATAACTCTGGTCCTATATATGGAGCATCGTATGCGTCTCTATAACTTAAAAAATCTTCTCTTTTAAATGGCTTATCAAAAACGCAGTCAACTTCTATATCAAACTTAAAGTACTTTTCTTTACCATTATATCCAAAATCATATGGCTCTTTAATAACATGTGCTACTCCTATAAACCCTGGTACCCAATCCACTTCTGCTTTTCCTGTATCCCCTCCTAATGTAACAAATACAGTTTTTCCTATATTCAATTCCTCTTTCAGCGTATAAACCCCATCCACTGTTATATATTTATTACCATTTAGAATGTTATGTACTGTTTTTGTGAAACCACATTTCATAGATACAAATGTTGGTTCCTCATACTCATATCTATGAATAATCTCCGCTACAGCTTTTTACAATTGATCTGCAGAATAATCCTTATATAAATCAAATACTTCCTGATATGCTATACCTCGTCTTTTTAAATCTCTACTCTCTCCCCAGCCTTTTCTTCCATTACCAGTAAAATAAGAATCAAAAGTATCCTTTGCATACCTATATGTTGATTTTTTTATTCCGAATCTCTTTTCTAACACTTCCCAATCATGCATCCGCTGCTTATACCTTACATCTGTTTTGGGAAGCATAGCATAATACATGCAGACTAACGCCTGTTTTTGCGAATCATTTAAAATATCAATATTGACCTTCTGCTCCATATTGTTTACTCCTTAATGCCAGAATTAGTATTCCAAAGTATATATACCATCTTCATACCTTTTAAACAAAACTTTTGTTTTACCATATTGTTCTAACATCTGTTTTGTAATATATGTACCATCCGGCACTCCAAGTTTATGCCTTATCCATTCTCCTATTATCGCATTACTTTCTGGAGTTTCTAATGCCTTTCCCTTTGCTTGTGCCTGTCTCATATAAAAAGCATCATATTCCTTTGTTACAACCTTAAACACTGGATACGTTCCATCAGCATTTACATCTGGGAAAAATCCATCTTTATGATCTGCCACATTATATGGAATATACGCCTGGTTTCTATTTCTCTTATAGCCATTTTTACGTATTCCCCAATTTACGCCAGAACCATATCCAGTATCGCTGCCATCAGCTTTCAGTAAAGAAACTTCTAATGTATCTACCGGCTCAATAGTCTGATAATTCTCCCAAGATAAATTTTCCAAATTAGTATCCGCAACATCATCTTCCACATTTTTCTTGCTAGAAAATGAAACCTTATCTTTTATCTGCCCATCAAAGCAATTTATCGTATCAGGTAATAGACTGTTAAAATAATGGTTTGCCTCTTTAGGATTACATACATCCATGCATTCTCTTCTTGCAAAAAATGCATTCATGGTATAATTAGCTGAACCATTAAAAGCTTCTATTGCCTTTCGCCCCCTGCACCATACATACACTTTCGAATGTACCTGTTTACCTTCCACAATATAATTGCATGATATCTGAGGCATTCCAGATACACTATTCAATCTTTTTATCAATGAACATATCTTGTCATGTTTCTTTTGTGTCAGCCCCGTACCTTTTGTCATTCCAAGTATAATGTCCACCTTTATTCCAGACACATATTCTTTATTCCTGCCATCAAATAGTTTTATCAAGTGACTTGATATTCTCTCAACATCGGTAAATGCTGTAACAATTTTCAAATGATTACATGCTTCACCATCTTTTCTGGCTGGTGTAAATAATATTTCTTCTTCAAAATTATCAGTATACATACCTTACTCCTTTATACTTGGTTCTACACTTTCGTAGTCAATTCCCGCAAATGTTCTTAAAATAGCTTCAAAGATGATTTTAGCTCCTTTTGCAGGTACCGCCATACCGATTTGTTTTCTAACAGACTCTTTAGACCCCTCAAAAATATAATTATCCGGAAATGTCTGTAATCTTGCTCTCTCTCTATTAGTCAATGCTCTTGGCTCCGAATAATGATACATATGCGTTCCACCACCGCCTGAACCAGTTACTGTATATGCAGGTTTATCTGGATCTAACCTCTTATAAATTTGACTTATCTTTGCCCCTTTCACTTTAAGCTGCAATTCTTCAGGCAAATCCGCAGTAAACGCATTTTCTCCTGGTTTAATATATTTCAATCGCTTTACAACTATTTCGGATTGCTTTGTTAACTCGTTATTATAAGCTTCTTTTCCGATTGGAGGATTCTCTATTGCATTCTTACAAGTAACATCAACATTTTTATATGGTTTTGGACTAGGTATTTTAAATTCATATGGCAGATCCTCTCTAATACCAACAATTATTACCCTATGTCTTGCCTGCGGCACCCCATATTCCTCAAATTTATATAAATTAGGATATATTCTATATCCAGCATTCTTCAAATCTTCCTGTATCTTCTGAAATGCCTTTCCATCATTAGCACTCTTTAATCCACCAACATTTTCTGCCAAAAACCACAACGGCTTATATTTCTTTAATACCTTTACTCCATATGTGTATAACGGACCATATACACCATCAAATCCCTTTTGCTCACCTACAACAGAAAAATCATTGCATGGGAATCCAAAAGCCAATGCATCTATATCTCCAAGACTGTCAATATCAAGTTTTCTTACATCTCCACAAATAACACTCTCTCCATCATCTGGGCAGATATTTCTCGTATATGTATTACATGTGTCTTTATCATAATCATTTGCCCATTTATGAATAATCTTATAATCTGAATCTTCTATCTTCGCTGTCGTTGCTCCCAGTGCCAATCCGCCAGGACCACAAAATAATTCTCCAAGTTTAAATTCTTTTACAATATTCTTCATCAAACTTTATCTCCATTTGCTAATATAAATTCTCTGTTAAATTCGACGCCCAATACATCTGCAATTTTCTCTAAATCTTCTACTGTAAAACTTTCTCTTTTCATTTTCGAATTAAAACTTTGTGGCGATTTTCCCAGCCGCCTTGCCAGTTCTGCTTCACTTACACCACATCTCACACACAAAACTTTTATTTGTTCTGATATTGTCATGCACCAATCCTCCTGCTTACTATCTATTTTTATATTATAAACATATTTTTTGATAATGTCAAAATAATTTTTAAGCATATAAAACTTAATGAATTAATATTTTTCTATCTAATACATAACTGGAAGAGACAGAGGAATTACCTTCCTCTGCCCATATTCCACATCTTATCTTCTGCTTTATCTTTACCAGCATCTCTACCAACACTCTCATCATAAATTCTCTGGAATTCCTCATACATTTCGTCTCCATCCAGCTTTATCCCCAGCCTTTTCATTACATCCGAGAACAACCATATGCTTCCACTAACATCAGCAATATCAAATCCGAATATATCAGCCTTAACAGAATCACTAATATTCTCATAACCACCAAGCTCTGATATCCTCCTGACAATCCAGCCAGCTTTGTCCACAGACACTTTTTCTTCAGATTCCATAAATTCACTTTTACCTGTTACATCAGTAATATCTTCATCCATTCTTGCCGTATTTACATCAGACACATTACGAATATCTGGCATTACA
>OLSP01003539.1_pt1 | contig 10731 bp, 9 predicted proteins | sample 1672941 | NCBI WGS metagenome assembly OLSP01 (sample SAMEA3136739, study PRJEB25190) | human gut metagenome | reverse complement strand
AATCTGGAATGAATTTTGGCTACGTTACTGAGAACGGAGTGAACAGTAACGTATACTAAGCCCTGTTTACATATATTGTAAATGGGGCTTTTCAAAAAGAACGAAATGTGCTATCATGTATTTATCTAATCTATACGTGATGAAATTCTTTCATCACATTTTCCATTTTTATTTTAAACGAATTGTGAATATCTGCTTGGCTCAGATAAACTGCGGAGCAGTTATTCGGTTATGAGCAAGTAGCGAATCTGATGATTTTATCTGTTTGACAATTGAACAGGAGGTGAACCAGTGAATTTATCTGGAACTGTATTAAAAGGGCGTTACTGTATTCTGGATCCTGTTGGAAAAGGCGGCGGAGGGAAAGTTTACCTTGCCAGAGACCTGGAACTGGGCGTTTTGTGGGCGGTAAAAGAAATACCGGTATCCGACAAAAGTGAAGCCCGTATGCTTTTGAAACTTTCGCATCCGTCTTTGCCAAAGATGATAGATTACATAGAAGATAACCGAAAATGTTACCTTGTTATGGAATATGTCAGGGGAAAATCTCTGGGTGAGTATTTAAGAGGCGGAAAACATTTTTCCATAAATGAAATCGTTAAATATGGAATGGAGATTTCAGATGTATTCTCCTATTTTCATGGTCGGAAACCACCGGTTTATTATGGAGATCTGAAGCCTGACAATCTGATGCTGGGTGAGAATGGAAGATTATATCTGATCGATCTGGGCGGTGCTGTAAACGGATATAAATATCATCATAAAGTATGTACAGGCACTGCCGGTTTTGCTGCGCCGGAACAATATGAGGGAAAGATAAATGCAGCAACAGATATTTATACATTTGGAAAAACATTATCTGCCTTATGTGGAAAAACAGATTGTCTGTTATTCATCCGGAACATGTCATTATTCTGGCTTATTTTCAGATGCTGCATGAAGAAACCGGAAATGCGTTATCAAAATATGAAGACTGTACAGAAAAAACTAAGCAGAATCTGGAAGAGACAAAATCAGAGTAAAATTAAAAACATGTTGGTTTTGGCAGGGAGCAGTATTGCTTTTGCAGTAATAACTGTTTTTCTTCTGTTTAGTTCTGATCTGGTATCCGGCTCCAAAACATTTGATTTTTATGAAGAGCTAACTGATATTACAGACCTTTATTATCAGGAAGAATTTCAAAACGGCAGTAAAGCGGACAGGGAAAAAATTTGTGAACAGGCAGATACCGGACTGCGGAAATTACAAAAACAATGCACTGAAAAAGAGGAGTCCAGAAAGATATTACAGATTCTGGCAGTAAACAGTGAGTACCAGGAAAATTATGAAAATGCAGGATTCTACTATGAGCAAATGCTTCTTTATGATGAAACTTACAGAGCCGGATACGGTGAATATGGAATGTTCCTGTTCCGTACCGGGCAAAAGGAAGCCGGTCAGGCACTATGGACAGAATATAAGTCGAAAGAAACAATGTTAGACGATACAGTCAGCAGAAATCTGAGATTGTGGGAAAAGGAGATGACTAAGAGTGAAGAAAAATCATAACAGACTCTGGATTGTGATATCTGTATGTTTATGTCTGTGTCTGACTTCGACTATCTCTGCCATGCAGATGGGAGGTTTTGATATTGATGTAGGAAATGGAGAAAACAGCAGCTGGCAATGGCATGAGGAACAGCAGTGGAATCAGAGCAGTTGGGAGAATACGTGGGAAAATAACCGGCAGACTGGAGACAACACATCAGAAACTCCTGTACAGAACGATCAGGCCCAGGACAATGGATATCAGTATGATTCTGATATAGAAAACGGAACACAGGATAATATACAGCAATGGGATGGTGTACAGCAGAATAACACTGACTGGAATAACAGCAGTCGATGGAACAATAATTCTCAGTGGGATAATAATTCTCAGAATAATAATGCCCAGAATAATAACGTTCAGAGTAATAATGCCCGGAATAATAATTCTGCATGGAACGCTCAACCTCAGACAGATAACAATATGCAGATAACATCCCGGACGGATAATGAATCCGCTGTTAAGATATCAGAAAAACCCACCCCAACATCAATACCTGTACCAACACCTAAACCTGCGAAAAATCTGAAGCCGACAAAAACACCCAAATCAACTCAGCCCCCAACTCCTAAGCCGTCAAAAAAGAAAAATAAGAAGAAACAAAATAAAGCAAAGAAAACAGAAAAAGAAAACAAGAATACAGGTAATTCCAAAGTGTTTCAGAATAAAGAAAACCAGGGGGATACTGTTGAATACACGCATGTAAAAGATGAAGCTGTTAAGTTTCATTGCACACAAAATACAGATAGTTTTCATACCCCGCGAATTCAGATAATATCCCGGGGCTCTGTTCAGATTCTTTCTTTTCGGCTTAACAAAACAGAATGTCCCTGGCATTGGGAAGGAGACTGGATCATACCGGATACGGAAGATGAAAATGTAAAAGAAATAGAATTGTTGGTTATCTCTCAAGGCGGAAAGCTGATAAAAATGAATCCCCGGATTTTTTCCTCATAGACGCTTCAGGAAAACAATGCTATAATTTATCATATTATATCAATTTTTCTGAGACAGGAGGAACCTATGTACAAAGTAATTTTGTTTGATTTAGATGGAACATTAACAGAATCCGGAGAGGGTATCACGAAATCTGTTCAGTATGCACTGGAGAGAATTGGAAAGCCTGAACCGGACCTTGAGAAACTGAAGGTTTTCATAGGACCGCCGCTTATGGAGATGTTTATGCAATATGCACAGATTGATGAGGCAACCGCAAAACAGGCGGTGGAAATTTACAGAGAACGCTATTCTGTGACAGGAATCTTTGAAAATGCCGTATATCCGGGAATTGAGAACATGCTGGCACAGTTGGAGAAGAAAGGATATATTCTCACAGTAGCATCCTCTAAACCGGAAGTATATGTGAGACAGATCCTGGATCATTTTGGACTTACCCGGTACTTCACAGAAATCGGCGGAAGCGAATTGAATGGTCGAAGAACAAACAAGACAGAAGTGATCGAAGATGTTCTGAAACGTCTGAATATGGACAAACACAGAGATCAGGTTATTATGGTTGGAGATAAAGAACATGATGTATACGGAGCACGCAAAGCTGGCCTGGAATGTATTGCAGTTTCTTTCGGATATGGAACTGAAGAAGAGCTTAAACAGGCAAAACCTCTGAAAATCGTTGATTCTGCAGAAGGAATCGTAGATTTTTTCGCCTGAGCCCTCTGCGAAAACAAAATATTGTTTCTAAAATCTGGAGGGCAGGATATCCGGCAGGAATCCATTTTGTGATTTCGCAGATCGTTGCAGGGACTGCGTTGGCAGTATTTGCAAGAACAGCAGGAAATTCGGCAGAGACATACTATAATTACACGATTTTTCTCACAGGCTTAACAGGAATCCTGGCTATGATCCCGGCATTGTATTTTTATCGAAGAGATAAAGTTAGAAGAATTGCCAGCGGTCTGATCCCGGCGCAGAAAAAAGTACCGCTTTCTATATCGGAAACAGTTCTTTTACTTCTGGCAGGAGCCGGATTTGCACAATATGGAAACTTCCTGATGGCAATACTTCAGTCATTTATCAACAGCAGCACCTATCAGGAGAGCATGACCAGAATTACAGAAGGAAAATCACTTCTTATGATGATTTTCTGGATGGGAATTATTGCACCTGCGGCGGAGGAAATGATCTTCCGCTGGTTAATCTATCTGCGTCTGCGTGACTGGCTGAAGATGCCGGTGGCAGCAGTGATTTCCGGGTTGATATTTGGTATCTATCACGGAAATATCGTACAGGGAATTTACGCAAGTATCCTCGGAACTGCATTTGCATGGATACTGGAAATGAGTGGAAATATTTACAGCAGTATGCTGCTCCATATGGGAGCAAACATCTGGTCACTGCTTATCTCAGAATATGCACTGGATTTGTATTCCATGAAATATGGGGTACAGATTCTCATATTGATCTATCTGATTCTGTTGATCAGTGTGGTATATTGCCTTACCCATTTCGAAAAGATGTGCAGTATAAGAAAAAAGAAAAGAATGATATAAAAATAGAGACAAGATAAAGACATCTGCAATTGTGGAATGACAGTACACATGCAGGTGTCTTTGTTATTAGAAAAAAGATTATGTTAAGGCAAAAAGAAAATAATCAGTATACGGAAATTTAGATGTACTGGAAAGAGTAAAACCTAACAGTTTGATTAGGATTCGGAAATAACCTTTTACTGAATTAAACAGAGAATATCTGTTTGACAAATAAGTATTTAGCTATTAAGTACTTGACAGATACAACAGTATTTTGTATTATGAGTGTATCAATACAACTAATACACTAAATACACACATAAAATAAAACAACACATCATGAAACACGTAACAGAAAGGAGGAATCACCAGTGATTGTTTTGGATTATCAGGACAGGCGTCCAATCTATGAACAGGTTACAGATAAATTTCAGATCCTAATCCTGAACGGTGTCCTGCCGCCGGGATCGCAGATGCCGTCAGTAAGGCAGCTTGCCACAGAACTGTCCGTCAATCCCAACACGATCCAGCGTGCATATATGGAGCTGGAGAAACTGGGACTGATCTATCCTGTAAAAGGCAGAGGAAATTTCGTAGCAGACAGCTCTCAGGTACAGAAGATAAACAGAGAGAGCTACCGAAAAGAATTCACAGCACTGATACAGAAAGGCAGAAACACAGGATTCAACAGAGAGGAACTGGAGAAAATGCTTGCGGAAATCTTTGAAAAGGAGGACGAATCATGATAGAGATCAGAAACTGCAGTAAAGCTTTCGGAGAGATCCATGCCATTGACCATGTATCAATGGAAATCGGTGAACGCCAGATTTTCGGACTGGTAGGGACCAACGGTGCAGGAAAGAGCACGCTGCTTCGAATGGCTGCCGGAGTGATAAAGCCGGACGAAGGAGAAATCCTGGTGGATCAGGAACCGGTCTATGAGAATGAAAAGATAAAACAGCAGATATTTTACATTTCAGACGGTGGATATTTTCCACAGGGATATACGGCAGCAGATCTGAAAGATTTCTACAGAGAATATTATCCGGACTTTATGACTGACCGTTACAGTAAATTAATGGACCAGTTTCATCTGGATGAGAAACGCAGGATCAGTTCCTACAGCAAGGGAATGAAGAAACAGCTTCTGGTCATTATGGGAATCAGTGCAGGGACAAAATATCTGTTATGCGATGAAACGTTCGATGGACTTGATCCGGTCATGCGTCAGGCAGTAAAGAGTCTGTTTGTGTCTGAAATCATGAATCGGGATTTTGCCCCGGTGATCGCATCTCATAATATGAGAGAACTGGAGGACGTGTGTGACCATGTAGGACTCCTGCACAAAGGAGGAATTCTTTTATCCAGAGAACTGGAAGACATGAAATTCCATATCCATAAGATCCAGTGTGTACTGCCGGATCAGACAAAAGAAGAAGCACTTTTGAAAGAATTGGACGTTTTAAAGAAAGAACATCAGGGATCACTTCTGATACTTACTGCAAGAGGGACCAGAGAAGAAATACTTCAGAAAGTACAGACACAGAATCCAATATTCTGCGAAGTGATTCCATTGACACTGGAGGAGATATTTATCAGCGAAACGGAGGTGGCAGGCTATGAAGTCAAAAACATTTTCTGGTAGATCATTAAGAAGCAGCTTAAAAGGCAGTACCTGGATTCTGGTGCTGTTGTTACTGGGGTTTATGGTTGCATTTCCGGTAGCAGAACTGATGCTGATCGGAAATCAGACGGATGAAATCCACAGGATGACTTTTGCCATGATCTGTTCCTATCTGATAGTTCCAGGCTTTTTGGTTACAATGCTTGCGGCCGTTGTAAATGCCCTGAATGAATTCTGGTATCTTTTTTCCAGAGATAAGATTGATTTTTATCACAGTCTTCCGGTAACAAGAAGCAGGTTCTTTTGGGAAAAAGTAATCAGAGGTTTGGTGCTGTATCTGGTTCCATATGTGATCATGGAACTGATCACAATGGCGATCGCAGTCAGCAAAGGACATGGTAGTCATCTGATCACGGCAGCGGGGAAAATGTTTCTGGAACATTTGCTTATGTATCTGCTGCTGTATTTCGGAGCAGTGTTGGCACTGGCAATTGCGGGAAATATTCTGGCAGGTATTCTGTCATTATGCTGTGTTTACCTTTACGGACCGGTACTGGGTATTCTTTTATGGGTGCTGGAAATGATGTATTTCAGAACGAATATGGGACTTAAAGAGGGAATGGCAGAAAAGATATCTGTTTTTCTTTCACCTGTATCTATTTCCGCGGCATTGCGGACTTATTCAGGACAAAAGAATTTCTGGATCATTATAGTGGGCGGGATACTGCTTCTGATTGTTCTGGCAGTATGTGCATATCTGGCATATACAAAGCGTCCAGCTGAGAAAACAGGAAAATCTTTTGTTTACGGATTTCTGGAACCAATCCTTTTGTTTATGGTCGTAATCCCTGCTGCTCTGGCAATTGGAACGATGTTTGCGCTGATCGGACCGGAAGAGAACAGGACTGGCTGGTGGATATTCGGGCTTGTGCTGGGGACAGTTGTATTTTATGGAATTTTGCAGGTTATTTTTGCAATGGATTTCCGTAAAATGGCAGCACATAAGCTGCAGCTTCTGCTTTTGGGAATATGTGTAGCTGTCAGTGCCTGGATATTACACACAGATGCCATCGGATATGATACAAGAATTCCGACAATGGCAAAAACTGAGGGAATCAGTCTGAATCTGGAGTGGATAGGAACTGAGAGTGTGAATGAACCGCAGATGGAAGTGAGTTCTGGTTCATATAAACTGGACAGACTCTTTTATTTCATGGGCGGAAATTACGGCAGATGGACAGATGCAGGAATGTCAGATAAAATCTATGAAGTGTTAAAAGAAATTGCGTCTTATCAGAACAGTAAGGAGTGCAGCGGAACAGAAATAGGAGTTCAGTTTAAAAAGAAGAGCGGTTTCGATATTACCAGACAATATATAGTGACAGCGGAGCAGCTTGGCAGACTGCTGGAAGCATGCTATGAGCAGGGAACATTAAAAGATAATAAATATGATATTCTGGAAAAGTACAGACAGAAAGTGTCTTTTATAACAGTAGATCCTTTAAATGAATTAGATGATCAGTACTCTGTAACACTGGAAAAATCTGACAGTCAGAAGCTGCTGGATCTGCTGAAACAGGATATAGCAGAAGCCTCACCGCAGGAACTTATAGGAATCCCGTGTGGACAGATGGAGCTTTACGCTACTTCCTATGCAGATATGGATGAGCATATTGCACCGGAATCTTATGCAGAAGTAGGAAGATATATTTTCCCGACATTTAAGCGGACACTTGTTTTCCTGAAAGAAAAAGGTTATGCTTTTGTTATGGAAAAAGAAAATCTGAAACAGTACGATTATTCAGTGACATATAATGCAGAAGAAATGGATGTCACAGATCCTGAACAGAAAGAAGAATTAGCCCAGAGCCTGATCCGTGAATTGGAGTGTCCGGCATGGCTGGAAACGGAGGCGGGTGTGAGTGTGAAAGTGGCTCTGAACAGTACAGAGTCTGCCGGAGAATCGCTAAACGGAATAGAGTTTGCTGTACTGAAAGCGAAAGAGCCGGAATTTATAAAGAAAATAGTAGAAACTGGCGAGGAAGAAGAATGAAGAAAGCAGTTCGTCTGGACAAGTTCCTGGCAGATGCAGGAGCAGGAACCAGAAGTGAGGTAAAAAAATTTATTCAAAAAGGAAAAGTCCAGGTCAACGGTGTGCCTGCAAAGAAATCGGAGATCAAGGTCAGTGAAGAGGATGAAGTAGTTCTGGACGGAAACAGAATTTCCCAGGCACCGGAATTTGTCTATTATCTTCTGCACAAACCGGCAGGGTATGTTAGTGCCACAGAAGATAAGCGGGACAAAACAGTGATGGAACTTGTAGCATCAGACAGAAAAGGCCTGTTTCCGGTGGGAAGACTGGACAAAGATACGGAAGGACTGCTTCTGATCACAGACGACGGAGCACTGGCGCATGAATTGCTTTCTCCAAAGAAACATGTGGACAAGACCTATTATGCGGTTACAGACGGATGTATGACCAAAGAGGATGTGCAGCGCTTCGCAGATGGTCTGGAAATCGGAGAAAAAAATCCCACAATGCCGGCAAAACTGAAGATCCTCAGTACAAGAAAAGTTGAAGAGACAGAACTGGAACAGTACCCGTCAGGATGGTCATCAGAAATTCAGCTTACGATCAAAGAGGGGAAATTCCATCAGGTCAAGCGAATGACAGAAGCAGTAGGAAAGAAAGTCGTCTATCTGAAACGAATTTCCATGGGAGTATTGACATTGCCGGATGATCTCAAAAAAGGCGAATGCCGACAGTTGACTGCAGAAGAAGAAAAGAGATTAAAAGAAAGTGTTGTCATAAAATAAGTAAAATTGTAAGAATACATGGTTGATTGTCCGCTGATATAATGGACATTATAACATGTGTCGGTAAAGTGCAGGAAACTGAGTTTGTCAGAAGCAGATTAGAACCTGGAAGAAACTGTAAAAATAATAAAAAATTTGCAAAAAACCCTCTTTACATGGAGGGTTTTTGTATGCTATACTACAGAAGTTGCGAGTCATGCGCATCTATTGTGCGTGCAAAAATATACACGTTCGGAGATTCCCGCGGATGGTGCCCTGCGGTGTGAGGCTGGGTCCCCAGGAAAAAGAACCGGGCGGAAGAAATTAACCAAAAAGGAGAACAAACATGAGCGTTATTTCAATGAAACAGCTTTTAGAAGCAGGCGTACATTTCGGACATCAGACAAGAAGATGGAACCCTAAAATGGCTCCATACATCTACACAGAGAGAAACGGTATCTACATTATCGACTTACAGCAGTCTGTAGGTATGGTTGACGATGCTTACAATGCAATCGCTGATATCGTAGCAGACGGTGGAAGCATCTTATTCGTAGGAACAAAGAAACAGGCTCAGGATGCTATCAAAACAGAAGCAGAGCGTTGCGGACAGTTCTATGTAAACGAGAGATGGTTAGGTGGTATGCTTACAAACTTCAAAACTATCCAGAGCCGTATTGCAAGACTGAAAGAAATCGAAGCTATGGAAGCTGATGGAACATTTGACGTTCTTCCTAAGAAAGAAGTTATTGAGCTGAAAAAAGAACTTGCAAAATTACAGAAAAACATCGGCGGTATCAAAGAAATGAAGAGACTTCCGGATGCAATCTTCATCGTAGATCCTAAGAAAGAAAGAATCTGCGTACAGGAAGCTCATACATTAGGAATCCCGCTTATCGGTATCTGCGATACAAACTGCGATCCGGAAGAACTGGATTATGTAATTCCGGGTAACGATGATGCAATCCGTGCAGTAAAATTAATCGTTTCCAAAATGGCAGACGCTGTTATCGAAGCAAAACAGGGTACTGCAGATGTAGACGGTGAAATCGAAGCTGAATCTGAAGAGTTCGCAGCTACAGAAGAATAATTTTTTGAACCAGTACAGGAAAGCCGACAGGCTTTCCTGTCATTGAAAAAGGAAAAGCCCCTCCGGGCGATTTACGAATATTATTCAGGAGGAAAATGAAATGGCTTGTACAACAATACTGGTTGGAAAAAAGGCATCGTATGACGGCTCTACGATGATCGCAAGGAATGATGATTCACCGTCAGGCGCGTATATGCCGAAAAAATTTGTGGTGATCCATCCGGAGGATCAGCCGAAGGTATATGAATCGGTGATTTCGCATGTGAAAATAGAATTACCAGAGAATCCGATGCGTTATACCGCCATGCCGAACGCAGTCAAGGGGGAAGGAATCTGGGCGGCAAGCGGGGTAAATGAAGCGCAGGTAGGAATGACGGCAACCGAAACGATCACATCCAATCCACGTGTGCTTGGAGCGGATCCGCTGGTTACATATCAGCCGAAGTCAGACGACCAGGAAGAAATTGCAGGTGGAATCGGGGAAGAGGATATTGTATATATCGTGCTTCCTTATATCCACAGCGCAAGAGAAGGCGTGCAGAGACTTGGAAGTATTCTCGAGAAATATGGTACTTATGAGATGAATGGAATTGCATTCGCGGATGTAAATGAGATCTGGTGGCTGGAAACAATCGGCGGACATCACTGGATTGCCAGAAAAGTGCCTGATGAGGTTTATGTGGTGATGCCGAACCAGCTTGGAATGGATGAATTTGATCTGGAAGATGCACTTGGTGAGCAGAAAAATTATATGTGTTCTCCGGATATGAAGGAATTCATTGAGAAATATCATCTGAACCCATCCATGGATGGAACCTTAAATCCAAGAGATACTTTTGGAAGCCATGATGATTCGGATCATGTATACAATACACCGAGAGCCTGGTTTATGGAACGTTACCTGAATCCAAATTCATACAACTGGGACGGGCCGGATGCAGATTATACACCAGTATCCGATGATATTCCGTGGTGTATGGTTCCGGAAAAGAAGGTTACAGTAGAAGATGTAAAATATGTTCTGTCTTCACATTATCAGGGAACACCTTATGATCCGTATGGAGCTTACGGGGACAAATCAATGAATGGTGCATATCGTTCCATTGGTATCAATCGAAATGATTTTATGTCTTTGATCCAGATG
>OLSP01003535.1_pt1 | contig 10736 bp, 7 predicted proteins | sample 1672941 | NCBI WGS metagenome assembly OLSP01 (sample SAMEA3136739, study PRJEB25190) | human gut metagenome | reverse complement strand
AAAATGGCACAAGCTATGTGATCCGGTTAAAAGAGAATGGTATTCTCCGTGAAAAAGCATCCTGTCTTGTGAATGAGCTTGATGAAATCACCAGAAATAACAAAGTTGATTATGCGGTAGTTTATGGCGAATTCATGTACAAAGCAAGTTCATGGGCTTATGAAAGGCGTGTGGTATGCAAGGTTGAAAAGCCGGAAAACCAAATGGTTTACATGTACACATTTATTGTCACGAACATGGATTCTTCACCAGAGTATCTCATCAAATTTTACTGCAAAAGAGGATTGATGGAGAACTTCATCAAAGAAAGTAAATCCGGTTTTGATTTCGCTTCTGTAAGCAGTCATAGCAGAATCGTAAATGCCAACAGGCTTCAAGTACACGCTCTTGCGTATAACATATTTAATTGGTTTAGAAGATTGGCGTTATCAGCAAATATGCGAAAACAACGCATTGATACCGTCCGCTTAAAACTGCTGAAGATTGCTGCAAAAGTAGTTCATTCAGCAAGATATATCACATTCAAGCTGTGTAGCAGCTGCCCTTATAAGAATGAATTCTATGAGACATTTTCAAATATCGGTAAGCTGAATGTACAGTTGGAATAGCAACTATTAACGAACCTTGACAGCCTAATAACTGCTTAGAACTTTGCCACGGGGATTTTATACCCTTTTGACAGGTTCATTGAGTGATGTTATAGCTGCATGGATCAATTTTTAGATTCATGGTGCAGTTATCAGTTCAGATACTGTTCCGTGAATAATTCAGGTTAAGTTATAATGATGAAGAAACAGATTGGAAAGTAAAAAAAAATATTTCTAGATTCATATACAGATTAAAGAAATACAGAACAGGAAATCGATTTTCTGGAGAATATACATATAAGATTAATCAAGATTCAGAACTATATAAACAAATAATTGAATTTTATAAATCAAATAGGAAAGATGTAGAATTTATCTGTTTGGATTATGATGTTAAAGTTTCAGATGAAGAATTTGAAAAGCTGATCCTTGCATATGATCTTGCAATGCGCAAGAACGGTCCATTTGAAGTTATGGTTGAAGAAAGAACAGTTACGGATGGACGTTACAGTTATCCGGTGATGACTTTTGTTAGAAATAAAGGAAAGGACATACGAAATGTTTGAGTATTATAAAGAATTATCCGGTCAGGAGCAGGAAAAACTGCAAAGCGTGATACAACAGCTTTTCCGCCAGACATATATCTTAGAACGGAAATATGATAAACATGCCGGCAGGATGGTATTGAATCAGGATTTCTATTTCTGTGAGAAGCACATGGAGTTTTTGAAAGAATATTTTGCAATCGCAGGAATTTTATTATATCAGAATACAGATTTAGGCACGATCTACATACAGGGCGAGGCAACTTTAGGGGAAAAACTGCCAAAGTTAGCAACCATCTACTTACTGCTTTTGAAACTGATCTATGATGAACAGATGGCAGCTGCATCAACAAGTACAAATATCGTGACAACATTTGGACAGTTAAATGGAAAAGTCGGAGAATTTGGTCTGGTGAAGGGACTTTCGTCAATCACCGAGATCAGACGGGCATTAGCAGTTTTGAAAAAATACCAGATGATCGAATTATTAGATGCATTAGAAGAACTAAATGAACATACGAGGATTGTGATCTATCCGACGATCCATGTTGTATTGATGCGTGAGGATATCCTGAAATTATTACAGTATTTCGGGGAAGATGATAAGACCACAGATGGAGGAAATGAAGATGGAACAGGCGAAACAGGCGTTCAAGGCGATCACGAGGATCTGTCTGAATAACTGGCATTACATAGATAAAAAGATACTGACGCTTAATGAAGGAATCAACTTCTTCACCGGACATTCCGGAAGTGGTAAATCGACGGTTCTGGATGCGATCCAGATCGTGCTGTATGCCAATACAGACGGCCGTGGATTTTTCAACAAGGCAGCAGCAGATGATTCGGACCGTACACTGATCGAGTACTTAAGAGGTATGGTGAATATCAGTGAAAATAATGAATCACAGTATTTAAGAAACCGTAATTTTTCCAGTACGATCGTGCTGGAGCTGACACAGACGAATACCAGAGATAAGCAGTGTGTCGGTGTTGTGTTTGACGTGGATACGTCGAATAATGACGTAAGCCGCCTGTTCTTCTGGCATACGGGAGAATTACTTCCGAATCATTACCGTTCGGAAGGCCGGTGCCTTACCACTGCGGAAATGCGTGAGTACCTGCAGCGTTCCTTTACGCCGGAACAGTTCTACTGCGGTCCGAGCAATGAAAGATTCCGGAGACAGCTATATGATATCTATCTTGGCGGTCTGGACATGGAAAAATTTCCAAAGCTATTCAAACGTGCGATCTCGTTCCGTATGAATATCAAACTGGAAGATTTCGTAAAGGAATATATCTGTATGGAGCAGGATATCCATATTGAGGATCTGCAGGAAAGTGTCATGCAGTATGGACGCATGCGCAGTAAGATCGAGGAGACGATGGAGGAGATCAGAAGACTGAAGCTGATCTGCGGAAAGTATGAGCAGTATGCAGAAAAATCCGATGAGGAGAAGGTGTGCTCTTATCAGATCGACCGTCTGGAGATTATGAACCATGAGGTGAAGAGTCAGGAAGCCAGAGACCGGATCAAGGTAAGGCAGGAAGCCATCGAAGATCTGAAAAAGCAGCAACAGGTGCTGGAGCAGGAAGAAAAGGACCTGCAGAAAGAGTATGAAGAGATCATTCTGCGGATCGCAGACAGTGGGTATGCAAGGCTGGAATCAGATCTGGATACATTAAATGAGACGCTGGAGCGCCTGAATAACGGAAAAGTCCGCTGGGAGCAGACAGCAGAGCATCTGAAGGCATGGACGGAGAAAGACATTACGCCAAATCAGGTGATCTGGGATATCGAAAAATTCGCAGACGGAAGCATTTCCGAAGAAGAGCTTGTGCGCCTGCAGGAAGGCTTAAAAGATCTGCAAGAGGAGTTGGAAGACCAGAGACAGGAAGCGGATGCAGACCTTCGCCGGATCAAGAAAGAAGAGAAAGAGGCAAGAGCAGAGTTAAAAGAACTGAAGCAGGGAAAGAAGGCTTATCCGAGAGAGCTGGAAGAGGCGAGATTCGAACTGCGTAACCGCTTGCACGAGCGCTGCGGCAAGTTCGTGAATGTGCATATTCTTGCGGATCTTCTGGATGTGAAGGACGAGAGATGGCACAATGCAGTGGAGGGTTATCTTGGAAATAATAAATTGCAGCTGATCGTGGAACCAAAGTATGCCAGGGCTGCGATGGACATTTACCAGGAGATGGATACGAAACGTTTCTTCAGGGCAGCAGTCCTGGATACGGAGAAGCTTACGAAGGATAAGCATCAGGTACAGCCGGGGGCGCTGGCAGAAGTAGTAAAAGCGAAAGAAGCGTATGTGCAGGAATACATTAATTTCTTCCTTGGAAATGTAAAAAAATGCGAATCGCTGGATGAACTGCGTGAGTGCAGGATCGGTGTGACACCGGATTGTATGCTGTACCAGAGCTACAAACTGCAGCACATGAATCCGGAGAATTACACCAGAAGAGCTTACATCGGTGAGACGAGTATGCGCCAGAGAATCCGCAAACTGGAAGAAAAATGTGAGAAGTTAAATGGCGAGAGAATGCCGGTACAGGAGCTGTTAGAAGAGATCCGCCAGGCAATGCAGATGGAGATGCTGAAGCAGCCGACAGAGGATTATCTTGGATGGCTGGCTGACAGCAAGACAATCATTTCCAAAGAAAAGAAAAAGGCTCAGCTTCTGGAACAGATGCAGAAGTTAAAGGATGAATCCGTTGCGGCGTGGGAAGGCAAGAAGAAGGAAGTGCAGGCGGCACAGGATGCGAAGAAGGAATCCGTATCCAAGGTGCAGGAAGCAATCTGGGAGAACAAGAAAGAAATCGAACGTCTGAATGCAGAAGTTCTCGAATCGGAAGAACAGATGAAGGACGTGAAGAGAAAAGTAGCAGATAAGCGTTATGAGAAGGAGTTCCAGGAATATCTGGCGAGCAGAAAATCCGAGAATTATGAGTATCTGAGACGTCAGATGGTTTCGCGGGCATATACGCTCAGGGAAGAAGAGGAAGACGCTTACCGGAAGCTGGTGGAAGAGAGAAGCAGTTATATCAGAGAATATCCGAACCGTACATTCTCAACTTCTATCCGGGACAACGCGCCATATGAGAAGCTTTTGAATTCGCTGTCCTGCGATCATCTGGAGACTTACAGGGAGTCGGCAAAGACACAGGCGAAAGCGGCTGTAGAGCATTTCAAAGATGACTTCATCTTCAAGATCCGGAGTGCGATCCTGGAGGCTTATCAGAGAAGGGATGAGCTGAACCGGATCATCAGCAAACTGGACTTCGGTAAGGATAAGTATCAGTTCGTGATCACGAAGAACAAGGGTGCAGATGGAAAATATTATAAGATGTTCATGGATGATTCCCTGCAGATCCGTCCGTCTGACTTAGATGATACGATGGACAACCAGCTTGATATGTTCACGATGGAGCATGAGAACCAGTATGGGGAGATGATGAACGAGCTGATCAACATCTTCATCCCGCCGGAGAATGCGACGAAGGACGAGATGGATGAGGCGAAACGTAACATGGATAAGTATGCGGATTACCGAACCTATCTATCATTCGATATGCAGCAGATCGTACATGGCGATAAGGAGATGACGATCGGACTGAGTAAGATGATCAAGAAGAACTCCGGCGGGGAGGGGCAGAACCCGCTGTACGTGGCACTTCTGGCAAGCTTTGCGCAGCTTTATAAGATCAATCTGTCGCCGAAGATGCACCGGTCACCGACACTGCGTCTGGTTGTGCTGGACGAGGCGTTCTCCAAGATGGATGCCGAGAAGGTGGCAAGCTGTATCTCACTGATCCGCGGACTTGGCTTCCAGGCGATCATCAGTGCGACGAACGATAAGATCCAGAATTATCTGGAGAATGTAGATAAGACCTTCGTGTATGCGAACCCGAATAAGAGACATATTTCCATTCAGGAATTTGAGAAGACGGAGTTCGGGGAGCTGGCGGAGGAAGAATAAAAGATACAAGAGAAAGTAAAAGATACGGAAGAAGCTGCCACCTGCGGGAAAGCACTTACAGGAAACTATAGTTGGTAAGTACTGTAAGTGCTTTTATATATAGTTTTTGTTTGTAACTTCTATTGTTTAGCAGAAAAATGAAATTGGAGTCAAGTGAAAATTCCTGGTAGAGTCAACGGGAATAATAAAAAAGCAGGGAATTAGCGTTCCTCGTGGCTCCTACAAATCATTCATCAATAGCCATTTCCAGATCGGAATCACTTCAACACGAATTCCTTCACAGTCAAGAACAGCCTCTTCACTATTTGTAATCAGAATATATTTGGAGTCCGGTATGAGATTATTTAATTTGACGAAAGCACGGGTTTCACGTTCTCGTGTATCTATATTATCTAATACCTGCATACTGACCTGGATAGCCAGATTTTCTGACGGAACATAGAAGTCGATTTCCACATTATTTTCAAAGAAGTAAACATTTTCTACTCCGCAACGCCGAATTAATTCGATGGCGACAAGATTTTCCAGTTGGGCAGATTTACAGTCTAGTAACATAAGTCCAAGAAGTCCTGTATCCATGAAATAATATTTGGGAGAAGTCTCTTTTTCTGCCAGTTTTGCAGCATAGTTTTGCAGAGTAAAAAGTAAATAGGAGTCTGTCATGTAGCCAACATAATTGATTACAGTTTGTTTGCCAATAGATGTTCCTGTACTTTTTAATATATTAGTCAGTCTACTGAAAGATAAAGGTTTCGTAATAGATTCGGCAATCTTTTTTAAAATCAATCTCACAGCAAAGTCATTGGTAATTTTATTTCTTGTTATGATATCACCAAGATATACGGTCTGGTAGATGCTATTCAAAAAAGCCCTTTTGTTATTTATTTCCGTTAATTCAGGGAAAGCTCCATATGTTACATATTGGTTATATTGGTTTTGCACATCAGCTTTATCTTTGGTGCTGATTACATCCAGATAATTCTTTTTCATATGATTGGCAATCAGGTATTCTGAGAAAGAATATGGATAAATATTCATAATCACAAAGCGACCGCCAAGAGTAGAGGCAATTTCACTACTTAACATTTTACTGTTACTGCCTGTTATATTGATCCGGTATTTCATATCAGCAATTCTACGGACAAATTTTTCCCATCCAGTGATATTTTGAATTTCATCTAAGAATAAATATGGTTTAACGTCAGTTTTGGATATCTCTAACCCGATTTCTAAAATAAGGTTTAAGTCAGCGGCGGTCATTTCCAAAAGACGTTCATCTTCAAAGTTAACGTAAACGATTTGTGATAATGGAATTCCATTTGCTTCCAATTGTTTTATCTGTTGATACATCATATAGGATTTTCCGGTTCTACGAATGCCAACAAAACAGTAATTGACATTTTCTTCCAGATAGTAATGTCTGGGAATAAGTGGATTATTAAGGTAGATTTCTTTTTGGTCAATCATGATTTGTTTTAAACTATCTCTATTCATAACATACCTCCAAAATATATAGAACAATTATATCCTATTTTTGTCTTATAAACAAGACAAAAATAGGATATAACTGTTTTGTAATTAGAACATATATAAAAAATCATTCCTGCAATCTACATGTCATACTTTGTGGTATGCTTTGCAGAAGGCATTTTTAAGACATACTTTAGAATATGAAACTAAGGATAATATATGAGAGGTAAGAAAAAAATATGAAAAAAATCAATAGCCGTTTCCAATCTTTGTGATTTGAAATGATACGGGAAATCATTTCTTCCAAAATCTTTTCATCCTGATTCTGAATCTTGGTTGTGCTTTTGGCTTTCTCAGGCTTAATAAATATCGTTCTGAAAATCAGTCGTGCAAGCGAACCAACAAAGATGAGCTGAAATGGGAATGCCTGTCCCCGTGGATCACGCAACAGGCAGTTTCTATCTGTTGCATATTTTGCGCAGGTGGAAATATGCAGATGCAACAGTGGGAATCGGAAACGAAAATACAGTAAGGAAAAGAATCTGTAATCTGAGTAGAATAGAAGACAGTTAAAGAAAAGCTTTTCCCCTTATGCAGAATCGGAAACTGCGAAGGGAATCTACACGAATTTATTCAAAAAAGGAGAAAGATATGGAAGCAAATGCTTCAACAAACGCTGAATTCGTTCTTGCAACGTTAGGTAATGATGCAGGAATGTATGGAGCTGTGAAGATGGTATTATAAATATTTCTCTTCCACAGAAGTGTTCCGTGACTGCCGTGGTGTCATCCCATAGATCTCTTTGAAGAGGCGGTTAAAAATTGTCTGATTGGTGAAGCCACTTTCGCTCATCACCTCAGAGATTGACATATCCGTATTCATAAGGAGACGCCCTGCATGAGAAATCCGCACCTCATTCAGGTAACGAAGAAATGTAATGCCCATATGTTTTTTGAAGAAACGGCAGAAATATTCTCTGCTGAATCCTACCTGATCTGCTACGTCTTCGAGCGAAAGTTTTTCAGTATAATGTTCATTTACATACGAGATAATTTCCCGCAGAGTATCATTAGACTGACTAGTGCCCGCAGTCGCTCCCGGCAGGGAATATACAGAAAAATAACGAATCAAATCAGCAAGCATCAGCAAAGCCGTGCCGTCCGAACGCATGGCGCTGGTGCTTTCGTTTTCTACATTTAGACGTGTCAGATCATGGGCAAGCTGGCAGATATGGATGTACTGGGTGGATTTTGGATCATCCAGAGGAACCGGGCGGCACTTTATATGATACAGTTCCAGATCCGGGCAGTAGACAGAGAGCCGCTTCTTGTCGACGTGGATACAAAGGAACATATAGAGGTTGGAATCCGAATGTATGGAATGTACTTCTTTGGAATCAAAAACAATCAGTTGATTGTGCTGAAGAGTAAGATGTTCGTGTTCGACATGAATACGGACGGATCCGTTCAGGCAGAATAAGATCTCCATGGCTTCGTGCCAGTGTTCCGGAATGTGTGTATTTTCAAGAGCTGCCATTGATACCTGGATGCCTAGATTGCCGAGTGGGTGCAGGGCTTCGTGATATGCTTTTGCCATAATAATCTCCTTTTTATAAATAGTAAATGTCAATATCGTTGTAAAACAAGATAATTATAGCACTGGTTTGACAACGAAAACAAGGCTAAAATACAAGATGTAAAAGGAAAACAAATGTAAATCATATATAGATAATAAAAAGGAGAGGTCAATATGAGCACAGTAGCAATTAGAAATACAATGGCAATGAACAATACAGAGAAAAAGGTTAGTTTAGTGGAGCGCTTCAAAAAATATCTTCTGGATAACGCAGAGTATTTTGCAGCAGCTTCAGCAGTGATGTCTGGAAATGGTTATGCAGCAGGACAGATCATGAGAGATGCAAGATGTGTTGCGGCATCTAACAGATAGGAAGGAATAAGAATGACTATTAAGGGTAAGACATCAGGTAAATAAGAAATGATAAATGATGGACTGCACCAGTTATAAACTGGAGGTAGTCCATCATTTTTTTTGTTTCTAGTTCAAAAAGTGGATGTTATAATAAAAATAGAAAATATACGGACAGGGAGTTGCATCAATGAACGATTACTCAAAATTAAATAAAGTCAGTCTGGAGATTAGAAATCAGGTGGAAGAAAGGGAGCATTTTCATCAGGATATAGAGTTGATCTATGTGTTAGACGGGGCTATGACAGTGGAAGTCGGGAATCAGAAGAGTGAATTAAAGGCAGAGGATATTCTGGTGATTAATGCCAATAAGAAACATTGGTTTCGGACGAACGATAAAGATATATTATATCTCCGGCTTGGAATTGCATATCAGCTTGTCAGCGATGTGTTTCAAAGTGTGGATATTATTTTCTGGTGTGATTCTTCCAAAGAAAATGATAAAAGATATGAAGAGGTCCGGAAAGTTTTGAAAGAATTATTGGGACAATATCTAAAAGGGGGACAGACAGAAGTCAGTTTTGGATATATTTCTTTGTGTTATAAAGTGCTAGATATTATGGCTTTACATTTCTTAGTACAGACAGGCGATAAGGAAAATATTACAGATAAAGATAGATTTGAAGACAGAATTCTGCAGATCAATAACTATATACGTTCTAACTATGCACAAAATATCAGTCTGAAAGACCTGTCAGAAAAGCTGTATCTGTCTATTGGATATTTATCGAGATTTTTTAAAAAGAATTATGGCATGAGTTTTGCTGAATATCTGACGAATATAAGGCTATATCATGCAGTGGAGGATTTGCTGTATACAAATGTGCCGATCACGCATGTTGCATATGATAATGGCTTTACAAATGCAGCAGTATTTAATAAAGCATTTAAGAAAGCATATGGAGAAACTCCGTCTTCATTTCGAAAGAAAGCGATTAATGAGAACGGGAAGATTGAACATAAAGGATATGACAAAGAAACAGAACAGCGTATTTTAAATATTCTGGAAGACGGAGTAGAAGAAACTGTATTGGAAGAAGAGTCAGAGAATATAGAAATAAGAGAATCTGTAAAGACTGAAGAGAAAATAAGACCGATATGGAATAAGATGATAAATATTGGTTCGGCAGGAGATTTACTGCGTTCTGAGATAAGAGAACATGTCATATTATTAAAAGAAGCTATAGGAATTGAATATATAAGATTCTGGAATATGTTTTCAGAAAATATGCTACTTAGTATGTCTGCAAAGGGAAATTATAATTTTTCGAGACTGGATTCTATATTGGACTTTCTACTGCAAAACGATATAAAACCGCATATAGAATTAGGTGCAAAACCCAAACGTATTCAGAAAAATGTCCAGACGATGATTCGTGATTCGGATACAAAAAGGGTTGATACAGAGATAGAAATATGGAAGGACTTCATGAGAGCTTTCATGAAACATTTGATCTTAAGATATGGGCAGGAACAGACGAACAGATGGAGACTGGAACTATGGTGGGATGAAAACATTCCACGTACTGAAGAAAATAAGAAGAGATATATTCAGTTATTTGGAGAAACATATCAGATTATCAAGAACTATAGTCCGCAACTGGAAGTTGGAGGATATGGTCTCCGGGGAAACTTTCTGGAAGAAGATAATATGTTGGATATCTGGAAAAACGAAAAGGTAAAACCTGATTTTGTATCTGTTATTGTATATGCTTATGTCAGGGGAACAGAAAAGGAGGGGGTATTTTCAAAAAGAAATACAGATACAGAAGCATTGAAAAATACGGTAACAGCTGTTCGGGAATATATGGATCGTGTAGGAATGAAAGATATGAAACTATATATTACGGAATGGAATCTGACGATTTCTGATCGGAATTATATGAACGATACCTGTTTTAAAGGAGCATATATTGTAAAGAATTATCTGGATTTTTATGGACTTACCGATATGGCCGGATATTATGCAGGAAGCGACCGGATGTCAGAGCATTATGATTCGAATGAGTTACTATTTGGTGGCAGAGGAGTGTTATCCAAAGATGGAATTTTAAAACCTGCAGGTTTTGCATTTGAGTTTTTAAATCGTTTGTATCCATATTTTGTTGGAAAAGGAGAAAATTATCTTATTTCTTCGAATGGTCATGGCTCATATGGAATGATATGTC
>OLSP01003526.1_pt1 | contig 10761 bp, 9 predicted proteins | sample 1672941 | NCBI WGS metagenome assembly OLSP01 (sample SAMEA3136739, study PRJEB25190) | human gut metagenome | reverse complement strand
CCCTTGTCGTTGAGGAAGTTTACGATCTCCACCATCTTATCGCCGTTGTCATACCTCTGAAAGGCTTCCAGCACCAGCGGAGCAGTCAGCGGATCAAGGTGATAAAACTTATCCTCGTCGATTTTATAGCCGATCGTTCCCGTTCCGCCGGTACACTTCCCTTTCAGAGCGTTCTCAGTTTGACCACGGATCACCTTTTCGGACAACTCTGCGGAATAGTATTCTGCCATGCCTTCCAGAAGGGTTTCCACCAGAATGCCCTGTGAGCCCTCGGCAATGGGTTCCATGACGGAGATCAGGTGGACACCGTTCTTTTTCAGGATCATCTTATAGTTTGCGCTATCAAAACGATTCCGGGCAAAGCGGTCAAATTTCCAGACGAGAACAACATCAAACAGCTTTTTGCCGCTGTCTTTGATCATCTGCTGGAACTCCGGGCGGTTGTCCGTTTTGGCAGAGAATGCACGGTCAATGTAGTGCTTGATGACCGTGATGTCGTTCTTTTCCGCATAAGCCGTGCATTCCCGAATCTGGCCTTCAATGGATTCTTCACGCTGGTTATCCGATGAATAGCGAGCGTAAATTACGGCAGTCATAGACTCACTTCCTTTTTCTTATCGAACAGACGAGTAGCTTTTTGCATACTTGTAAATCTGCCGTGCACAGTCAAGGCTCATTTTGCTGGAATCGTTGTGTTTGAGCCATGCATTTACGTTTCCGGGGTTTAGTTTCAAGTCCGTGTAAAGACGATAATTCGTCAGTTTCTTTTTCTGTTGAAGTTCCAATACCCGGCGATGGATCAGTTCTTTCGTGTCATTGTCTGCAAGGACGGCATCCCGCACCGAACAATAACTGCGCCAAACCTTCAAATAGCCTTCCGGCAATTCTGGTGATTGCTTTTCCAGAAGCAGTCGCATTTGCGCCAGCGAATAGCGATTGGAAAGCTGCTCATATTCTGCAGCAACAGCACTGTTTGCGGTATAGCGGAGCAGCAGTTCTACTTTATCAAAGGTCAGCGCATAGAGGAACAGCGGTTCTTTCAGGCGGAGATTTTCAGCCATACGATCTGCCAACTTATGGACGCTTGCCGTTTGAACCCCGGAAAGCTCTGCCACATACTGCTTCAAAAAGCCTTCGAATGTCAGCTTTCGCATGGTCTCCACCTCTCTACATACTCCTGATAGCGGATATAGAAATCCCGATACCGCCAGTCGTTCAAGATGCTGGCTCTCAACTCATCTTCATCCGTTGCAAGGTGTTCCAGCAAATCCCAATCCAACGAATTCCGCACAGCCTCACTCTCTACGTCTGCTTTGTCAGTGTCCCGAAAAGAGCACAGCTTTGCAATCACCAAATCTTCCAGACTGGGTGTGTAGAACTGCACCTTTGTACCACCAAAGGGCAGCGACTGGAGCCGGTCTTGGAAGTTGTACGGAAAATTGTCGATGTAGGCTTCCACATCGGTGTTGATGTCGTACTTGCCAAGCAAACTGTACAGTTCTTTCGGAACACTCAAGGCATCAATGTCATGAGTAGCGCGGGTCAACTTGCCCAGCAAAATAAACGCACTGCCGCCCACAATCACCATCTGATAGCGGTCATTATTGTCGATCATCAGGTCTGCGTCTTCGTCCAGACGTTCCAGACGCTTGCGGAGGTCATCTAAGATCATCTTTCCCATAAAGCAGCCTTTCGTATTTTCAATAATAGTATTTCCTAAAATTATTTTACAGAAAAGGAATCCGATTGTCAAGCATAAAGCAACGGTATTTCACACAATTTATACTACCATGTTATCTGTCCACATCTCACACTGGCTAATGACCGTGCTGATTGCCGTATCATAATCTTCCGGTGGATACTTATATTTTTTCAGTAAGTGTTTCACCATCTTACGCATACTCGCACGGGCAGTTTCTTTTTTCTGCAGGTCTATTACGCTCGCATTACTGAATTTCTGCGTTTCCAGCCATCTCCATTGCAGCGTTCGATTGACACAGGTTGAGTTATCGGCAGATACAGCAAACACAACGGACGGCTCTGATAACAGAGCTGCCCGTTGTGTTCGTTTATGAAAAGGAGAACTTAGATCTCATACCACTTGATCTCGTTTGCGTCCAGATGCAGCGCAAAGCTGCTGCCGCCGGTGGTGTAAACGGTGGTATCCTGCGGCTCGTAGGTGTTGTTCACCACGCAGTACTTGCCGTTTTTGACGTAGGCGTGCACCTCCACGTTGTAGTTGGAGCTGAACCATGTATGCAGCTCTTCCTCACTGTGGGCGCTCCACAGGATAGCACGGTACAGGGTACGGCTGTTGGCAAAGCTGTACGGCACGCCGCTGATGTACACGGCACGCCCCTTGCCAAAGTCGTGGGCGGCCATCTGCACTTCCTTGTTCCGCTGCACCAGCACCTCGGTGCCTTCGAGGGCGTAGATGTTCTTTTTGCCCTCGCCAAAGTCCACGGGCTGGTCGGCGTCCTGCAGGATAAAGTGGTCGGGGTGCTCCTCCCAGTTGTATTTGTCGTAGTTCAGGGTGAAGCCGTTTTCTTCCTCCACGCCCAGCACAGTGGCAAGCTGGAGAATGTGGCCCTGATACGGGTGACCGGAAGGCTCACCCACGCCGATAAAGCCGCCGCCGTTCCAGACGAACTTGCGGATAGCGGAGGAAATCTCCGGGTCTTCCCACCAGATGCCGCCGGTGTGTGCGGTGTCGGCATCGCCGACATTGATAATGACATCCAACGAATCCAGCAGATGCGGGTCGTTCTTGATATCCTCAAAGCTGATAAACTTCACATCAAAGGGCGCACCGGACAGCATCTCAATGACACCGGCATAGCTATAGTTCTGCTTGTAATAGAGGGCGTGATGCACCATGTGACAGCCCCAAGCCCGCATTTTACCCCAACAGTTCAGCACGGCCACTCGCTTGACACAGTAGGGTGTGGTATCCTTGATGTTCTCGTACAGTTCGCGGAACTCGTTGCAGACGCTCTCCACGTAGTCCACGAACTCCGGGAACTGCAAGGCCAGTTTCAGATAGCCGCCATAGCCGATGCGGTCGATGGGCTTGCGCAGGATAGCGCGGCGGGCTGTAACCCAGTTCTCCTTGGCTTCCCGCACCGGGTCTCCGCCCTCGTGGAAGGTGTCGGGGAAGAAGTACGGCAGGAAACGGCCCTCGGTGTACTTCACGCCCTCAATGTCAGAGATCAGGCGCAGGGTGGAGCCGTTGCCCACGCTGCCCACTACGGCATCCAGTCCGATGGTCTTGAACTCCGGCATAAAGGGTTCGGTGCCGATCCAGTGGTCGCCGAGGAACATCATGGCTTCGCACCCGCACGCGTGGGTGATATCCACCATCTCCTTGGCAAGCTTTGCCACCTCGCGGCGCTGGAAGGCCTGAAAATCCCGGAATTCCTTGCTGGGCACCCGGTACTGGTTGTTATAGTAGCCCTGATCGATGATGTACTCCGGGCGGAACTTGTAGCCCACCTCCTGCTCGAACTGATTCAGGATATAGGGGCTGACCGAGGCAGAGTAGCCGTACCAGTCCACGAATTTCTCCCGCTTCAGCTCGTCGAAGATCAGGGTGAACTGGTGGAAGAAGGTGGTGTAGCGGATGACGTTTACATAGGGGTGCTCTGCGATGAACTTGCGCAGGCGCTCCATGGAATACTTGTGGGTCTTGGGCTGACGCACATCAAAAGTGATCTGGTGCTCAAAGTTCGTCCAGCCGTTGGTGGTGGCGTTGTACATGTGCACCGGATCCCAAATGAGGTAGGCAAGGAAGCTGACTGTGTACTCGTGGAAGGGCACGGCCTGCACGGTCACGCTGCCGTCGGCGTAACTCCACTTTTCCGGGGGCACGGACTGACCGGTGGTTCGATCCATGACCTCCCACCAGCGGGTGATATCGTCGTTGGTGTTCACCTGCATCAGCTCCGGGCTGATGCCCTTCATCAGCGGGATGGTCACGGTGTCGCCGGGTGCGGTGTAGAAGCCGGTCATGATGTAGCACTGCTGTACCTCGTCCGGGTTTGCCTTTGCCCATGCGTTGTCCTTGCGGGTGGTATAGTAGGTGGAGTAGATCTTGGCGTCCGCATCCTTGAGCTGCTGCGGGAAGTCGGTGCCGTCGCAGTCGCGGATGGCATCCGCACCCCACTTTTTTAAGATCTCCAGCGTTTCGGGCACAACGTCCAGGTCTGTGGGAATGGTCACGCGCCCGGTCTTTCTCAATTCGTCCATGGGAAACTCTCCTTTTGCCTCTTTTTGAATCGTAGGGGGTCAATCGTAGGCGGCGTTATACAGCGCCAGCACAGCTAGCAGCAGCGCTACGCCCACCAGCATGATGCCAAGCCCTGCCAGCTGCCCGGTCATTTTCCAGCCGGACACCACCAGCACCAGTGCCAGTACGAACAGCACCAGCATCAGGATCATGCGCAGGGCGGGATGGTTTTTCCAATATGTTTTCATCGTCTGTCACCTTAACCTTTCAGGCCGCCCACGGTCATGCCCTGCGTCAGCTGCCGCTGCACGCAGATGTACAAGATCAGGGTGGGCAGCATTACCAGCACAAGACCTGCGTACATGGTGCCGTACTGGGCGGCGCTCTGCTGCGCCTGCATCAGGTTCAAAAGACCGACCGGCAGGGTGCGGGGTGCCTTGGTGGAGCTCATCAGGGTCATGGAGATGATATACTCGTTCCAGAAGGACAGGAAGTTGAACAGGATAATGGTGATGATGGAGGGCTTTGCCATGGGGAAGATGATGCGGGTCATAGTGGAAAAATAGCTTGCACCGTCGATATAGGCGGCCTCCTCAAAATCGTGGGGCAGGGTGGCAAAGTAGCCCGACAGCAGGTAGATGGTAAAGGGCAGCGCGGTGGCGGCGTACACCACCGCCAGCACCACCAGATTGTTCAGCAGAAAGCCGCTGCCGAAGTGGCTTTTCAGCCACACATCGCTGTCCCGCAGCATCAAAAAGATGGGCACCACGATGTAGTTCACGTTGATGAACAGGCCCGCCATGAACAGGGTGTTCAGTACCCTGCGCCCCTTGAAGTGGAAGCGGGACAGGCAGTAGGCGGCGGGCAGGGCAACGACCAGCAGCAGTGCCAGCGCCAGCGCGGTGACGATGACCGAGTTGAGCATATATTCGCCCATTTGGGCACCATTCCATGCATTGACAAAGTTCTGCCAGTAAAACCCGGCGGGCAGTACCCAGGGGTTGCCGTAGAACTCGGCGTTCTGCTTGATGGAGGCCATGAACACCCATGCCACCGGCACGATGATGGTAACGGCCAGCAGAACCAGCACAAAATAGATGAAAAACTTGTACAGACCTTCCGCAGAGCGGGAAGATTTTTCGGTGGTATTCTGCATCTTCTTCCCTCCTTAAAATTCCAGCGTATCGCGGTTGGTGACCTTGTTGACACAGGCGGACAGGGCAAACGAGAACAGGAAGATTACCACGCCGATGGCCATACTGTAACCATACAGGCCAGCGTCTTTCTGGCTGTACATATAGCTCAGCGCCACATCCGATGCGCCGTTGGGCCCGCCGCTGGTCATGGCCTTGACGAAGAGGAAGGCCATGTTGATGGTGGAGATGATAAAGAAGGTGAGGGTGGTGCGGATATTCGTCCAGATGAGGGGGATGGTGATCTGGAAGAACTGGGTCAGCCGCCCGGCACCGTCCAGATTGGCGCTCTCGTACAGGCTGATGGGCACGGCAGACATGGAGGCCATGTACATGACCATGTAGTAGCCGATGGCCTGCCACACCATGGCAATGATGATGGAGGGGATGACCAGTTTTTCGCCCTTCCACAGGATGGGGTCGGTCATATCCCGGAACAGACCAATGATGCTGTTCAGCATGCCGTTTTCCGGCTTATAGATGGCAGAGAAGATGCCGGAGATGACGACCACCGACAGGATGTTGGGGATGTAGAAGATGATGCGGAAAAAGTTCTGGCCTTTGATCTTCTCCCGGGTCAGGATGGCTGCAAACACCAGTGCAAACGCAAAGGTGACGATGGTGACCACCACCACGAGCAGGATCATATTCTGCATCGAGCGGATGAACTGGGTATCTTTCAGCAGATGCTGGAAGTTTTTGAGCCCCACAAAGGTCTCGTTGGGAGAATAGGCACCCCGCTCATACAAACTCATGCGGAACACGTTGAGGGTAGGCAGGATCATAAAGAGAAAAAACAGGATGGTAGCCGGTGCCACACAGAGGAATACGAACCGTTTGCGGCTTTTATCCGTTCTCATAGGGGATTGACCGCTCCTTTCTTGATGGTACTGTACAGCCCAAAAAAGCGGAGGCGGTAAAAACCGCCCCCGCTGGGCAGGGCTTAATTACTCGATGATGTTGGCGCGCATCTGGTCGCTGGCGGACTTGATGCCGTCGATCCACTGCTGCTCGGTCATGCTGCCGGACACCAGAGAGTTGACAGGGTCAAAGAACACGGTGCGCACTTCCACGCCGGGGATGGCGCTGAAGGCTGCAAAGTTGCCCATGGCGGCCTTTGCGCCGTTGTCGTAGATGGAGTAGAACATCTTGTTGTCGCCGTCCAGATCATCGGCAATGCCCAGCACAGGCTGGATCGCACCGCTCTCGGCGAACAGCTTGCAGGCTTCGTCACTATACAGGTACGCCACGAACTGCTTGGCTGCATCCAGATGCTCAGCACCCGCCGGGATCCATGCCTGCTCGAACCAGGTGTAGCTGTAGCTGTCGCCGCCGGCCTTGACAGCGGGCAGGGCGGTCATGCCCCACTCAAAGCCGTCTGCACGGGGTGCTTCGGCCATCTCGCCCACGATCCAGGTGCCGTTGGGCATGAACAGGGCCTTGTTGTCCAGCACCAGCTGCTGGTTCTGGGTAAAGTCCTGATCGTTGGCCTGTGCGGGGGTGATGGGGTTGGTGTAGGAAGCCAGCTTTGCCACGATATCAAAGCAGGTCTTTGCCTCGGGGGTGTCCCAGATGCCTTCTTCGTAGTGGGTAGCCTTGTTGAAGAACTCCGGGCCGCCGGCAGCGTACATCAGCGCATAGAAGAAGGCGTCGAAGTAGCCGGTGGTGGGGTAGGTGAACAGGTAGGTGCCCTCAGCGGCAGCCTTGTCGCCCAGTGCCCACATCTCGTCCCAGGTCTTGGGCACGTCCCAGCCCTTTTCCTTCAGGAAACCGGCGTTGTAGAACAGGCCGCAGGGGCTGTAGAACATGGGAGCCAGATAGGTTTTGCCGTCGCCGTAGGGGTTGGTCAGGGAGGTGTCGGTAAAGCCGCCGGCGATCTTCTCGCTCACCTTCTTGCTCTCGCCGGGCACGGTCATGCTCAGAACATCGGTGATGTCCGCGATCAGGTTGCCCTTGATGAACTGCTCGGTCAGGGCAGCCTCACGGCCGGTGGCCAGATGGATCACATCGGGGTAATCGCCGCCCTGCATGGAGGGGCCGATGACGTCCTCCAGCTTCTTGTCGGTGGTCAGCTCCACCTTGATGCCGGTCTCAGCAGTAAAGGCCTCGGTGACCTTCTTCCACATCTCAGCGCCATAGCCGGTCTCGATGGCGGCAACCTTGATGGTGACGTCCGCAGCCACTGCGGAAGAAGTAGCGGCAGAAGATGCCGTGCTGGACGCGGTGGAGCTGGCAGCACCACCACAGGCAGCCAGGCTCAGTGCAGCGGCACCCACGCCAGCCACTTTCAGAAAATTGCGACGAGAAATGCGTTTCATAGTGTATCCTCCATCATAAAGTTCCGTTCAAAACACAGCCGGGGCAAACAGGCTTCGTCCGAGAGGGCTGTGGTTTTTTCTGGTTCCAATATAGAGGTTTTTACGGTTCGCAACAAGGTCTTTGTTGTTTAGTTTTTTAGAAATATTGCTTTTCGAAAAATTCTTTCAGCAAAAGCAATAAAATTTGTACTGTAGTTTTGGTACATTTTCCCCGCCTGTAACCAGTTTGACATATTTTTTGCACTATATCGAAGGCAAAAGTATTGAACCCGTCCAAAAATCAGGGCTTGCATTTTTTCTTCATTGCCTCTATAATGAGAAAAAACGCACGAAAAAACGCATCGTTTTTAGGCTTGCATTTTTAGTATCTTGCTTTTATTTTTATAGTTTTTGCGTTTTGCCTCAAAAGGAGCCATTTATGAGTACCGAGCGATTTGATATCCGCCATGCTCCCGCTCCACGGGAATCCTTCCGGCTGCTGTACATCAGCAAAAGCAAATTTGGCGGCGATTGGAACAGTACTGCCCACACCCATTCCTGCACAGAGCTGTTCTACTGTCTGAGCGGAGAAGGTCAGTTTTATCTAAGCGGTCAGCTTTATCCGGTCAAACCGGATGATATGATTATCGTCAATCCGCAGGTAGAGCATACCGAGTTGAGCCTGAATGCTGCACCGCTGGAATACATTGTATTGGGCGTTGCTGGCATCGAGATCTTATTTGGAAAATCAGATTCTTCCTACGCCATATTCAACTGCCGGGAAAATCGGGAGCGGATGGTGACGCTGCTCCATATGCTGCTGGCCGAAGCAGACCGCAGTCTGGACGGCTGCGAAACGGTCTGTCAGGATCTGCTGGAAGTGTTGCTCATCTGGCTGGTGCGGTGTACCACGCTTTCTTTGCAGGTAGAGGAAACGCCCCGCTCCGACAGCCGGGAGTGTGTGGAGATCAAGCGGTATCTGGACAGCAACTACCGGGAAGATATCTCGCTGGATACCCTTGCCGAAATCGCCCACATCAACAAATACTATCTGGCCCATACCTTCCAAAAAGAGTATGGCATCTCTCCCATCACCTATCTGAACCGCCGCCGCATTGAGGAAAGCAAATATATGCTGGGCAACACCGGTTACAGTCTGGCGCAGATCAGCGAGTTGATGGGTTTTTCCTCTCCCAGCTATTTTTCGCAATGCTTCCGCAAGGCGGAAGGCTTGACCCCCAATGAATACCGCCGTCAGGTGCGGCAGGGACAACGTCCTGCCCCGTCAAAACGGCATGAAGTATAACGAAAACGAGGAATTTATGATGAAATCCGTTACCCTTTCTCTGCTCCAGTCTGCTGCAAATGCTTTTGATTTTGGCGGGCCCGTGGTCTGCGATGCCAACCACTACGGTGAGGGGCATATCAACGACACCTTTGTGGCCTGGCGGGAAGATTATTCCAAACGCTTTATTTTGCAGCGCATCAACACAGATACCTTTACTAACCCGGTGGGCCTGATGGAGAATGTCTGCGGCGTGACCCGGCATCTGCGGGCGAAAATTCTTGCCGAGGGCGGCGACCCAGCACGGGAAACGCTGAATGTCATCCCAACTTTGTCGGGGTCGACTTGCTATCTGGATGCAGACGGCAGCGCATGGCGTGCCTACGACTTTGTAGAAGATACCATCTGTTTGCAGCAGGTCGGCAGCGAAACCGACTTCCGCACCGTGGCCGAGACACTGGGCAAATTCCAGAACCAGCTGGAGGATTACCCGGCCTCCACCCTCCACGAAACCATCGCCCGCTTCCACGACACGCCCAACCGCTATGCCAATTTTGAAAAAGCCCTCGCCGCCGATGCACTGGGCCGGGCAAAAAATATCACATCGGAAATCGAATTTATCCATGCGAGGGAGCAGGACTGCCATGTCCTGCTGGATCAGCTGGCAGCTGGCGAAATTCCTCTGCGCGTCACCCACAATGACACCAAGATCAACAATGTCCTCATCGATGCCGCTACCGGAAAAGGCATCTGTGTCATTGACCTCGACACCGTGATGCCGGGACTTTCGGCCTACGACTTCGGCGATTCCATCCGCACCGGTGCCAACGACTGCGCTGAGGACGAACCTGACCAGAGCAAAGTCCATTTTGACCTGCATCTGTACGAAGTGTTCGCCAAAGGGTATCTCTCCACTGCCGGGGCATCCATGAGCATGGCAGAAAAAAAGAGCCTTGCATGGGGTGCAAGGCTCATGACGCTGGAATGCGGCATCCGTTTTCTGACTGACTATCTGGAGGGCGACCATTATTTCCATATTGCTCGCCCGGATCACAACCTCGACCGCGCCCGCACCCAGTTCACGCTGGTGCGGCAGATGGAAGAGGTTTTCGATCAGATGCTGGAAATCGTCTGCCCGGACAATCACTGATTTCGCAATCTCCTCCATTCGGATACAGCAAGAAGCATGGACGCTCTCCTTTTCGGGGGCGTCCATGCTTCTTTTTACAGCTTATCCCTACACACCCATCAAATCGTCCTTTGAGGACGCTGGGAGCGTCGAGGACATGATGCGCTGCAGCAAATTATGAAAGCCCTTTTCAGCCCTGACCAATCACAATCCCTCAATGGCTATCATTGTAGCTGTAAATAGAAAAAGCAGCTCAAGCAGCCTCCTATAAGTCCTACTATCACCGCTTTACCACAATAAATTTTTCAAAACCATCTTGACGCGCCTTGCGAACCATGATATTCTCTGTCACAAATCCCACTGATTTTGTGGATTGGTCTAAAACCATCCACAAGATGTGGTCGTGTTCATTTTGAACACTGCCTCACCGTGGATTATCCCTAAAAGATTAACCGCCCCGCAACACACCCGATTCATTTTGCCGCCGATTCACCCCGACAAAATCCATCGCTGCGCTGCGTGGGCGGTATTTTTCTTTTATGGGTAACGCACCTTGAAAATTTCATGAGCCGATCGGACGTGATACCGACTTTTCGTCAACGCCGCTGCACAAACAGGGGCAGGAACTTCGT